>Ga0105051_10006907_pt1 | contig 12024 bp, 6 predicted proteins | sample FRY02_FD_78383 | JGI IMG/M metagenome (GOLD analysis project Ga0105051, IMG submission 78383) | Freshwater microbial communities from Lake Fryxell liftoff mats and glacier meltwater in Antarctica - FRY-02 (megahit assembly) | ecosystem: Environmental > Aquatic > Freshwater > Ice > Glacier...
ATGAAGATATATCGGTTTTGTTTCATACCATTCGGGTTCAGCCGGCTCAACCGACTTTTTTGACAAATTCGAGGGACTGTTAATCCGCATTTTTCCCCACAAAATTTGATTGAGCCAGTCCATGCGTGCGGTCAATATTCAATAGTTGTATACCTTACAATGTGCATCAGCCACAAGCCAACCAATAACACCTGGAAAAAGATGCGATTCATAGCAAACAGATTTGAAAATTCATTTCTTTCCGACATCCGGTGTACCCAAATTCCACCAAACCAGATTTGGAGATTCACCTTTTTGGCAATGCGGATATATCCAATTTTCACCCAACTGATTTTTGAGTCACCTTTCTAAAAAATCCAGTGTGCCCCCCTGTCAACCCCAGAAGATTTGGCTATTCTGATTTCTGGAATCCGGACATGCCCCATTGCCACCCCCAAGATTTGGAAATATAATTTTTCTCAATTCTGGAGTGTCCAATTTCCAACACAACAGATTTAGAAGTTCACCTTTTCTGCAATGCTGACAGGCCCGATTTCGTCCCAAACTATTCTTGAAATTCGCCCTTTTCTGCAATTCGGTGTGCCCCCTTTCAATCCCAACAAATGTGGGAATTCATTTTTCTGGCATCCGGACATGCCCCATTCCAACCCCAACCAATTCGGCATTTCAATTCTTCTCAATTCCGGTGTGCCCAATTTCCAACACAACAGATTTGGAAATTCACCTTTTCTGAAATGCAGACATGCCCAATTTCCGCCCAAACTGTTTTTGAAATTCACCCTTTTCTGCAATCCGGTGTGCCCCCGTTCAATCCCAACAAATGTGGGAATTAAATTTTTCTGGTATCTGGACATGCCCTGTTTCCAACCCATCAGATGTAGAAATTCTTTGTTGTTTGCCCAATTTCAGCCACAACAGATATGGAAATCCAATTTTTCCTGCATTCCGGTTCCTCCTTTCATTCCAAATTTTTCAAGTCTCTTTCACTGAAATCCGAACATGCTTCATTTCCTCCACAACAGATTCGGTAATTGAACCTTTCTGCAATGGGACATGTGCAATTTCCATCAAAACTGTTTTTGCAATTCACCACTTTCTGCAATCCGGTGTGGCCCCTTTCCTTGCAAATACATTTAGCAATTCATTTTTCCGGAATCCGGACATGTCCCATTTCCACCTCAGCAGATTTGGAAATTAATCTTTTCTGAAATCCTGCGTGTCCGAAACAATTCGGATTGAACCGACTTTACCCGAATTTTTTTGAATAAATCGGCCCAAAATTCTCAAAAAATTGTTCTTACAAAAACTGGGTTGAACTGGTTTTGTCTGAATCTTGCATGGTTGGCCGAAAATTGCTTTCCCAAAACCTGGTTGAGCCGGCAAGTCGATTTTTCCAATCCGTCAGAATCGGCCCCAGATCCACAAACATTTTTTTTCACAAAAATCGGATTGAGCCGGCTCAACTCGAATAGTTGTAAAAGAGTGGAAATTGCTCCAAAACATTATTTTGACCAAATTTGGGTTGAGCTGGCTCAACACAACTTTTTTTTGGGGTTGAGCCTTAGCAGGAGCCTTAGCATGAGCCTTAGCAGGAGCCAGGCTCAGCCCCAAAAAACGGGGAAAACTGGGTTTCCCAAGGATAACTGTCCGTATGGGCTCTGGCTGACTGACAGTGGCACGCGGTGGCTCCGGGGCTAAAGCCCATCTGCTTGCCGCGCGCCCGGGATTAAAAGTCCCTTGTTCTGACCAGCTGAGCCACGCTTGCACGTGCGCTTGCACGTGAGGTCTAAAGATTGAACTAGAATTAAACAATCTGAACTCAGTCTTGTCACGGTCGACCGTGACTCCAATTTTCCCTCTCCCCCTGGCGCAGGCGTATCACGTTCGTGGGCGGCCCGTGACGCGCGGGGCAGATGTTGTTCGTGGGCGTGTTGTCACTATGCTTTATCGCTATCGATGCCGTGGCTGAGTCATTCATTTACAGCAGTGTTTATCCCAAAAAACATATAAAAGGAACGAAGATAGTCGAGGAGGGCAAACAAAAACAACAAATTTTTTGGATTTCAGTGTCGAGGAAAAGGAGAGGGGTCACAGGAAAAAGAGGAAAAGGAAGATCTAGCCACCCAGGTTGGGGGAAGGCTGGTAAGGGCAGCGTATCCCATGCATGAAGGGGGCATGCTTTCTTTCTTTCTTTCATGTTTGTGAAATGGAGGCTGAGGCAGGCTTTTAGTCAAGGTGTCAACGACATAGGGGGTTCTATAACTTGATCCCAACAGTTATATAACTAGATTTCTCCGGCATGTACTCGCTGGCGGAGGAAATGAACTTTGACATTGACGTGACTGATGGTTGCGATCACGATTGACGGGATTCTCACTCATAAAGATAAATGCAGCATTGTCTTCTCACACGCGTGTGGGGGCAAGAGGGGAGCAGTAAAAGTCTGATAAAAGAACGCGGAGGTAAACAGTCTCCTGGGTGTTGCTTTGTTTTATTAAACCGATATTGGGGAATCGGCATGTATGGTCCCGGGGCTTGTGAGGTGACGGCGCCGACAACAACGTATTCAGCTTCACTGGAGGAGAGCATGACGCCCCCTTGGCGGCAACTTTGCCAATTAATAGGAGCACCATCGAGGAACATGATGTATCTGGTGACGCTGCGACGTGTGTCAGAGTCAGCAGCAAAATCACTGTAAACACACCCTGTCAAAACGTTGCTGTTGTGGCGCCAGGGTCGCAATAAGACAGGCCTTGTTCGTGAGTGCCTCACACGTACAAAAGAGTACGTTCGGCGGCTGTCATTTGGACAGGGTCAGAGTTATGCAAGACTTGAATAGGCTGAGTTGACCATAAGCAAAAGCCGCGTCACATCACGTCATCTGCACCAAACAGCCAATGCTACCTACAATGTTACAATACCTGCGCTGTAGAGTAGGGCTAGGGGTGTCAAGGTAATCTGCTTTAACCAGTTGAGTGCCTGGGAGCATAGAGGTATTGATGATGGTATGAACCTCATCCCACATGTCAAAGATGTGGAGGAGGCGTTCAGTATAGGCTTTTTGGTATAGGCTTAGTGGAGAATCTTTCGTTTTTTAAGGCTATCACATCTGCAGGCCCCTCTCGAAAAGTTTAGTTTAAACACTGAAAAACATAGAGTGATTAATATGGTGTTGGGGCATTTGGGGCAATCCAACGAAAATTGTTGCAATGACAGGCCACATAAAGTTCAATAGAAATGTACATGAATATCAGAACTATTTTGTTGTTTTCATTGTGTATTGATTTTTCAAACACACATCCTCAATTCCACTTGTGATCAATTTCCCTGAAGTGTTTTGGGTAGTTTGGGACCTTTTCTGTTTTCCTTTTCTGCTATTCTATTGGGGGACGTGATATCCTAAAAAGACGAAAGATTCACGAAGAGGCTGTTTGCACGAATTGAGAGACACGATTGAGTCAATTGAGAATAAGCTGCCATCCGAGATATTGTGTGCCTGGGTCCTCGTCAGTGCCAGTAAAGTGCTGGAGCAGAGCTGATTTGAAATTGAATTTGCGCATGATAGAGAGAGATGAACAAGCAATGAGGATACGATTGACGTGGCAGCTGATTACAATTTCAACAGAAAAAAGAGACGTTATAAAAGAGTAAAAAGAGCACATACAAGAGCCATACCTTTCCTATGATTTTTGTAGGTCAAGTACACGATATCGTGTCCTCGACATTCGTTGTTGTCAAAATCCGTATAATAAAGCAGTGCAACCAACAACCCCAGGTGACTTAGTTGCTCTGTCTACCTGCCATGCTGTTAGGTTAGCTTTTCAATCACGACCCTTGCATTGATAGCCCGTAGAAAGCCATGGTTCCTACGTGAGATAGTCACGCAGTAGCTGTTGACTCAGGCTCGCTCATACGTGAAACAATCACGCAGTAGCTTGTACTGGCTGGTTTCGGTTTTGCTTATCTATGACTTAAGTACTTCGCACACTCCTGAACAAAGGGTTTGGTTCGACTCGGACTCGAACCATGAAATGACTGATTTGGAATCAGTCGAGATTCTACGGACCACCTTAGATTGACCGCCATCCGTAAGTGTTCCTGATTTACTGGGAGGGTAAGCGTGTGTGGTAGTTATAATAAACAAGGTTATAATAAACAAGATTATAATAATCAATACAAAAATGCAGCGTATTTAGCAGTGGCAGGGCGTCGCCATACAGATTCTTCGAACCCTGCGCTCATAAACCCCTCACTTTTGAAGTAACAATCAAGTGTTGTGTGCAGGGCGTGCGGGCTGGAGGAGACACCATAGAGGGGTTGGAGCACCTTGTATACAATACCAAAAGTGTTGGCGTGTGGAGAGCCTGGAGGGGGCGAGATGAAGAATCAGCCATTGACGCCCTCTGGCAGACGATCTGCCTGAATGAATGCCTGTGTCAAGTCAACACTGTGAAGTTCCAGATCATCTGTAGTAGCAATGGAGATGATTGTCCGAGTGGTTGTACTGCCCTGCGTGGGGTTGGAGGTGTTGTTATAGTTGATGTCTTGCTTCATCTTGAAGCCCTGTATGATGACGTGAGCTCTGAATTGTAAAACGTTTCATGAGATTGCATCGTATTTGAGCTTATATACATACCTGATTGTAAAGACGTGGTCGTCAGCTGCGAGGTCTGAGCGATTCCACACTTTGAATGTGAGAGGTACTCTGTTGGCGGAAATAGAGTGGAGAGTGCACAGCAATATCTCCTAGCCACCAGTGCACAGACAGGAGCTGGAGCCTGGGAGAAATAGAACTAGATGACGAGCGAGGTGACTTTGAACCAAGCCTGATTTGAAGAGATGTTGGAGTGAGAAAAGCGGCTGGCTGCGCGCAAGGAAGATCTTACATTCCACCTTGCACCCGAGCATTAAAGGTTGCGGGAGACGCTCAGAGCGCTGCGACTGAGGCACACTGCAGTGGAGGCAGCGCTTGTGGTGCTGCCTCACAAAGATCTGTGATCCTCCTGATTACCTGCAACGCAGTGACCCAGGCTCAACAATTTGGTGTCCAAGGACCATCTGGTCCTACTTGACAATCTGTGGTGCTCAGAACGCAGCACACCTGGCACAATGCACTAGCAGCAATCAGACTGGGTGATCCACAAACCATTCCCCCCCGCGTGCCTTCCTCTGTTCCTTTTGCATGTTTGTACAAACACAACTACTCATGTTTGCGCAAGAACGTTAGCTTGAGTGGCGAATCCACCAAAGTGAGCGCGCATGCGTATTTATGGGGATGCATGTGTGCTTTACCCGGTGTGGGTGCATGCGTGCTTCCATTGCACAGTGTCCAAAGAATCTTGGGGACTCGTGACACTGCGCGCGTACTTGCTCTGTTTATCATACAATGCCATACATGTTCACACGAGCACATTTGCTCATGTTTGCGTTAAACCATTTGTTCGTGCTGGTACCTGCAGACATGTGGGTGCATGTTTTTTGGTAGGTTTACAGACGCGATTCATTGCATTTTTGGTGCATGTGTACTTCTATTGTGGTATATACACAAAAATTTAAGACCACAACATGCCTTCTTATGATTACATGTGCGGAAATACTTTCACCACTCCCAATGCCCCTTCTCTCCCTCTCTGAGGCTTCTGCCCAACCTCCACTTTCACCCCTCTTACCAGACAGAAGCGCGCGGAGGGGCTCTTTCCCTCCCATCTGCGCCATATTCTCTGGAGCCTGACAATCTCCATGGCCTCCCTTGAACCACGTCGGGGATTTGTTTATGCTTGTTTGGATCTCGAGCATTTTGGTTGCATACCACATTGCTACCTAAATGTATGTTTATGCTCAGCTCTGACATCCCCTTTGGAACCCACCAAGCGCCACAGCCTCCCTTTGCTGCCACGTAGAGGGTTCCTGCCTGCTCCCTTTGGCCTTTCTTTGTTCACACCATCAACTTGTTGTTATGCTGCCCAATCCTTCGGGTGCAATCGCGTCTCTCAGCTTGATCCCACAATTCCTCATTTGTATATATATATATACGAGCTTGACTAGGTCAGGGGAGACCCATGTGTGGGACATGTAAGGCACTAAACGTTTGTTTTCTTGGGACGGCTTGGGCCTAGATTGTGTTTTGTGTTTATATACGTTGTCCACTTCACATGCATCATTCCTGACAAATGAATGTCATGGCTGGCTGTTGGTTAGTTCGTATATTTGCCCTCTATGTATCAGAGCTTAGATGTACAGCAGATTGCCAACCTGGTTAGGTATCACTCGCTCAGGTCAGGTACCATCCGAGTTGGCAATAGATTGACACTGTGTGTCCACTGGACACAAATTGTTCATCTTACTTGAATATCAGGGGCGTTGTTGATGTTTGGTACAAAAACCTGGCAGCAGCCTGTGAATCTCCTGTTGCTTTGCTTTGGGTATTGTAGCCCTCTAATGCAATGAGATTGTACTGTGACAGATACACTGTGATTAAAGTCCTAAAAGAAACAATTCCGTTTCCACAAACCACCCATTCCTCCTGCTCAACTGTGAGCAAGAAGGGTTGGGAGTGCGAGGCCATAGCAGCCTGCGGCACCCTAGTGTGCTGGATCTAGTTGCAGCATATCAATGCTGGCAAGTAGGTTAGTATCGACTTGTGAGTACAAGATTGCATCTAGATGATTGTGAATAGAGTGAGTGTGCTTAGTAAGAGGGATATTTCCAGAACTGATGGGCACGTGAAATTCTACAAGATCATCTTGCAGAAGGGTGACCGGCCCTCTGATGTCAGCCGGTAGATAGACAAAGCCTTTGATTTCCAAAGTTGCCTTGGCAACAATTGTTACAGCTTGAGTTGCATAGTTGGTGTCGGGGTGTTGAAATACCCCGCAGGTAGCTCAAGCATATATTGATGATTCACAAGGGCCCTGCCTAGTTAGATGTCTGACAGTAATTAGCATTCAGCGTGAGCTAGTACATGCATGCCGAGAGTCCAACCCTGATAATCTTTGCGCGTAAGCAGAGAAAGGGCAGCATAGATTTGCGTGGCAGATACAGGCGAGGCAGCAGCGGCTAATTATGGAGAGTGGTGTGTGCTGCAGGCGAGGCAGCAGCGGCTGATTATGGAGAGTGGTGTGTGTGCGCGCGCGTTTGTCCTTGTGGAGCATTAGCATCACCTAGCAAGTTAGATACGTACACTTGCTGCCGGCACAAAAGTGAAGCGGCATGGCTGCGTGAGAACGCAACTCATATTGCAGAACAGAGACAATGTCGTTGTAAACCCCGCCGTCGGCTTCGTGCATAGCACGAATATCCTCGTGTAAGAGATCACCTGGGTGCTGAAAGACAGAAGGGTCATGAAAAGGGTATGTGGGATAGAAAATGCCATCACATATTTCCATAGGGTTGTGCAATTTGAAACTCCCCATCCAGAAGGTTGGCATACTGTGGTCGCTCATGAGGAAAGCACCCTCGGGTCCACAGTCGCCGGGGGTCGTGTTTTCCACGATCCAACTTTCTTGAGGGAGGAGATGTCCAATACTCGGCACGTGAGGTGCTGAAAGTATGCAAATCTCGATCCAGGTAAGCTGTGAGTTGACATTCCGAGCCGACATGTTTCAAGGGTGGGATGCCATTTGCTTTGGGTTATCACCCAAGGTTCTGCAGAAATGTTGCAGAGCAAATGGCTACAGGTGTCTAGGAGCGTTTGAGCTGAGGAACATACAGTGCAAGTGTTCTTTTGTGAGCCACACGTAGCATTCACTTTAAGAGTTGAAAGTATGATTAAAATTCACAGTAGTGCACAGCACATCGCCCTTAGCTTTGGCCCATGATTTCAAATGATCACACTGACCAAATTACATAGCATTGTCAAACCTGATTGAGCGTACTTGAATACCTGATTAGTTTAAAAACTCTTGAATAAGTTCGTGGGGCTGATCGCGTGAGGTGGTCGGAGCACACCAGAGCATCTCCACACCATCCGCATGAATGAGGATGCAGGTGTGGCAGCATCTGCAGCAGGTTCGTCAAACACGCTTGGCATGTTTCCAGTGTCTCCTCAGCCTGGGCCTACGTTGGCAGTGCCGTCATCGGCGTCTACAATCTCCCCTGCCAGCGACACATTTGACATGGAAAACATCTGTGTGTGCTGTGTAGGCATGAGCACTCACGGTGAACAAGTCATCATGAGTCAAGCAAGACAGCTGTCACGACAAGACAATGTTGCCTGGGGCAGGCACTGCCTTATTGATTGATGTTGCATAAGAAATAGTCTAGTAGCTTTGTTGGAAGCTCGATGTGCCCGAATCTTTATTAGATTTGAGGTCTCGGTGTGCTGATATATATGTATATATACATACATATTGTCCTAAGCCTTTGTCTCTAACAAAAACCTTTCTTCCGCCCCTCAGAGTCTCAACCAGGCTCCTGTGCCTGGTTGTTGCCATCCCTCTTGTGAGCTGATTTTTCATGAGTGCTTGTGTAAGTGTACCTCTATATAGGCGTCCTGTGCGGTCCATGTAGTTGCACACGCGTGCTACAACGGTAACCTCGAGCGCCCTTACACAGAGCACACACCTTGCAGCGAAAATAATTGAGCAGAGCGAAAAAGTTAGTAGGAAACCCCACTCTGTTTTGTGCTGTGTAGATCTGAATAAGCTTGGAATTCAAAGGATGACCCCACTTGTCGTGCGGGGCCTGAAACATAGTCTCGTTCTGATGAGAGAGAGGGCGTGTGGTATATGATTAGTACATGCATTTTTTGTGGAGCCTGCTGCCATGGAGAAAGAGACCGCCAAAGAGGAGCGCAGGAAAGATGAGCGATCGCACAAGGTCGCCATTCGCTGCCACCTACTGCGCAGGCAGGACTGACACGTCCAGTTTGTCCTTGGAGAGCGTGTCAAGGAGGGTGGGGTCGTTAGGAAGAGCGTCCCGTTTGTATCGGTTGCCCTCCGTGTCCACGGCCAGCACTTCAATATAATACGATAATTCAGATTATATTACCTGCTGTGAACTCAGTGAAGGCGCCGTGTTCAGAAATATGAGTTTTTCCTCATTTTGACTTGTAAGTTGCACACACACGTAGGCACGTACACACACACGCCGACCAAGTACATACGTGGAAGAAAGGAGGGGGGGGAAAGGAAGAAAGAAGGGAAAAAAAGAAGAAAGAAAAAAAGGAAAAGAGAGTTTGCGACGGACGCATAGGTAACCCAAGTAGCCCGCGGCGGTTCCGCTCACGTCAACCGTGCCACTGATTAGGAACAGACTGCAGATCACCTGTATGCCAGTCTCGAAAATGTGTTGGAGGCAAATAATTGTGTTCGCACTTACTTGACGGATCTGGCAAATCCAGGGTACAGAATGGCTGACGCAAGTGCAACGCTACAGAAATAGCACGTATTCTTGTGCGTGTAATTTCTGCAAACGATGTTATCGCCTGTGACACGCGTGTTGCAGGCTCACTATTTAAAAAAAGGTACCAGATTGCCTGATTTGCTGTAGTAATTCATTTATAAACTCGTTGGCCTATGCAATCTCATTCTTGTCTTTTCGCCTGTCGTATACCCTCTCCTCATTTGTCCTTCACCATACTATATTGGTGGCATTGGCTCCAACTGAGCTGTCAGGACAAGTGAGCCCTTGACCATATTTTACCTTAGACGTCCCAGGCGGCCTCCCGCCGACGGTTTGAGGGTGATGAGAAGAAACACTTCAGGAATGCATGCATACTGTTGCGATAAATATGTGCGTCATCCTGCCATAGCATTTGTCTGCAGCACGCACACGAGCCCTGTTGCCTGCTGACATGTCTTTCCAACAGGGCCGGTGGCGTTGGGCAGCCCGGTTGACGTCAACAAATCGTTCCTTGCCTTTCTCCACGATCTAGAAGTTCGAAGCGATTGAGGGCTCAAACGGAAAAAGCAAAATGTAGCTCCCCGAGGCAAACCCAGTGCTTTGTGGACAAACATAGATGACAATGAAAAGGTGTACTACGACGAGCAGGCTAAAGTGCTGCGCCTCAAGCATCAGGTTCTAATTTAGGCCCGTGGATAGTCCAACGCCATAGACACTTTTCTGTGTCACCCACCCACACACCGTGACACACCTGGGGGCATTGCCGTGGTAAATGTGTATGTTGGCAAGGTTGCACTCTTTGCCTATGTAGAAGCTTTGTTTGTTTATTTGTTTGTAAATCCTCCACACTTTTAACCCCCCCGGTCAGAATGCAAGGTGCAGCGCGTGCATGCTTCAGAATGAGAGCATGGTGCTTCCAACACAGAGGGACACACATTTCACGGTTGAGTAAACCTCGAGTTGATGCTTGATGATATCTTTGCGTGCGTTCAAAATTGTGCGCGCGGAGTAACGCTGTTGTCGTTTTTGGCGGCAGCGCTCCGAATGACTGAACAGAGCTTGTACAGCATGTTCTGTGTGAAAACGCAGATAATATGGTTGGCTGGGCAAAATTCTGGATCCTGTGTAGCGAGTTGAGTGTGGTATGCAGTTTACTTTGCAGACAGCGCTTGTTGAGGTTGCACTGGCAGGCCAGCAGGGCAGGCGGTGAGCAGTGCGGTGATATAGTGCAAGTGGCACACCTTACGCTCCCACACCACAGTGCCATCTGAGCTTAAATGTTCTTTTTTATGCTCTCGAATAATGTACTCTTCTACATCAATATCCCAATCTGCAGAATCTATCACCTGTGAGTGCTGCTGAAATTGCCAGAGCCTCCTCTGATTGTGGGCTCTGTAAGGGCTCCCCCGAATTGGGAAAGAATTCCTTCGAATTGCAAGCTTCTAAAAGGGGCAAGCAATCAGTGTGCCAAGAAGCTCGTTTGTCAGAGGCAACCAGCGCCAGCCATTGCGGTGCCTGAGCGAAGCACCCGAGGATGTGTTGAATCTTGCCAAAGAGGCATTCACCACGCACCGTCAATTAGCACCACTGTGATACGTTTCTTGCACGGGGTAGTGAGCCAACTTTTCTGGGCTGATGGCCAGAAATATGGCACGTAGCCCGCTTCGACAACTTGCGAGAGAGATAGGATTTAGTTGGGTGCGTTCGGCATGTAGAGTTGTTTGAAGTCTTTGAGCCATGCGTCTGTTCAAGTTTGTAGCAGGTGCGGCACGCCACAATCTGTTTTAGTGTGCCATTGCACGCGAGTCAGCCACGCATGTGTTGTACCAGAAATACCTTGCACCATTTCGGGTGAGTCTGTCAGCTGGCCTGTGCGGTGGAGGTCTGATTTATTGTCTACCGAGGCGTTGCTATGGAGTATGGTGCTTGTCTTCTTGGTACAGTAGATTGTGATTGTGACATAGCAAGTGGCAGACGCGCACGCGAAACATGACCAGAAAGAGAAAGAGGGTGGTGGTGCTGACGTGTCCGGGGACGCTGGGATAGGAGGCCAAGAAACTGAAGCCCAAAGATGCATCCCAGCCCACAAACATTGTAAATTGTTTCTACTCGCGGGTTGGCCTTAAAGTAGGTCGGCAACGGTCCGGGACAGTTTCTTGGGTCCTTCGTGGTCAATCAGGTCTTCACAACCCGTTTAGCCCAGCGATTCAGTTTGGTCTTCGCCCACAAAGAAAGATTCGTGACTGAAGTTATGTACTGACTTTGCATGTCTCCCTCTAGAAACTGGCAAGGCCAGCCTGAGAGCACTCGAAATAGATCTAAGGCACGCAGAAGCGAACTAGTCAACAGATGAGGAAGAAATTTTATGATTGATTGATGTTGCTTTTATTACTTCGCAAGAAATAGTGTAGTAGCTTTGCTGGAAGCTGTATGTGCTCAAATGAAGATTTGATTTCTCAATTTTTGGAGTTTTGGCCGGAATCAAATGAATACATGTAGAAGAAAATACCATGACTACAGATACTGATGATGTTGAATAATGCGATATGATCCATTTAAGGATCAAATGATTACACGCGACAGAAGATACTACAACAAAACAGGAAAACAATACGCTCCCAAAACACTATATCTGGAGAGTACTCAGGCTGTAGGGACCTAGCACAAATAAACCGTCAGACA
>Ga0105051_10006914_pt1 | contig 12021 bp, 12 predicted proteins | sample FRY02_FD_78383 | JGI IMG/M metagenome (GOLD analysis project Ga0105051, IMG submission 78383) | Freshwater microbial communities from Lake Fryxell liftoff mats and glacier meltwater in Antarctica - FRY-02 (megahit assembly) | ecosystem: Environmental > Aquatic > Freshwater > Ice > Glacier...
CATGGGCCGCTCCGATCTGATGATCGCGAATTTCCGAAACCGACATCAGCTTCAGATTTCTGACTAAAGTGACGAGGTCGGCGCGATGGTAGAGGCCATCCTCCCAGTCCGTAAAGTTGATCCCATGATCCCATTTTAGAAGACGGACAAGTCGTTGCTATCCTTTGCACCCCCACGCTTACTCCCTCATGTGCGCCCCGGAGCTTCCCGAAAAAAGCAAAAAATCCGACGTCGGCCCCGGCGGAGAACGCAGCCCGCTCAAAGTGAATTACCTGAAAAGTCTGCGCAGCGCCTTCCTCGAAGTGCCTGATCCCCGCCGTGCCCAAAGCCGCCGTTACCCCCTCAGCGCGATGCTCACTTTGATCGCCCTGGGCCTCCTCAAGCCAATCGCCCTTAAATGACCCCCTTCCGCCGCTACTCTTCTTGAGCTTCACTCCGAATCGCATTACTTTGCGGCACATGAGTGATATCGAGCAGGAAGCACCGGACCCACGGTTCGCTTCCTTTGTCTATTTTCAGGCCCAGAACGGCGGACTTTTTCTCGGAAGAATCCCCCACCCGGCCACGGGCGAAACCAGCGTGAATCTTCGGGCCGCCCGCAGCGTCCTAGATTCATTGGAAATGCTGACGGCGAAGTCCAAAGGCAATCTCAACAAAGCCGAGGAGAAACTCCTCGCTTTCGCCCTCGAGAACCTCCGCAAACTTTTCGACGAAGTCTCCGCCGATCACGACGACTCCACCGACGCATGAACACCTTCCAAATCGACAACATCACCGTCGGCTCCGGCGATCCTTTCTTCATCCTCGGTCCCTGTGGTCTCGAGAATGAAGACTTCGCCTGGCGCATGGCCCGCGCGCTCAAGGAAATCGCCGACCGCGTCGGCATCGATTTCATCTTCAAGGCTTCCTACGATAAAGCCAACCGCACTTCGGTCGATTCCTACCGTGGCCCCGGCGTGCAGGAAGGCTGCCGCATTCTTGGCGAGATCGGGAAGGAACTCGGCGTCCCCGTCACCACCGACGTCCACACCCCGGAAGAAATCGAAATCGCGGCCGAAACAATCGACTTCCTGCAAATCCCCGCCTTCCTCTGCCGCCAGACCGACCTCCTCGGCGCCGCCGCTAAGAGCGGACGCCCGGTGAACGTCAAGAAGGGCCAATTCCTCGCCCCTTGGGACATCGCGCCCATTATCGGCAAGCTCCGCCACTTCGACTGCGAACGCTTCACGATCACCGAACGCGGCACTACCTTCGGATACAATAACCTCGTCGCCGACATGCGTTCCCTCCCTTGGATGCGGGAGCAAGGGGTCCCCGTCATCTTCGATGCCACCCACTCCGTGCAACGTCCGGGAGGACTCGGCGGAACGACCGGGGGCGATGGCGTCCTCGCCCCAGTCCTCGCCCGCTGCGCCGTCGCCGCGGGAGTCGATGGTGTCTTCATGGAAGTGCACGAGGATCCCTCGAAAGCCCTCTCCGACGGACCGAATCAAATCCCGCTCTCCGAGATCGAAGCCGTCCTCGTCCGGCTCCTCGCCGTCCATCACGCCGCCCATCCGGAATCATGATCTTCCGCCTCCCTCTTCCTCTCTTTTGCCTCTCGCTTCTTGTTGCATGCGAGCAACAGAATCGTCTCCCTATTGAGGTCAAGGCGGCAAAGGAAGAAGAGGAAAAGGGCAACGAAAACGTTCGCGACCGCATCCCGGCCGGCGCTGTTCTCACCAACTTCTCCGTTCCCCGTTTCGACAAGGAAAAGAAGAGAGTCTCTCTTCTTACCGCCAACGAAATGGTCGTCGAAAGCAAGAACATCCTCGTGGGCACCGGACTGAAACTTCGCATGTTCGACAAGCAGGAAAAGATCCGGACAATCGCCACCATCGCACATGCGGATTACCTCTTAAGAGAAGAGCAGCTTAATGGCACCGGTGAGATCATTGTTCGTGAACAGACCGATGAGTTCTACGCCCAAAGCCAGGGCGGCATTTTCAGTCTCGATACCGGCCAGGCTCTCATGCTTGGCCCCGCCCAAACCATGTTCGTCATCCCGGACAAAAAAAACGCCCCAATGAACCTCAAATCAGCCCTTCCCTTCGCCGCGGCCATTCAACTGCTCGCCGCAACGCCACCACCGGAACTCACCGCCGATGAACTGGCCGATTTCGAACGAAACGTGGCCCCCAGAATACTCCCAGAATTCAAGGGGCCAGAGCTCATGGAAAAGGCCGACTCCAAAAATAAAAGCGTCGAGCAACGCCTTGCCGAGTATCTCACCACCGTTGATAAGCATGACCTTCTCCTTCAAGTCGCCGCGCCACCGGTCGCAGAAGAAAAAGATCCTCTCAAAGATCTCTTCGAAGAGAATCCGAACCGTATTTTCATCACCGCGTCAAAAGGAATCTACTTCGACGGAACCAGCTTTGAGTTGGTCTACCTTGGAAACGTGAGCCTGAAGGGACAAGGAGTCACCATGACCTGCAACCAGGACCTCAAAGTCATCTTCGATCCTCCACCCACCGCCAAAGAAGAGAAGATCGAAAAAGAAGGTGACAATCCCCTCAGCGGCTTTGGCGGCGTAGGAGAGCTCCGGCAGTTCACCGCCAGCGGCGATCTCCGTATTTCAGGTGAAAAAGGCAAACAAACCTTTCACCTCGGCGGCGACCGGGCTGTTTACGACAAAGCCAAGAACCAGATCATCATCCGTGGGGACAAACTTGCCTTCAGAATGGGCGAAAACGCCTCCCGCTCGAAGAATAAGAACGCCTACGCTGTCATCAACATCGATGCCAACAACAAGATTGACGACATTCAGTTCAGCGACAACTGGGAAACCGTTTTGACCATCCCCCAGAAGGATCAGAAAAAGTAGCACCTCTATGACTCTGCCATCATCTTCCCGGGTCGAACCCCTCCTTGAAATCGAGGGCCTGCAAAAATCATACGGCGGCCGCAAGGTCGTCGATGAGGTTCGCCTCCACGTTCGTCCCGGCGAAATCGTAGGCCTCCTCGGACCGAACGGAGCCGGAAAGACCACGACCTTCTACATGGTCGCCGGACTGGTCCGCCCCGATCACGGACGAGTCTGCTTTCTCGGAAAAGACATCACCCGCCAACCGATGCACAAACGAGCCCGCCACGGCATGGGATACCTCCCCCAGGAAGAATCAATTTTCCGAAAACTGAGCGTCGAGGACAACCTCCTCGCGGTCCTCGAAACGCGCAAAGGGATGGCGCGAAAAACCCGGCAGGATCGGGCCGAGGCCCTCCTCGAACGATTCGGCATCGCTCACGTTCGCAAGTCGATGGCCCTGACGCTGTCCGGTGGTGAGAAACGCCGTCTCTCATTGGCGCGCTGCCTCTGCACCGAACCCCGCCTTCTCCTTCTCGACGAACCCTTCGTGGGGATCGACCCCATCGCAGTTCAGGAGATTCATAAGATCATTCGCGAACTCCGGGACCAGGACGGACTCTCCATCCTCATTACCGACCACCAAGTACGAGAAACCCTCGAGATCGTCGACCGCGCCACCCTTCTCGTCGAAGGCAAGGTTATGATCGAAGGCTCCTCCGAAGAACTCGTGAACGACGAAAACGCCCGCCGCCTCTACTTCGGCACCAACTTTCGTTTTTAAAGTAAATCGGGGCGGTTCTTCCGGGTTCGGATCACCGCTTGTTCCTTCTTCCACTCCTCGATTTTGGCATGGTGCCCCGAGAGGAAAATCTCCGGAACCTTCATCCCTCGAAATTCGATGGGTTTGGTATACGCGGGAGCCTCCAAAAGGTTAGGGTCCGAGAAGGATTCATCGACCGGGGAACGGGCATCGCCCAGGGCCCCCGGCAAAAGCCGGACAATCGCATCGGTCACAACCGCCGCCGCGATCGCTCCGTTGGTGAGAATGTAGTCGCCGATGGAAAGCTCAAGATCGACCAACTCGTCGATGACCCGTTGATCCACTCCTTCATAATGGCCACACAAAAAGATCAGGTGTGACGCGCTCGTGAGTTCACGCGCAATGGACTGCTTAAAAACTTTTCCCTGCGGAGTCAGCAGCACCACTAAGGAATCGTCACGTCGCAATTCTTCAATCGCGGCAAAAATGGGCTCGGGTTTGAGCAACATCCCCTGCCCGCCGCCGCAGAGATAATCGTCGGTCTTGCGATGTTTATCAGTGGTCCATTCCCGAAGATCATGCGCATGGATTTCCACGATTCCGAAATTCTGGGCCCGCTTCATCATGCTCTCTCCCAGAGGCGCCAGCGCGATCTCCGGGAAGAGAGTCAGGATATCGATACGCATAAGAAAGGACGACTAATGGATGTCGACAGTGAGGTCGGAGCCCACGTTCTCCAGGGCCGCAATGAGATCCTCCATCGACAAATTATTCTACGATGACCGGGGTGCCCACCTCGATGTTTTCAAAAAACTTAATGGCCATGGGCTCGGGCATACGCACACATCCGTGGGAGGCGGCGTAACCGGGAAGATGACCCACGTGCATTCCAACTCCTCCGTTAAAGCGCATAAAGTAAGGCATAGGAGCATTCTCAAAAACCTCACCCGGGCCGGCGCGATGCTTTCGCGTATCGGCATCGTCATTGACGATTTGGCCGGTGGCGGTGTTACGGATGACGCCGTAGAGCGACGATTTATGATCCTTAGTCTTCTGGATGATCTTAAATGATCCCGCAGGCGTGGTGTGAGTCGTCTTGCCCGTGGCAATTGGGCTCACCCCGACCAATTCAGACCCTTTGTAGAAGTAAGCCTTCTGTTCATCACGCTTGATTCGGATTTGGGGAGCACCCTGAACATTATCGCCATCCCAGTAGCCCCGCTGGTGCTCGAACAATTTCTTACTGTCAGGCACCCCGTTTCGGAACGCGGCAAGATAGCTAGGGCCGGTGTCATTGTTGTCCACAGGAGTGCACGACGGCAGCAAAACCACGAGCGGAAGGAAAATAAAAAGACGTTTCATGAAAATTAGTTATGGGGCGTTACTATCGCCGATTCGTGAGGTGGGTCAAGGGAGGCTTGCAATCGGAATCGCGCCCGTAATTGTCAAAAGCGCCGCAAAAGCGCCATCGCAATCGTCCTTGAAGGGCAGGAGTTGGCGTGATTCCCCCAACGTCACCTGCTCGTGTTCTTTCGCGAATTTGGTCACCAGCTCGATGTTTTCCTCGGGATCAATGGAGCAGGTCGAGTAAACGATGCGGCCGCCCGGCTTGAGACAAGGCAAGGCCGCTTCCAAGATTTGCTTCTGAATGACCTTGAGGTCATCGATATCCTTCTTCTGCAAACGCCATCGGACATCGACCCTCCTCCGCAAAACTCCAGTGTTTGAGCAAGGAACATCCAGAAGGATGGCGTCAAAAAGTCCGTGCCATTCCGGGGGAGCCGGCTGGGTCCAATCGTGTTGGGCGACTTCCGCATTCTGAACACCACAGCGTTTCAAATTTTCCTGAAGCCGCGGCAGGCGCTTTTCGTTGGAATCGGTGCACACCAAGCGACCTTCGTTCTTCATCAGCCCGGCCATCTGCACCGCTTTGCCACCCGGAGCAGCACAGGCGTCGAGGACGGTCTCACCGGGCTGGGGAGCAAGAAGCTCGGGGGCGTGCGAAGTTGAGGGATCAGTAATATAATAGTGCCCGCTTTCAATGGCCTCGTGTTCATTGGTAGGCTCCGGAGCATCTGCCGGGGGCGGATTGAGAAGATTGGGACGATAGTGACTCTCGGCAGGAACGTTGTTCCAATCCATAAGAGCGACCGCATTGCTCTTACCAAAGAGACTCTTCCAGCGCTTCCAAAGCCAGTGCGGGTGGGAATACTGCGTCGCCAATTCCACCTCAGGCATCTCACGAAGCATCCGCATCCGGGAATGGGCCGCCTTTCTCAAGACGGCATTGATCAATCCCTGGACAGGTTTACGGGCACACTCCACGGTCTCATAAATGGCGGCGTGATCCGGAATTCTAAGAATGAGCAACTGGCACATTCCCACGCGGAGAACATCACGGACCTCCGGATCGAGCTTCCCCTTGCGAAAGATGGCAATCCAGTAGTCGAGCAAACTGCGATTGCGCAACACCCCCATCAGGATCGCTTTCATGAGAGCACGATCCTGACTTGAGAGATGATTACGCTCGGCGTGTCGCTCGATGAGAGAATCGGCGTAGACATGCCCTTTCGCCCAGGCTCTCAGAGCAGAGACCGTTGCGCGGCGGACGTTTTTACCAGGTTTTGCCATGTGTGTGTGTTGAATTAAGAAAGAGCGTCGGCAATTTGGCCCCACTCTTCAGCGAGAGTGACTGAGGCCACGGGCATGTCCTTGCGGGCCCGATGATACCAATAGGAGGCATTGCCCAGATCCCCCTCTTCGCGATGGAGATAGGCGTGGATCCAGGCACCGGCCGGATCCGGGACATCCTGACAAAGATCGTGTGAAGCATCCCAGCGTCCGGCCTTGGCGAGCCAAAGCGCCTGCTGCGCCAGAGAGAGTCCGGCGGGCGGTTGGGAATCGGTTTGAGCTGATTGAGCGAGTTCGGCTGCAGTCATCGGGGCCTTGTCTTGCCGAAAATGATGAAGAAGGGAAGACGGAACTCTATTCGTCGAGCGAGAAGGTCAGCCGAAAAAAACGTTCTCCACTGCCCGGCTCCAACCTCAGCCCTTCTGGAACGACCGAGAAAGTTCCGGCAGTCCATGCTGAGAGATCATCGGAATACTCTACTCCCAGCGAAGCATCGGGCCGCGAAGGAAGCGTCCCGACGGGGATCAAATACCCACCCTCTTTCGCCGCCACCGTCAATTGGGGAGTTGAAACCCGGGAGGAAGGATCCGTGCCCAGGAGATACTCGGCAATTTCGCTGAAACCATCACCATCCGAATCCCCATCCAAGGGCAGGGGAGAAGGGGAAAACATCGCCATCCATTTACTCACTTCCGAAGAATCCAAAATTGAAAGGGCCACGGCGGCAGCGCTCCCGGAAAAATACCCCGGATTTTCGCTCTCGAGACTGATCAGGAGATTTTCGATTCCCTCTTCGAGTTCATCGACGATCGCCGAGATGGGGAGCGAGACACTCATCTGCCCAGCGGGCAGGGTTGCGCTCAACGACCCGCTGAAATCAGCAAGATCAGCCGAACCGGAAGGCCGCAGGGAAAATGACACGGCATTCAAAAGCGGAAGCTCTGAAGAGACGGTGAGATTGACCGGTCGACCCGGCGAGTTTTCGCTGAGGGAAACTCCGGTTGAGGTCAGTGATAAGGTCGGGAGATGATCTTTACATTGCGTGGAAGTGGTGCTAACGCGAAGATTATCAACATACCAACCTTCGATCGAAGTCGCGAAGTCATGGGCGAGAATCCAACGAAAGCGGACTGAGTCCCCGGCCCAGGCAGCCGGAAGTTGAATCGAGGTTGTGAGAAACTTACGCTTGATACCTGACCAAGCCCGACGCCCGGCGATGGGCGAATTGTAACCCGTATGAATGGTCGCGTCATACCCTCCTGAGATCACCTCCGCCGCGCTTCCCGGCAAATCAAACCAAGCTCCGCCATCCCGCGATGCTTCGAGTATCCCACCGTCGAAGTTGGATTCATTTCGATAGAGATGGGTGAAAGTGAGGTTTCCTCCCGCCGAACCCAGGACCACTGCCGGTGATTCCAAGATTGCCTCTCCCACCGCATTGACATGATCTCCGAAGGCCGCTCTCAACGGAGAATCGGATCGAGCACTCGAGGTCCGCCAAGCGACTCCGGCCCCGGTCGCCGAGGTGATCCAACCGGGAGGCAGCGACGAGGAACCATCGAAATTCAAATCGATGGGAACCACCGTTTCGGACAACCCCAGGGTATATCCGGAGTCGATGGTGAGAGCGTCCCCACCCCCGAATTCAATCGAGACAATCACCTTGAATTGATCACCACAATCGCCCACCGCTCCAAAAACCAAATCGAGGTATGAGGTGAGATCAGGCTCAAGGGTGCCCATTCCGAAGGATGACGAAAACAGGGTCACGTTTTCCGGCACCGAAATCTCCGCGACGAGATCCGCCGTTGCCAACCGACCTTCATTTTTCAGAACAATCCTGACCTTCACGGTTTCTCCGGGATCCAATTGGCCATTTTTAACACTTCCGGATTCTTCAATCACACTTGAGGAGAGCTGAACAAGCCTCGGAGCTGGTGGCCGCTCTAACAACTCCAATCGCATTCGGTATAACTGGGTCGCATTGACATTCCCGCCATTCACCCGAATGACATAGTCACCATCTTCGATCACCCCAAATTCAGCGATCTGTTCTTCGGCCCCAAGACCGCCAGAAAAGGAAAAGGCCAATAATGAGGACCCGTCAGCATTAAAAAGCGCCAACCTCAAATCGTGAATGGCCTCCGAGTCGAAAGGCCTTCCTCCAGCACAACTATCGCCGATCGCTCCTCCTTCCAGATAGCGCCCTTCACCCGGCGTCAGAGTCGCCGACAACTTCTGACCTTCGAGGAGCGAGAAACGAAAGTAGTCCACATCACCCTCGTCATCGATGCTCAGCCTTGGTAGATCGAGTTCACCATCCGGAATGAGAGTGAGCGGAGTCGCGCGGGCCAGGGTATCGTTATTCCGGTCCGATGAGTGATGCTCGAAAACATCCCCGTAGAGCCTCTGAAGCGATTGAAAATCATCGAACTGCGGCCCCCGGAAAAACAAGGTGAGGATGGGCTCCATGAGCTTCGTCTGGTTGAGCGGGCAGACGTGATCCAAGCCTAGGGTGTGCCCCAATTCATGAGTGACCGTATTGTGAAGCCGCAGCGAAGCGGACGAGGTTGTCTTGAAAATTGAGTCTGATGAATCCAGAATCAAGTCACCCCGATCAGGCGCGAAGGCGAAGGCCAGGGTTCCGCTGTCGCCATCGATACTTCTCGCCGCCAGCCGGATGTCTCCGCGAACACCCAGCGTCCCGATAGGCGCTGAAGCTAGGCTTTGACCATCATCGTTTGATTCGTAGACAAAGATCACTCCGCAGGTTTCCGCCATCTCGTCAAAGGCCGCTTTCAAAATAGGAAACCAAGGTTGCTCCGAGGCCACACCCAATGCCGAGCCGCCATAGATGGAGCTGAGCCATGATCGTAAATCGGAGGGCTCGGTGCCAGGCACATTCAGACCGGGTGAGTTTGTCCCGTCTGGAACAACGCTCCACGTAAGAGTCACCGGCAGCCCCTGTGTGCCATTGACGAAGCCATCCGTCGCAGTCCGGCTCCACTTTCCACCGGATAAAAACTGATTCGCAAAAAGCGAGACTCCCGCGCGATTCAGACCGGTCAATTTCTCCGCCTCATGATAGGCGACCACCTTCGCTAAAGAAACATCAGGGCCCCAGCAAACCCAGGGTTGCTCGCCAGCTTCCGGCCCGGTCAGATTCCCAATCAACGACCTCAGATCCTCCTGGTCTTCAGAAGAAAGCCGGGCCAGTAGAACCGGATCGATCTTCTGCCACACAAACTCAACCAACTCAGGTGTCCCCACCCATCTTGCCGGAATGGGCTGCCCGGGTTCGACTCCCTCCAGGTGCGCCAGATGAGAGGCCTGCAGTAAGTCCCTTCGGGAAACTGCGCGCCCGTCTCTCTGGGAATCCGGGGATTCAACGTCAGAATTACCCGAGCGCTCCTCTCGCACCGAGATCTCCGCCGAATCCACAGAGCCCACCATTGAAGACCTGGATTCCAAGGCGACCCAGAGAACAAGCAGTGGCAGAATAAGAATGAGAAGTCGCATACAAAAATTGCTCGTTCGTTGACGGCACAGAACCCTCACACATTCCTTCATTTCCGTCATGGAAAATCCCGGTGTTGTCAGGCCGGGAACTAGGGCGCATGCTCTCCCTGTTCAATGTCACAGAATCCCGAAGACCAAATTGGCCAACCTCGAGCGGCACGTCACCCGCGCGTCCGTAAAATCATCAAGCCCTTCCTAGCCGGAATGGCGACCGTCATTCCAGTCCTAGCGACCGGGTGGATTGTCGTTCTCGTCTTCCGCCTCCTGCATAAAATCGGGCTCGCCATCATCAACGGAGTCCTCAACGCCCTCAACTGGAGCCTGGGCATCAAGCCGGAGGACCAAGCCGCCCGGACCCTGGAAGGATTCCCGGGCGACGACTTTCTCTGGCTCCTCATTCCCCTCGCCCTCCTCTTTTTGGTAGGAATCGCGGTCACCAATCACCCCGGCAAAAAAATCACGCAATGGATCGATGACACGATGATCCGCATTCCCCTCTTCGGATTCGTCTACGCGACCATCAAGCAATTCGTCGATGCTGTCCGCAATCTAGGCGGAGCCCAGAAATTCAAAGGGGTCGCCTACGTCGAATATCCCAGCCCCGGTTGTCGCCTCATCGGCTTCATCACGGGGAACTTCGTCGATTCTCAAACAGGCAAGGGCACAACTTCCATCTTCATCCCCACCTCGCCCAACCCCATGACGGGATTCGTCGTCCTCATCGATGATGAAAAAGTCATGAAGAGCGACATGACCATGGAAGAGGCGGGCAAGATGATCCTGTCCGCAGGACTCGTTGCTCCGGCCTCCCTCGTGGGTTCGGAGGCTAGAGGGGCTTCCTAGCACGAATCTTTTGCAAGACCTTCCCTTCCGCTTCCCACTGCAATTGGAAGTCCGTCTTGGGGTAGAAAAACTCATCCTCGGGCCATTCAATACGATCCAAACCGTCGAACGCAGCGAGGTGTTCCTCACTCCATTCGAAGTATTCCAAATGATCGGTCTTAAACAAAAACTCACCTCCCGACCGCAACACTCTCACGAGAGCCTTTAAGAACGGCTCCTGAAACATGCGCCGACGATGATGCTTTGCCTTTGGCCAAGGATCGGGACACAGAAGATGAAAGCGCTCCACAGAACCCGCAGGCAATAACCACTCCAGCGTATAGAGACTTTCCAGGCGGAGCACCTTGAGATTCTTCAAGCCCATCTTGTCAGCCTTGCGGCAAACCTTGCGCACCCGGCCTAACAATCGCTCCACGGCCAAAAAGTTACGCTCTGGGAACTGTTGGGCCATTTCCAGGGTGAACTTGCCATCACCACAGCCGAGATCAACTTCGAGCGGAGCCTCATTCGGGAAGTGATTGACGAGCGGAAGCTCGGAAAAATAATCTACAGGCACCAACTCATTGGGCTCAGCCGGACGAAATACGAGAGGTGTAAAGGCCATTGTTAAAAATTAATTCACCCGTCGATAAGTTCCGCCGTAGCCAAAGAAAAAAAGTCCGCTATCCGACTGAACTGCGGAAAAGCTCCGCACCACCGTGGCGGATGGATTCGGAAACGCTTCAAAATTCAAAGTAAACTCATCCACCTCAAGTGGTCCTGACAAGACATTGAGCACCATCTTTCCCTTATAAGGCCCCTCAGTCGAACTGTAAATCACTCCCACAGTGCCCGATCCCCGAGTCACCACGGTAACAGGATCTTCTCCAGGTGCCCTCCTTTCGGCAACCGTATCGACTTCATAAAATGCCGTATTCCCCTCGATATCGAAGTCCAGACTCAAAGAGCCGAAAGCATTCTCGGAGTTCAGTTTGAAGAGGTAACGAGTGCCCTCAAGATTGAGGTCCGCGGAAGGCCAGTTCGGAAGAGCGGTGGTGAATCCTTTGAAGAAAAACTTTGGAGTAAAACCCATGATCGTGGTGAGATCAATGGCCGGAGTTTCGCTAAGAAACGGTGACTGACTACGAATACCTCCGGTCTGATAGGTCTTCAAATCGAAACTCGTGGAAATGCTGGTCAACGAACGGGGTCTCAGCGCCGAAATCAGTGAAAGCCGACCGTTGCGCCGCCCCATCGTCAAGGGCAGCGAACGAATCGCACCCGGAAGGAAGCCTTGATGATAGGACTCAAAAAATGCCGCCGCCCCCCCCCCCCCCCCCCCCAAAAACAAAAAAAAAACCGAAAACCCACCCACACCCAAACCAAAACAAAACCCCCAAACACAACACCCCCACACCCAAACCACACCACCACAACAAAC
>Ga0105051_10006916_pt1 | contig 12016 bp, 13 predicted proteins | sample FRY02_FD_78383 | JGI IMG/M metagenome (GOLD analysis project Ga0105051, IMG submission 78383) | Freshwater microbial communities from Lake Fryxell liftoff mats and glacier meltwater in Antarctica - FRY-02 (megahit assembly) | ecosystem: Environmental > Aquatic > Freshwater > Ice > Glacier...
CCCTGTGTCAAGGATTATTATCATCAAAGGTTAAAATACTTGCCAGCAATCACCGGAACACCTATATTCATTGACATGTCCACGCAAACTTTCTCAAAGGATACCTACCATGCCAGGCAACACATATACCGAGATCGAAAAGAAAAATGCCATCCTATGGCTTTTTACACACCTGGATAATACCGGCCGGCCCAAGGTGGCAGAGGGCCAGAGACAACTACAAATATCCACTTCCGCGCTCTCTACCTGGTTTCACGCAGAAATGGAAAAACCGGAAACAGATAGACTAGTCTCCGTTACGGAGATTTTTGAAACCAGGCGGATACTATGGGAAAATATAAAAGGGGATTGGATTTCGAGATATAGGGAAATGATCCCAAATCTATTGCAGCGGGTGCATGATACGGTCCTGGATGATACGTCGGATGCGCGTGATATACGGCACCTCATTCAGGGCCTGTCCGACGCGGTGAAAGTGACTGCTCTACTGTCGGGCGATGTCACGAGCCGGACGCAGCAGTCCATTGACAGCACGGCCCGCACGGAGACGATCCACCGGTTCGAGCTGCCCGTGAAAACCGAAGCAGCGTTTGAGGTCATCGAAGGTGTCAGAGCCATGCCACCGGTGTCAACGGCATTTGAGGTGGTAGAGCCTGATCAGGCCGAGGAATAGAAGTCTATGATACCTACATCTGGTTTATAGCATAGAGGTGATAGCGTATAGTCATACTTACTTTCCCTTTAGTACTTATAATGCCACGCTGTAGAGATACTACTAAACACGGCGGGGCGGTGGGCTGTGTCTCCCACGGTGGGCCAACCAAGTCTAAACACAACATTTTCACCACGTTACAAAATGGCCCCAATCGCCACAAAACTACTTAACAGACGGTTCAGCCGCTCTAATGATCGGGCGATAACTTTGCGATCATTAGAGCGGGATCAGTACCCAGCCCCCAAACGCTCGACACATGGGCGGAATCTTTGTCGTTTATATATATACCCTGCTCGAATTTTTACATTTCGAGGGGGGGCCGCATTTTCACATTTTGGGTGTAGGGCATAATAGTCATTGACAGGTTTGTGTTGTTTTACACCTTTGTGGTAGCGGAGTGTACTGAGTGTTCAAGTATATTATGGGACTCACGGATTATAGCACGGGGAGGCTATGTGACTGATGCGCGATTGGCTGAAGACATACGTAATGCTGTCTTGAATTTTGAAAAGAAGATGAAGAAAGACATGAATACCTATTTCTGGATGGAGGCTTTTGACAAGTGGGCCAGTCCTTCAGGTAAGGTGGAATCAAAACGCAGGAGGGGCCATGTTCATATTCAAGAAAGTTGAGCGCAAGCCAAGGGCCGTGGAGGAAGCGGTAATGCAGGACATCGTTAATCTTTTATTCATGGATGGGCCTGCTATCATCATTATGGGTGATTGTGTTCCTGACGATATTGGCTTATTGAGGGATGCCGGGTATGTGCATGTGGATACGAGGACGCTGAAGAAGGAACTCAAGAAGGCTTCGCGGGCGACAAGGAGTGACACTATAAGGGTTCGTTCTCTTGACACTAACAGTCTGGTACGATCATGAATAGACGGGGGTTTCTTGGTTTGGCATTATTGGCCGGTGCTGGATATTTGTTGCCGCCTATCTCACGATCATGAACTCTACCAAGTGGACTAATCCTGCGGGTGAGACGATAGACGTTATGTGGACTACGGAGCCGCCTGAACTTTTTATCTCAGAGTCCTGCCCTAACCTCAAAAAGGAATTGTTAGCCGGTGAAGAAGGGCCCATCGTGGATGAGGCAGAATCAGCATCATTACGTCACTCATAAGGGATACGATATGTATCGCCTTGACAATTAATATTGACATGCCGTACGAAACGTATTATCATTCCGTTATGAACGTATACCTTCTTAATAAAGAACGACACATGTACAGGCCGATGATGGGCCTTACGGGTATTAGCAAGCTGCATACGTACCTGTATGATCTTGTGGAATACAGAAGTTGGATAAGGGGATACTATGGCTAAGATACAGAGGAAGACAGAGAGCGGCGCGTTTTATTTCCGGTATGAGGCTGACAGATCCGACAGGTAGGGCAGAAGAATTAGAGAAAGAATACAGAGCGGAAGCAAATAAACTTGCTAAACAGATAAAGAGTAGCAGGAACCATATCTCCAAGCTCAACAGAGAATCGAACATCGCCTCGAAGAAATAAGCAGTACGCCAGTCAAGTTTACCGGGAAGTGGGCTTGACCGTCAGGGTATATAACACTTCCCGATTATAACCCCTGGCGGTCCCCACATCCCCGGGGGTTATTTTAATGAGTGGATTTACGCCCAACGAAGGGCAGCAGACGCGCTTCTTAGCCTCTCCTGCTACGCAATGCTTCTATGGCGGCCTACCCGGTGGTGGTAAGTCACACGCCGGTGTGATAGACGCCCTGGGCCTCTCCCATGATCCCCCGCAGTTCATACATCCCATTTATAAAGCAGTACTCTTCAGGCGTGAAGAAAGGCAGTTAGGGCAACTTATCATGTATGCCAACCAGCATTACCCTGCCCTTGGCCTTAAATCCAGAGAAGGGGGAAAGATATGGTCCCTTGGTGGTATAGATAAGATATACCTGTCACATATGCACGAGAAGCACAGTTACCTGCTCTGGCAGGGCCATGAGATTACCTATGCACTCTATGACGAGCTTCCCCAGTTTGAAATGGATCAGTGGGGTAATCTTACCCCGTGGATAAGGGCACCGAAGGGATCGGGCCTGACGACGTATCACAGGGCTACAGGGAACCCGATCGGCCCTGGCGTACCGTGGGTAAGGGATATGTTCATACTTCCCCTTGAACCGAATAAGATACACAGGATCAGACATGAGTTTGAAGGGAAAGAATATATCCGGACAAGACAGTTCATACCGTCTTCTTTCAGGGATAACCAGCATATATCGGAAGAATATGTAGGTGGATTACTTGACATACCGAACCCGCAGATAAGGAAAGCCTTCACCTCAAGCGATCCCGTAGCAGCATGGTCCATCGTAATGGGTTCCTTCTTTGAACAGTTCTCCAACGTAACCCACGTAGTCCCACGATCAGAAGAACAGGGGATAAGGGAATATCTGAAAGAGACGATGGCCTCCAGGGTAGAAGGTATGGATTGGGGAACGAGGAACCCGACAGCATGGTTGTGGGGGCAGGAAGACAGTGAAGGGGACGTTTATATCACCGATGAGCATTACGTGGCACAGCAACGCCTTGAGTACCATGCCAGAGCCGTACACGATAAGAGGCAAGCACTCGGTTGGGAAGATGGCAACGGGATGGCGAGATGCCCCTTCTTGACGGTAGGCGATCCATCTATATGGGCACAGTCAACGACAGTCCTTCAGTCGGATCAGACGATAGGGGCCGAGTTCGGGAAGAGAGACATATATATCCACAAAGCCAACAATGACATCATCCAGGGGTTGAGAGTCGTCCACGATCTTCTCATGACGGACGGCATAGTACCCCCCAGACTTCATATCTTCGAGTCCTGCTTTAACGTGGTAAATGAGATGGTAGCCGCCATAACGGATGAGAGGAATGCAGAGAGGATAAGGGAAGGGTGCAGTGACCACCTTATCGACGCGCTACGGTATATGGTCATGTATCTAAGGGAAGCACCTATGATGAAGACAGTACAGAAGAACCCCTCCCGGACATGGGATAATGTGTTCGGCCCGGAAGAGCCGGAAGAGTCTAAAATATATGGATGGGCATCGTGACACCACATGACGTTCGGATACGAATTGACATAGCAAAGAAAGAGTCCCTAAAGAGGAACAGGATATACGACGAGTATATCAGTCTTCTTACGAATAAGTGGAATGAGGATATGGAATTTGACATAGCCCCCAACTCCATACATTCCGTCGTAAGGCAGCTTGTCGCCTCTACTATGAACTCGACACCTGAATTTATATGTCGGCCTCTTCATCAGGAAGGCATAGAAGCCGCCAAAGGCGTTACGGCATACGCGAACTACCTGTGGGCTCAGGTGGAAGGCGATGAGCAGACAGAACTTGTTGCAACGGATTCTATCGTATACAACAAAGGGTACTTTAAGATAGGGATGGGAAGGGCCTACCAGTCCGAGAAACAGCTTAAAAAGATATTGGATCAGGAAGAGAAAGCCGAGATGGAAGAAGCCTTCTGGATAACGGGAACCTTTAGCACACCCGTGGATGAAGATGACAACCATGCCATACATATTGCCAAACATCTGATATTCAGGGACTCGAAAGAAGCACAGATGCACGAGGATAAAGAGGCGGTGATAGATGCGGCAAATCAGAACATAGATGAACATGGCCGCTTTTTAAGGACTACATCGCCCGTAACATCCCCCTCTGATGTGTTCGACGACGTAAATAGGCCATTTTTATACAGAGAGTCACCGAGGAACGTCTTCTCCGGTGGACAGGCGTCCAGATTCCAGGATACAAGGTACTGCCTGGTCAGGAACTGCGTCAACTTCGAGGTGTTTGAAGACTCGAAAGTGTATATCAACAAAGATGGCAGGGGGCCGATAGACTCGGAAGACAACGTATCCTATTTGGAAAACGAAGAAGAAAGAGATGTAGCCAGAGATCAAAGAGGTATGGGCCTTATACCGATATGGGAACTGTTCGACAGGAACACGGATACCTACTCGGCATGGTATGAAGACTCATTAGAACCCGCAAGAAAGATACAGCCCATGCCGTACAGGTTCATGCAGGGATATCCGCTCGTTGAGATAAAGCACCAGATAATCCCCGACATGAAAGACTCACCGGCGTTGATGGATTATATGAGGTCGGCGCAGGAGTTCGACAGGGATACCGCAAGGCGGATAGCCATTCACGTAAAGAACGCATCCAATAAGTGGATCTTGCTTACCGATCTTCTTAAAAACAAGGATTCCAACAAAGTTAAAAACGATATACAGAATCCTGAGATGGATGTCGTGATAGAAGCGGTAGGCGGTATTCCGCTTGTCAGCGTACCACCGGCGCAACTGGACCCGATGTTCTTCCAGGCGCGGCAGATAGCCAACGACAACATGCAGAAAGCATCAGGACTGTCTGACTCCCAGCAGGGGGATGCTACAGGCGTGACGGCTACAGAGGTGAGAGTGACGTCCGGGGCAGCGGGGATGGTGCTTAACGCCTCACAGAAGATCATACGGCGCGGGATAGCAGACAGCATGAAGAAGATGCTGGCGATATCGAGGGAGTGGGGGCCCGACTATTTTATAACGCCCGTCATGTCAGAACCGGGTACGTGGGTGCCTTTCAAAAGGAACGATCTTGTAGGCGACTGGAGAATACGTGTTGAGATGCCCCTGCCAGGTGAGAAGCAGCAGGACTTGAACAACTTCCTAAACGCCTACCAGCTCTTCAGGACATCACCCAATATTCAAGGGGACGGGCTAAGACGCTTCGAGATGGACGGCATGAGGCGTATGGGCTTCCAGAACCCGGAACTGTACTTCGGGATAGTAACGGTAGCAGATGAGCAGTCCGTTATCCTTGAGCATACCGTAATTGAGATGGGGCAGATGGTGCAACCCGCGCCCGGTGAGAACACAACGTTCCACCTTGAACAACATAATCAGCTTCTTGAGCAGCTTACAAAGGGGTTCCAGAAGTACGCAGGACAGCTTATACAGCAGGCACAGGCACAAGGACAGCCGCCGGAACAGGTACAGGAACAGATACAGCAGGCACAGGCACCACTTCAGATATTGCAGCAGCATATTGAGTTGACATTAGAACTCATGCCTGAGAAACCGCAAGGCCGCAGATCCTCAGCACTCCTCTTCCCCGATGGGAACCCAGGGACTGAAGAGTCAAAGAGATCTAACGAAATAGGAAGGACATAATGCCTACATACGCTTACAAGTGCTGCGAATATGAGGCCGTTCTTTATAAAATACGTATCGACGACAGGGTACGGCCCTGTCCCTCATGCGGGATAGATATGGAACCGCTCATCAACAGGGAACATGCTGCTAATATCCAGTCTTCATACGTGGATAACAGGGTGTACAACAATGGGCAGGGGTTCTTCGATAAGGGCCTGGGGAAGGTGATATCCTCAAGGGGACAGCATAAAGCTATTATGAGAGAGAAAGGCGTTGAGGTGTTCACCGGTAACTTGGATGATGTCATGAACGCCCAGGAACCCAAAGAACCAAAACCCCTGCCTCTTGAGAAGGTGAAAGATTACTTCGATGAATCCGTGCAGCGGGTCCGTAATGGCGAGAAGGTAGCGCATGGGACGTTTACCGATGCACCTCCAATAAGGGTGAATACCAATGGTATGCAAAAAGTGTGAAGAAGAGAAAGTACCTGGCACAAGAAACATGGTGCCGAAGGAAGTAGAAGGATCAACAGTGGTATACGCCTGTGAGAGTGGTCATCAGGTTGTTGCGCACGTGGAAGCCTATGAGAAACTTGATCCTATTCCCCTTCGTATATGCCCTTCATGTGCGCAGGAAGAGAAGATATCGCAGATGACGCTCACTGATTTTGAACATATCGGGGAAGCGTGGCATGACGTAAAGCAGAGATATTACTACACATGCCTGGAATGCGGTTCTGAGTATTGCGAGACGGTACACATGGTGTCGGGCAATAAACTGAGGTCGCGCAGAACGAAGAACATAGGGCTTACCCCTATCGTTATCGAGCCGAAAGAAGAGAAGGTGCTTGAGGCCGTAGTAGTTGATCCTCCCAAGAAACCTATGGCCATGCCGAGGAGGGCTAAGGTATGAACGACATAGATCAGAACAACATATCCGATGCCGTCATGCACGGATTGACATTACCAGCCGATAAAGAGATAAACGCCAGTGATGATCTCATGGCAAAAACGCAGTCTATTCTTCAGAAGGCGCGTGAGGCACAGCAGAAATATATGGACGCCTACGAAGAGACGGTATCCGGCGGTGGAGATTGGAAGTCGGAGGAAGAAAAACCTATGATGATAGGCAACATAGCGATACCCGCCCTTACGCCGAAAGAAGCACCGTACAAGACAACGTATGTACCCATACATGGTCACGACTTCAAAGGTGCCGTAGTACAGCGTAACGGGAAGAACTACGAGGCAAAGCGCGAGGCCAACCCATTATACCTGAGTCCGGAAGAAAGGGCCGATATGATAAGGATGGCGAGGGCGCAATTGGCGAAGAAGCCCATACAGCCCCGCGAGGAATATGTTGAAGATGTATTTGAACCTGTAGAGCAGGAAGGCGAGGAAGTGCTTTCCTTCGCAGGGATCATGATGGACGCGACAAGGAAGCTGACAGGATACGAGATAGAAGGATTTGAGAAGGTAGGCACCGCCTACAAAATAACAGTGAGGAAATTATGAATCTTGACAACCTTTTAATAAAAGGGAACAGATCTATTGCTGACAGTCCAGCTATCAAAGCCGCTGTTGCAGAAGCCGACGAAGCCGCTGAAGAAGCCGCCGAAGCCGCCGAACCAGCCGTCCAGGAAAAGGCAGTAGAAACACCGGTGGATTATAATGACCGGGAGAGTGTGGCCGCATATATCGAACAGAATCCATCTATGGCGAAGGACGCCATCAGCAAGTATGAGAGACACATCGCCGGACGTTTCGGCAGTGAGAACCATGCGCTGATAGCCCTTCAGAAGAAGATGGCCGACATCGAAAGCGCACTCTCGAATAAAGACCTGGAGGAAGAGGATGACATGGGGCTGGAACCTAAAGATATCAAAGCCCTTGATGAAGTCAATCAACGCCTCCCGGGGCATAAAGCAACGATGGCCCGTATTGAACAATTAGAGTCGATGCAGGCGAACGGCCAGAAACAAGCCCTCGTATCGGCACTGAAGACGCAGTACGGTGATATTTTCACGCCAGACAGGGAGAAATACCTTGAACTGGTACTTGACACTGTAAAAAATGATTTCAACAACCCTGTAGCCCTGGACCATATGACACATCTGGGAAGCCAGCTCATGGCCGAGGCCGCAAAACAGGTGTCGAAGAATCAGAAAACAGAAAATGAAAAGCTACAGAAGCGCGTAAGTTCCGGCATTGAAGCACCATCCATACCGCCATCAAAGAAGGTAGTGAATACCAGCATCATGGATGACAGGCTGGGACGTCCTACCGCCAAGACAATACAGGCGTGGATAGACGACAAGATCGGGACATCGCCGCAACTGAAGCATATGAGGGGTAAATAATGCCAATCTCAGGATTAGGACTGACAGCCGAGTCGTATAAAAACGATATGGTACTGTCTATGGTGCATGAGAAACTTGTGCAAAGCCGCATTTACGATGTGATCAATAACGCGCTTCCGGAACTCAAGCTGATGATCGGCGTGGACCAGAAGGGCTTTGCTGTCACCAGAGAAGATGCGGACACGAGGAACGCCGGTATTGCCGTAGAGGGTGCAGGACGCCTTCAGATTGAAACGGGCGGATCTTCGATTGATATCGAAGTCGAGTTTGAAGAGAATAACACCGTAGCCGCCTACTCTCGCTACGGGTTGATTAATACCATGCCGCAAGAAGGATTTACGCGGGTATTCCAGGACTGGTCGCAGTATGCGGCTTCAACAGTCATCGACGGGTTCTCGGAACGGGTGAACGGTAGTGCGGAGAGCTTCTTCAAGATCCTCTCTGCCAAGTCGGACCAGACGCTCAAGTCATTCCGTAATCGTATTGCCGATGATTTATGGCTTCAGGATAATGCCGTCGTCAGTGATCCTCTGATCCTTACCGGTATCCCTTATTACGTGTCCACCACGCCCACATCGGGTACTCCGGCCAACGTGAACCGGGCTACCAACTCCTGGTACCAGAATGTGTTCAACGGTTCCGGTGGTGCGGTGACAGAGACGGCCCCTTCCTTTGCCCAGCGCGGGACTGAAGATCTATTTACCATGTTCCTTGCTGCTGGTGCTGGTGCCGGTGTGGAAGAGATCGACGTGTGGATTGTGAACGCTCAGGAGATGAACCGTATCTTCCAGCGCATGTCCAACTCAATCATGTACACGAACACCGAAAATGGTGATCCGTTCTTCCAGAGTATCAATATGTTAGGCAAACCGGTCATCTGGACGAAGAAAGCACCGGCAGGACGTATCTACGGTCTTAATCTTGACTCATTTGCCGTTCATGTTCATAGCCGCGCTAACTTCACCCCGCGAGCTTTTCAGACGCCTGACGATCAGGATGCACGGGTAGCCTTGACGCTGCTTCAGATTGCCGTCATCAATAACAACCCACGACGCAACCTGGTGTATTCCGGCGTAGCCGCGTAAGGAGTAAGAAAATGGCCTTTGCCTCAGCACTAAAAGCTTTCCCACCGGCTCGTCCGGCAGGGGCAGGATTCAGAAAGCAAGTCTGGACGTATACGAACACCGGTGGTAGTACAGGTGGTGCGATATTAACTGGATTTGCTTTCATCGAAGATACCAGTACCACTCAGAACTCAGCAGCAGCAGCGAATCAGGCTTCTACTGTGATTTCTGGTGAGACGGTAACACTCATTACTGATGCTGATGTAGACGGTGAACTGACCGTTGTTGGCAGAGGTGTCGTTTAAAGAGGAACCAACAATGTCACTACAAATTTTACAGAAACCGACCCAGGTGTCCAACGCCCCGGCGTTCAGTTTAGGCACTAAGGCTATGGATACAGATGGCCTTGTCTATAAATATGTACAATACGATACAGGAGCCGGTCCGGTGGCAGCAGTAGCCGGTCAGGTAGCGTATTACTACACGATCGATGGGTACAAGCTCAATAAGGTTACATCGGACCTTTCTGACGCGCCCGGTGAGGTAGGTGCTGGCGTCTTACTGTCCGCGCCTACTGATGGGCAATACTGTTGGATACAGATCAAGGGCCAAAAAACCCTTTCTATCGCCCCGACAGCAGGAAACGATTACGATCCTTTAACAGCCACGGGTTCTACGGATGGAACGCTTGACGTAGCTACCAATGCTTTGACGGATGTGATCGTCGCTTATGCCGGTGATATTTCAGACAAAGAGATCATCTGCGATTTTCCCTGGTAATACAAGGTGGGGAGGGGCTTCTCTCCCCACCGATATATCTTCTATAAATGGGTAGATAAATGACCAGATTAGAATTGCAGACGATCATAACCACCAATATGGGTGACACCCGTACCGATACCGGCACCCAGGTGAGGAACGCGATCGACTTCGTAGGGCGTGAGATAGCACGTCAGATCAACTGGGAAGGGGCGTTGAAGGATGGGTTCATAAGGACGAAATCAGGGCGTATGCAATATCCCCTGGAACCGAATGTAAAGGCGGTCCTCCCGAAGTCATGGCGTATCGCAGAGGATAACAGGCGAATAGAATCCATCGACTATTCTTCTTTCGTGCGGAATTTCCCTGACAAGAAGAACAATACGGGCTCCCCCTTCATCGTCGCCCTTGAAGAGAACCTGCCTATCAAGGCGAACCCGGCCTCCAAGCTGAGGATCGTATCTTCAGATGCTGCGGATATTACTCAGAAAGTAACGGTATGGGGAGAGTCGTATGGCCGGTGGCTAACTGAGGCGATCAGCATGAACAGTACCGCCGGGACTACGGGTGTTCTCTCTGCCAATGAATACACGTGGGTGTCCACCTTGGCCCTTGATGCTGTATGCGTAGGTACGGTGACGATAACAAGCAACTCGACAGCAGGGAACACGACATATCCTACCGCCGTAGCAGCAGGGAACCATACCGTTATGAGTATCGCCATTGGTGATCTGACAGGAACGGTGGCCTCTCGGTCTACCGGGTCGCTAATCAGGATCAGCATGGATGCTGAGACAGCAGGGGATAGATCAAAAACCGTTCGGATTGCAGGATTCAAGACAACGGCTTCCGGTGCTGGTCAAGATCGCGTCCCTGCTATGGAGACGATGACAACGCATGCGTCCCTCTCAACGACTGAGGTTGCGTCAATGACGTTGTTTACCGAAGTATCCCAGGTTACTAAAGGGTGGGATTCTACGGACAATCTTATCGTGAAGGCAGATCCCAACGCAAGCATAGTGGCCGTTATCCCCCCGTTCATGAGAAGCGTTAACTATCCACAGGTACAGTTTTACAACATACCTGATGGGAAGACGATACAGTATGCTTACAAACCGGCCTTCCTTGGCCTTAAACACGATGGGGATGAACCGCCGTTCCCTGAACCATATCACGAATTACTGGCGATCTGGGGGCAAAGGATCGTAGAAGGATGGCACAACGATCCCAAGGGGGTTATCAACCTGTCTGCCGATCCGCGTTTCATGACGGACATGAGGGCGATAGGCAGCGACCAGCAGAGAGAAGAACTGTCAATGACGATGGGTGGCAACTGGAAGGCGATGGGCCGTATAAGTCTCTACCAGAGGCCCATAACGAAGTAGGGGTAGTATGCCTGGATATATTATAGACTGCGGGACGCTCACTATGAACACGACTGTCACCAACGATAAGCTCGGTGGTAATGTCATGCTTGAGCTAAAGAATGTGGACCTGTCACAGAAGGGGCGTTTCAAGAAGAGGTATGGCCTTGAGGACGCTTCCAACAGCGGTACGCCCGATGTCCCTGAAACGCGAATAAACGCGATACAACCTGTAATTTTGGGCGATCTTGGTTCTATCCCCAATGCTTTCTTGATAGCCTTTGCGGATGATAAGATATACAACTTACGTTTGACACCAGCCCCATGGTTAGACTTAAGTGTAACCATAGAAGATACTTTTCCGTGGCAAGCTGCATGGGGCATAGATAGCGCAGGACGAGCCGTCACTTATTTTGCGGCCATCAATGGAGCTGAACCTATCATAGCTGTTGATGGTCTTACAGGTGGTGTAGTCAAATATGGATTCACATCGGACGCCTCGAACCCCTGGACGGATGGCAAGGCTGTTGAGTTCTTTCAGAGCAAACTGTTCGTAG
>Ga0105051_10006919_pt1 | contig 12016 bp, 9 predicted proteins | sample FRY02_FD_78383 | JGI IMG/M metagenome (GOLD analysis project Ga0105051, IMG submission 78383) | Freshwater microbial communities from Lake Fryxell liftoff mats and glacier meltwater in Antarctica - FRY-02 (megahit assembly) | ecosystem: Environmental > Aquatic > Freshwater > Ice > Glacier...
ACTTCTTCTTCCTGCCAACTGCCAACTGCCAACTGCCAACTGCCAACTGCCAACTGCCAACTGCCAACTGCCAACTGCCAACTGCCAACTGCCCACTCTTTCTTCCTGCCAACTGCCAACTGACAACTGACAACTGACAACTTTATGTCCTCCATCGCCATCTCTGTCGAAAACATCTCCAAGCAATACCGCCTTGGGCAGGTTGGCACCGGCACCTTGTCGGACGACCTGACTCGCCTGTGGTGTCGATTGCGAGGCAAAGAAGACCCATTCCTCAAGATTGGCCAAACCAACGACCGCACCAAGAAAGCCGACGCGCCGAACCCGGATAAGAAGTCGGGTCTCCTCTCTCGCCTCTCGCCACTCGCCTCTCGCAACTCACCCGACCTCGTCTGGGCCCTGAAAGACATTAACTTCGAAGTCAAAGAAGGCGAAGTCCTCGGGATCATCGGTCGCAACGGAGCCGGCAAGTCAACGCTATTAAAGATCCTCGCCCGCGTGACGACGCCAACGACCGGTGAAGTCAAAGTCAAAGGAAGAATCGCATCGCTCTTGGAGGTCGGCACCGGTTTTCACCCGGATCTGAGCGGCCGTGAAAACATTTATCTGAACGGTGCGATTCTCGGAATGCGCAAGCATGAGATCACGAGGAAACTGGATGAGATCATTGATTTCTCAGGATGTGATCGCTATATCGATACACCTGTGAAAAGGTACTCGTCAGGGATGTACGTGCGATTGGCGTTTGCCGTGGCTGCACATCTGGATCCCGAGATTCTGATCGTGGATGAGGTGCTGGCTGTCGGAGACGCAGAATTTCAGAAAAAGTGCATAGGAAAAATGAAGGATGTTGCGAAGGGAGGGCGAACAGTAATATTCGTGAGTCATAACATGCAGGCTATTTTTTCGCTAACAAACAGAGTCACAATACTTGAAAACGGGCATATTACTTTCGTAGGTGATACTAACGTCGGACTAGAAAAGTATTCCGGGAATATTCAGGAGGACGCGAAACTTGGCGTTCCGTACGTAAGCCATTCCATCCCTACGCACCCCTGCATAATGGAATGCCGAATTCGAACTTCAAGCGATGGTGGGCAACATTTGTGTGGCGAAAAAATTGGTTTTGAGTTTGATGTCTTTTGTGGTGAAAACTATCGCCGATTAAGTTTCTCTTTTCAGATATGTGATGAGCTGAACAGACCAATTTGCCATTTCTGGCTGCTTGGAAAAGACCTTGAGCTCGATGCTAACACGAACATTTATCGTTTAAGCTGCGATGTACCGAACCTTAGTTTGTATATGGGAAAATACTCATTAACTACTTGGTTGAGCGATCGTCGGGCAAACCACACAGTTGAAAATCTTTCGGAAATTTGTGTGTTTGAGGTTTCGATGGGAAATCGAGAACGCAACGAGTATTCGTGGCGACCCAATGAAATGGCGTATGTTGTTGAATGCAGTTGGAATGCAGTTGGGATGCAGTGATTTTTGGCGAACGGGAGCCAACCTGAATGTCGCGTAGTTGCGACCAAATGCACCCCACTCGATAACTGCATTTGCAAGTCAATACTAACTGTAGCTCAACGGACTCCCTTTGGCACTTACGATACCAACTCGTTTCTAATGAACTTTGGATTTATAGAGTGGTGGCGCGGAAATAAACGGCATACTCAAGTACTTATAAAATCAAGAGTTGCGACTTAACAACGCGGCATTCGGGTCGAATCTTAGTTTCATGATATTTTGGCGTGACTCCTTGACGCATTTTATTCTTTACCAGACGGTTGATCCCATCGATTGTCTATCGTTCGTTGAACGAACTTAAGCGGAGGATAAGATGTAGAGGTGCACCCCGAGAGTCAAAGTCGGAACCTTGGGTGTTCAGCGATGAGCATTTGCTTCCTTTCCGAATTTATCGCATTTGCGATTAACCTAATCACAGGGCCGTCTACTGACCTTGCTACATTTCCACCATTTTGACCACAAATTTAGCCGACGATCCATCATCAATGAAGAAAATACTACAACATTTTGCCCGTTTCCGACGCTTGGTAACAACGACAAGCCCTGAGAAGGTTTTACGGCCGGACATCACGGAAGAGGATTTGCAAATCATCGAAAAAGTTCGTCCCTTCACAATGACTAGCGTTGAAAGACTACTCGCATTAATTGATGCGACACGTTACGTATCAATGAATTGCATTGAAGGAGCGTTCGTGGAATGCGGTGTTTGGAGGGGTGGCAGTTCGATGTCAGTCGCGATGACACTATTAGCCACAAAAAACACCAATCGCGACTTGTTCCTTTTCGATACATTTAAAGGGATGAGCCAACCGACAGTGCGCGACGTTAGTCATGACAATGTTTCAGCGGATGCACAACTTCAATCTACACAACATGGAACCGGAATTTGGTGTGAAGCAGGCATGTCAGATGTCCGAGCCAACATGGAGTCTACTAATTATCCACACTCAAAGATACATTACATAGGTGGCTTGGTAGAAGACACAATACCGAATAACGCACCCGACAAAATTGCTCTCTTGAGATTGGACACCGACTGGTATGAATCTACTCGTCACGAGCTCAAGCATTTATATCCCAAATTAGTACCTGGTGGCGTTTTGATAATTGATGACTACGGCCACTGGAAAGGTGCTCGGCAGGCAACCGACGAATTCCTTCAAGAACTTCCTGTCCCCCTTTTCTTGCATCGGATTGATTACACTGGAAGAATCGCAATAAAATGTGAATAATTAATATGCAGAAAGAGTCTCTCGCCACAATCACAACTATGGGTATCGTTGTATACCAAACAATATTTTATTGAGCGCACTACGTTGTCAATCCGAACTACAGTATCGCGTTGGTTGAATCTGAAGATCGACCAAGTACCCTTGGGCCTATCAAGGCGAACAATCACATCTAGTGAGCTTCCTTACTCGTTACATACAACTTCATTGGAAGAAATAGCGTCCGGGTTTGGATCTATTTTACTCAGTATTCCAGGTTCGCAGATTGCACGAACTAGGAGTATGGTGCTTCCCCTAACGGATCTACTTTCAGTCACAGCAATCTGTGCTGCGCGTCTCCCGAAGCGGGTTTTCGAAATTGGGACGTTTACCGGGTCAACAACATTGCTTATGGCGCTGAACACTTCAGACGACACGAAGTTGTTTACATTGGATTTGGAACCAAGAGAATTCCCAAAGTCCTTACTTAATTCTGACGGCAAACCGATGTATGAAGCCGGGTCGCTGTTTCATGAAGAACCGATTGCGGCCAAGATAACACAGCTTTATGGTAGGTCGGACTGTTTTGATTTCTCATCATACTTTGGTACCATAGACCTGGTTTACATAGACGCGGAACACAGTCGCGAGGCCGTTCTTCGCGATTCTGAAAACGCAATGAAGATGCTCTCGCTCGGTGGAATGATAATATGGGATGACTACCGTTGGTTGCCCGAGCACTCGGAATGCATTGGCGTCACGCATGCTTTAAATGAGCTTTCTGAGAAGTGGAATATACGACAACTCTCAAACACTCGCCTTGCGATATTTGTAAATGAAAGCTAGCTTCCACTTATACTCGCAACTCACCCGACCTCGTCTGGGCCCTGAAAGACATTAACTTCGAAGTCAAAGAAGGCGAAGTCCTCGGGATCATCGGCCGCAATGGTGCTGGCAAGTCGACGCTATTAAAAATTCTCGCCCGCGTGACGACGCCGACGACCGGTGAAGTCAAAGTCAAAGGAAGAATCGCATCGCTTTTAGAAGTAGGTACCGGTTTCCATCCCGACCTCAGCGGGCGCGAAAACATTTATCTGAACGGTGCGATTCTCGGAATGCGCAATCATGAGATCACGAGGAAACTGGATGAGATCATCGATTTCTCAGGATGTGACCGCTATATCGATACGCCGGTGAAAAGGTACTCGTCGGGTATGTATGTGCGATTGGCGTTTGCCGTGGCGGCGCATCTGGATCCTGAGATTCTGATCGTTGACGAAGTCTTAGCGGTTGGAGATGCAGAGTTTCAGAAGAAGTGCCTTGGGAAAATGAAGGACGTGGCACGAGGAGGGCGAACGGTGCTGTTTGTGAGTCACAATATGGCAGCAATAAGTTCGCTTACCGAAAGTGTCGTGGTTATTGAGCGAGGACAGATTAGATATGTCGGGCCGACCACAAACGGCCTTCAGCAATACTTACAGTGCTCCAACACCCGATCTGGGGTGTATACTTCCGACAGGATGCCTAGTAAAGTAAACCCATTTGTTTCAATGATTACGACTGGGTTGAATCGTGAGACACTGACACACTTTTCCGGTGACTCAATGGAAGTCTCGTTTACGATAGATCATTTGAAACCGATATCTGGTGCATGTTTTTCTTTCCAAATCGTGAACCAATTTCAGCAACCGGTGGTTCATTGCTGGATTTATGATGTTGATTCACCAATATGTCGTGATGTAGGACCCACGGTGCTTAGGTGTACCATCCCAAAGCTTTCGCTGAATTTCGGTCAGTACAGTCTCAATACCTATTTGTCTGAACCTCCTTCCGGCAACATTTTTGAAACATTGGAGGGCGTGTGCTCATTCAAAGTGGAAATTGTCGGCAAGCAAACACTGTTTGGCTGGCGCACTGAGGCGTGCGCGTATTTGGAGGAATTTCAGTGGTCGGTGAATTAGAATGACATTAGGTAGGATCGTATTTTGACATTATGGTGAGCTCAGAAAGTCGCATTTGCGCCAGACCGGGTTTAACAAAACCTATACGAAAAGAGCCATAGCGAGGAAGGAGTTGAGAATATGCGATCGCGACTTATACCTTTTTGACACGTTTGAGAAGATGAGTGCGACTACTAACTGAGATGTAAGGCATGTCGATGTAATCGCAGAGTAGCAGATTGAAATAACGAAGAAGGCTGACTGCGTTTCGGCTAAAGCTAGTGTCGTAGATGTACACGGAATCATCGGAGTAGCTCCGTATACACCTAAACGAATTCATCTGGCAACCGGGAGCGTCGAGGAGTCCCGTCTCTACTGCGAGCCACTCCTAACATCGCTATTGCGACGCAAAACAAACTTGTACGACTCGACTCTTCACGAACTCAGATCATTTCCCGCGATTTCCCCACAAATAAATCCTTAACATACACTAATACGGCCACTGGCGCGGCGCGAGACAAGCGACTGATAAGTGCTTTCAGGAATAAATTATCCGCATTCTTTGTCAGGAAATCGATTATGCGGGACGCTTCGATATTATACGTTAGAACAAAATACGACAAAAAGGTATAGTTAGAATGAAGTCACTCGTTGGCATAATCGGTGGACTGCGAAAGAAAGAGCGTTCACATGACGTGGAGCAAACACGGCCGAAATTCTCACTTTCCGCTGGTTCCGTTCAACGTCATGAGCTTGGCGCAATCCAGAGAGCTATTGATGCGGCCAACAAGATTAATGGTCCGATTGTTGAAATAGGAGCGCTTTTTGGAATGACGACGATCAAACTGGCGAAGTGGAAGCTTCCAGATAAAAAGATTCTTGCCGTCGACAACTTTGCTTGGAATCCGTTGGGGTTGTCGCCAATCGAACACCAGGAGTTGACACGAGGTGTTTTGGGTTTCTTACTAGATAGAGGCGACGTAGAGATTGTTGTAAGCGGCAAAGACGAGTTCTTCCAAAGTTATAAAGAGACACCTCCGTCTATGGTGTTCGTTGACGCCATCCACTCATACGAGGAAACATTGCGAGACATAGAAAATGCCAAAAGAATTGGAGCAAGAATAATTGCGGGCCACGACTATAGTGAAGAATTTCCTGGTGTCGTTCAAGCAGTGAATGAATCGGGTGGTCCTGCGGAGCTAACAGGAAGTGTCTGGCTTCTCCAATCAGTGTAACGACAATCGAATTCCATCAATGGGCTAATGTCTCTTATCTGCGTCCGTCGATTTCATTATAATCTCTGTGTTTTTCCGTAACTCATAGCTTTGCATACCATATTCAGAATGGATTCGATTTTTAATTTTTTCGCGATTGGGGGGTCAGGTGCATCGTAAACTGGCTTATTACAGCGTGGTCACAAGCAGCCATCTCCCTTATGCGAAGGCTCTGATGAACCGGCTGAAGCGGTTCGATCCAGATATAGAACGAATCGTTTTTGTTGTTGACGCTGAATCAGGCTGCCGACAGACAGAAGACTCTTTTGAGGTGATCCCGGTCAGGGCAATCGTCGAGTCAGAGCTTTTTCAACAGGTTTGTTTTCGATACTCTGCGTTCGAACTTTCAAATGCCGTCAAGGCATTTGCCAGTAACTATTTCCTGGGAAATCTCAAGTATGATGCCTGGATGTATTTTGATTCAGACATCATGATCACAAGGTCTTGCCGCGATCTTTTTGAGACTTTTGACGATGCTTCGGTACTTGTTAGCCCTCACTTGCTCTCCCCCGTTTCGGAAGAGCATGTGATTCCCCTGGAATCGAATCTCTTGCGGCTCGGAATTTACAATGGTGGATGGATGGGATTTCGGCGCACCGCTCAGACACAACTTTTTTTGCAATGGTTCACCAGCCGACTAACGAGTTATTGCTTTAATGAATTCAAGAGCACGTTCGTAGATCAATTGTGGCTTAACCTTGCAGTGAATTATTTTGATGGTTTAGGCGTTTTGCGTCATCCCGGTCTGAACGTTGCGTACTGGAATATCCATGAAAGACATCTTTCGCGGGATTCGTCTGGTTGTATCCTTTGCAATGGCATGCCGTTGTACTTCCTTCATTTCAGCGGCTGGAACCCACAAATGCCAGACATAATGAGTATTCATCTACCAAACGCACAGAAAAAGTCAGTTGTCTGGCGCGAATTGGCCCACGAGTATTCCCGCGAACTTCTTGAAATGGGATATGGGGAAAGTTATTCAATAGTCTATGCGTTCGATCATTTTGAGGATGGATTCGAAATTGATTTGCATCAGCGCAGGCAATTCGACCATCTGCTGGGAGTGGGACAATGGCCGAAAGGCAAAAATCCATTCACGTCTCGAAAACTTCTAGAACCTATACCAACTGCGAAAAAAAATCGATTGGGCAGGACGATACGATCTACGGGCACGAGACTCATGCAGTTGTTTTCCATGCGTGATTGAGTCGAATCGCCGCGAAAACGCATACATGACCCATGTACCGGAATTTGTGAGCAATAAGGAAAGATCAACGGAGTCAGGTTTCTTTAATGCAAAAGAGACCTGGCCCGAATGCCGCGTGGTTAAGACGTATCTCTCGACATGAAAAGCGTTTACGAAAGTATTACACTCGGTCAAATTCACATCATTCATCGAATGTTCAATGGAAACGAGTTTGGTACGTAAAATGATTACTGGATTTGATGGCACCACACATAGCGTTAGCCGCCCATTGCTATCACTGCCTGTAGTTGGTTTGGCCTTAACCACGCGGCATTCATCTATACCTCCATTACACAGTTGTTGTTGAGTCGTAGTTTGTTTGAAAATACCGGGCTTTTTGACAGCCAGTGGGGCTCGGCAGTTGACTTTGAATTGGGTATGCGTGCTGCGATGGTAAGTTGCTGTATCTACTTGCCTGAGGAACTTGCAACCTGGCGTGTGCATCCGCAACAGGCAACGGGCAAAACTGAAACTCCGGAGCTCCGCAAATTGATGTTAGAAATGTGTCATTCCAGCATCAACAAGAGTAGAGATATGGGACTAGCGTTGCCGAACCTACCGTTTCCGGAATTGTTCGATTTATATCCCAGGCAATCGTTGGAACTCGCAGTCCGTGGAACACGAGGGATTCAATGGATGTCAGCGATCCTATGCCAGCTTATTGGTGGAAACAGTAAGGCGTTAGGTTGCATGTTGAGTGCGACGAATCGAAATAAATGCTGCGAGGCGTCCCAGTTTGCTGTGCTGAGGGCGATTTTGAAAAAACAAGTGATTCCGCAACTTTTATGGCTTTGATGTGTGTGTTAGGATAGTTCGTGAAATCAAATCAAAAACGCCCTTCGCTATTAGTACTTTCGCCCGAAGGCATTCTTCCGCCGTCGCACGGTGGAAGTCTTCGTTCTGCGCACGTCATAATGGGGCTGGCGCAGCACTTTGCTACGACAGTCGTTTTGCCCCAATCGAATGAAGGGATCCGCAGGGTCGTTGAGCAACGTCCGGACCTATCCGGTGTGCAATGGGTATCGTCCTTTCAAGGCCTCGGACAACGAAATCGATCGCTGGTTGATCGAGTTCGCAATCGAATAGACTGCTGGCGCGAAAGCAGGCTTCGAGCTCGTTGGACCGGGGTCGGACATAATTGGGCGTTCGGGCCGCTTAGCTCATGGTACGAGGTTCTTGGCGATGTGATCAGCAACGGGCAACCTGATATCGTCATGGTAGAACACACGCGTCATGCAGCAACCATGGCCTGGCTCAAGCACCGTTGTCCGCGTGCTTGCCTTGTGGTTAATTCGCAGAATGTTGAATCCGACTTGCTCCGTCAAATAATACCCTCTGCCGTCCCCGGGAAAAAAAAGCAGAATTGGATCCGAGAAGTCGAATCGAATGAGCGCAATCTCGGTAAGTACTGTAACTTGCTTTGGTCGTGTTCGGAGCAGGATCAAGATCGATACAAGAAACTTGGAGTGAACTGTCGTAATTGGGGCGTCGTGCCGAATGGCGTCGACGTCATTGCGACACCATTCCGTAATTCGAATGTGGCGCATACCGAATCACGGATTCTATTCATTGGGACATTATGTTACGTGCCAAATGAACAGGGTATTGCATGGTTCAACAGAACAGTCTGGCCAATATTGAAGGCCTCTGTACCCGGGATTAAATGGCGCATCGTTGGTCGAGCACCATCCCCGGCAGTTCGCGATTTGGCGGTGCTCGATGGCTCGATCGAGCTGTATGCTGACGTTCCTTCCACCCAACCTCATCTTGCCGTTTCGCAGGTTGGAATTTGCCCCTTGCATTCGGGGGGAGGCACACGCTTGAAGATACTTGAAGCCTTCAGTGCCGGACTTCCGATGGTCTCTACAACTCTCGGGGCTGAAGGAATCGACGCGGTGCCGTCCAAACACCTTAAGATAGAGAATGATCCACAGGCGTTCGCTGATGCGATAGTCGGGTTACTAACGGATTCCAACATGGCGGAAGAAATGCGGGCTAGCGCTCGCGAGTTCGTGGTCGGGAAATATGTTTGGGAAGTCATCTTGGATCAGGCTGCAACGCAACTAAAAGACCTTCTCCGAACACAGAATTATTAAATTCTGCATTAGCAAAGCGACGCGGTCCCCCGGTAAATATCAGGAAAAGAAGTCTAATCGAGTCGCATTCTTTCATCCTAAACATTGCGCATGGTTTTTCATGATGCTTTGGGTCTGTGAAGTTTCTTAACACAGCACCAACCTTCGTTGAGGCCAGGTTTCATAGCCTGAATCCCATAGCTGACCGGGCATTGATTCGAATCACGCGTATAATGTATCGAGTTTGGATCGGAAAACTGAATCCATTGTTTGTCACTAGTGTTTTCAATCTGCGTGGAATGCAGATAGTGAGACACGGGGAGTATCCTCCAATTGCCCGAGTCCAATTTTCCATGCCCAGTTATCCGTTGAATAAAGACCGATGCCGCTGCTTTAGGCATTTTGGATAGGAATTGCTTGAAGAATAGAGAAGCCCCCGTTTTTGAAATGAACCTGCGATCTTGTGATATTCACTCTATTTCGGTTAGATCGGTGGAGCGCAGAATCAGTTTCTGTTCGAGAAGTAATGACGAAAAAACTTAGAATTTTTGTGGGATCGGAGAGTTTCCCAAGACCCGATATCGCGGCGGGAGATAAACGCCTGTTTTCGATGATCGAAATAATGAGTCGCCGTCACGACGTGACGCTGTTCGTCAATTCGCCTTTGCTAGGCTCGTGTGACTTGGATCGATATATTCAACAACTTGAGTACGCGGGTACGCGTCGAATCGAACGCGGTTTTTGGCGCATGAATCGTGTTATGGCGCGTTACGATTTTGACCTAGCCATTTTCGAGTTTTTTCAGTGCGAAGGAAGTCTCGGAAAGGAATTCCGTCGAAGCCAGCCAGGTGTGCCGGTTCTCGTCGACAGTGTGGACTTGCACTATGTTCGTGAAGCCAAAAGAGCTGAATTACACGCCGTTCCTGCTGAAGTCCTTGGTAAGAATAAGGCCCGTGAAATACAGGCATACGAGAGAGCCGACGGGGTTGTGATGGTAACGCCGGAAGACGATTTGGCGTTAAAAACAGAACTACCCGCAGTGCGTACATGGTTGGTTCCAATCATCTGCCCGATTGTTACCCGTCCGCAATTGCTTAGAGACCGTGAATTGCTCTTTATCGGCGGATTCCAACATTTGCCAAATGTGGATGGAATGTTATGGTTCACGGGTGAAATATGGCCGCTGATTCGACAGCAGTTTCCGGACGCGAAACTTACGATCGTTGGTAGTAATGCGCCAGAACAGATCCTGGCGTTGGAGAAAATTTCAGGAATTATTGTTGTAGGCTATGTCCCCGAAACGGCCCCGTATTTAGAAAGAGCGTCGGTCTCGATAGCCCCGCTTAGATTCGGGGCTGGCATGAAGGGAAAAGTTACTGAAGCGTTGGCCGCTGCGGTGCCGATTGTAACCACCAGCTTTGGCGCTCAGGGATTTTCGGCGATCGATGGCGAGCACCTTCTCGTCGCAGATGATCCAACCGGATTCGCAAACCATGCGATCCGCTTACTCAAATTTCCGGAATTGGCAGAGTCAATTGGACGTAACGGGCAGAATTTGGTGAAACGCATATGCTCTCCAGAGGTCGTCGCTGACCAGCTAGAGTGCATGCTCCAAGAAGCCGCTTCGATGCGTAGATCGAGTGTCTTTCTTGGACAACGTACATTATATCGCGCAAGCGAATTTGCATCGCTTTCCTCAAGGATTGCTTCGAGAGTTTTTAGGTCGTTGATCCCACGAACATAAATTCAGTGCGTTCAAACTCGCGATAGCTTTGGAAAGGGAAAAGGGGTCAGGTCTTAATGCCGCGTGGTTAAGCTGTAAAGTGTTCAGGCGGATGAACTTCGGGCAGCGTGTCGCGGTCGTTTCATCGTCGGGTAGGGTTTGGGTCGGCGCTTAATTTCGCGCGGATGAACTCTTGGCTTTCGGTCGCCCACCGGATGTTCGCTGATCGATTCTAGCAACGCTTTTTCGAGTGGCTCGATCCGGTTACTACTAGCTTGCAACTTCTCCGAAAACGCATTGAGCGACTGAATCGCGGCAGTGTGGTTGAGGTTTTTCGGCGACGTATCATGCCGCAGCGCAGTCCGCACGACTAGATCGCGAATCAGGTTATACGAGATCATGTGCGTGTAGATCTCCTTACGAACCATCACGGGACTCTTGCAACGCAAGTGTTCCATTTGCATATGGGTTTTCAAGCTTCGGATATCCAATTCAACCTGCCACCGCTGAGCGTAAAGTCCGGCTAGGTCCTCAATCGAGTACACCGACGCATCCAGGAGTGTCGTCGCCAGAACTATGTCACGATTGCGAAACCCCTTCCGCTTGACGCTGTAGCGAAGGTGCCGTACGAGAACAATTTTGTCAAAGTCATCAAAGGATTCACCTGACATCCATACTGATCGGCGCGCCGGCTTGTGGTAGACGACGATCTGATCGCAGCTGCCTTGCTTATAGCCTTTTCGGAAATCAACGTTGCGTTTGTGATGGACTTGCATCACGACGTCATAGCCCTTTCGGTAAGCCCGGTGGATGTTCGCGAATGTCGCATAATATCTATCGGCCACCAGGATTTCTCCTGGGAAAACCGAGTGAATGATCTTTTGTAGCAGACTGTTTTCTCCTGTCTTTTTGCCCCGATAAGGTGCCATCGCTATCTCCAACGCCGCGCCCGTGGCGAGGCAAAACAACATCACACATCGTACGATCGGAAAACCACATCCTTTTTTCTGACCGCGTTGTTGC
>Ga0105051_10006920_pt1 | contig 12013 bp, 10 predicted proteins | sample FRY02_FD_78383 | JGI IMG/M metagenome (GOLD analysis project Ga0105051, IMG submission 78383) | Freshwater microbial communities from Lake Fryxell liftoff mats and glacier meltwater in Antarctica - FRY-02 (megahit assembly) | ecosystem: Environmental > Aquatic > Freshwater > Ice > Glacier...
CGCCCCAGGTGCCGCTGTTGCGGATGGCCCGGTGGGCGATGTGGGGCGCAGCAGCCTTGAGAAGTGGTGCATGGCGCGCCACCAAAGGGCTGAACTCAATGGCGGTGTGTGTCACCAGCGCGCCAATGCGCAACACATTGCCCTGCACACTGATACCACGCAAGGATTCGATGCCGTTGATGTCGATCACCAGCTGCGGCTCGGACAGGCGCATGTTCAGGGTGGCCATCAGCGTCTGGCCCCCGGCCAGCAGGCGGGCATCGTCGCCGTGCTCTTGCATCAGCGCGAGCACCTGGTCGATGGAGGACGGTTTGACATAGTCGAAGGCAGCAGCTTTCATAGAGTGGTTCTCACGAAGTCAACAAAGAGGCGATCCAAACGCCGAAGCTGGTGGATATCGCACCTAGCACGAACCACAGCACGCGCACGCTTTCTCCGCCCACGCCCGACGAAATAGCAGGTGCGGCCCGCGTCGCGGGGGCGCGCGAAACATCAGCGACAGCGACAGGAACACGCTCGGTTTCGACCGGCAGTGGTCCTGGCGCGACGTCTGTCGTCGGCACACCCACCATCTGCGCGTTGAATGCGGTGAAAAACTGGTCGGCCATTTGTTTGGAGGCGGCGTCGATCATGCGGCCCCCCACCTGGCCCAGCTTGCCACCGATCGAGGCTTGTGCGGTGTAGCGCAAGCGGGTGCCGTCGGCCTCGTCGGTTAGCTCCACGTTGGAGTGTCCCTTGGCCATGCCCGCAGCGCCGCCGGAGCCTTGAAAGCGCAGCACACAGCCCTCGTTGGGCCGTATGTCTTCCATCCGCACGTGGCCCACGAAGCGTGCCCGCACAGGGCCCATTTTCAAGGCCACACGAGCCGTGCGCTCGGTCGGGCTGGTGGACTCCATGCTCTCGCAGCCGGGAATGCAGCGCGTCAGGATCTCGGTGTCGTTGAGCCCTGCCCAGACCTTTTCGCGCGGTGCGCCGATCAGGATGTCTCCAGTCAATTCCATGCCTTGAATCCTCGGGTTTTCACGGGTGTTTTTGTTTACCAGTCGGTTAACAATGTTACGAATCATTGACCAATCGGTAAATAGCGTGCGCATCCAGACAAACCCTGATAAGGCGATGGAAGTCGAAGAAACGGCGCCGGAAGCACCAGTGCGCCGGCGCATGGGTGCGGTTGAGCGCGAGAGACATATCCTCGCCGGCGCGATTCAGTTTTTCGCGGTGCACGGTTTCAACGGCCAGCTGCGCGATCTGGCCAAGAGCATCGGCGTGACGCACGCCCTGCTTTATCACTACTTCCCCACCAAGCAGGCGTTGATCGACCGTGTCTACCTTGAGGTCTTCGAAGGCCGCTGGCGTGCCGAGTGGGATGCGCTGCTCGACGACGCCAAGATGGCTGTGGAAGACAAGTTGACCGCGTTCTACCTGGAGTACGTGACGATCACGTTGTCACAGGAATTCGTGCGCATTCTGGTGTTCTCGGGCCTGACCGACCACACCATCACCGACCGTTTCTTTGCTCTGTTGCGCGCACGGTTGTTCCCGCGTCTGATCCGCGAGACGCGTCGCTTTCGAGGACTGGTCAGCCGCGCCAAGCCCAGTGAGCGTGAAATGGAACTCCTCATGGGTCTGCACGGCGGATTTTTTTACACCAGCATGCGCCGTTGGATCTATGCGCAGGACGTGTACAGCGAAGTTGCCCACGAGGGATACGACGAACAGTTGGTGCGCGACCGCGTGCGCGCCTACCTGCACGCCAGCCGCGATTTGTTCGCAGACACCACCGGGAGCCCGCGCAAGCGCCCAGCCAAACGCTGACCCACCCTTTTGATGAAGCTGGTGCGGGGGCACCGGCATTTTCCAACCGGCTGAACCCTCAGCCACCACAACCACCGAGGAGACAATATGAAACTCAAGAAAATAACCATTGCAGCCCTGGTCGCCATGGGCGCCGCCATCGCGGCCGGATCCGCCATGGCGCAACAGCGCATCACGGTCAACATTGGCGCAAGCCACCCGACCACCAACATCTGGGCCTTCGCCATGAAGGAGGTGTTCCAGCCCGAGGTAGACCGCATCCTGAAGGAAGGCGGCGCCAAGTACGAGGTGCGCTGGCGAGAGAGCTACGGCGGCACGCTCTACAAATTCACCGACACGCGGGCGGCTGTTCGGGACGGGATCGTCGATGTGGGCATGGTGGGCACAGTGTGGGAGAACTCCGCCATGCCGCTGCAAAACGTCACCTACTTCACGCCGTTCGCCACCACCAACCACGAGCAACTGATCGAGATTTTCGACAAGCTCAACACCACGTTGCCTGCTCTTCGTGACAGCTGGACAGCTCAAAACATGGTGCCGCTGTCCTCGCTGATCACCGACAGCTACGACATTTACGCCACCTTCCCCGTGAAGGACATGGCCAGTCTGAAGAACAAGCGCATCAACGCGCCTGGCACATCGGCCAACTGGCTGCGCGATATCGGCGCTACCCCAGTGGACGGCGCGCTGACCACCTACTACACCAACATCCAGACCGGCGTGACCGACGGTGCCCTGTCGTTTGCCAGCGGCATCGGCCCGGCCCGCGTGTACGAGGTGGCGAAGAACCTCACCCGAATCGACATTGGCGCCATGTACTTCGGCAGCGTGGCGGTGAACAAAAAGGTGTTTGACGGCATGCCCAAGGAAGTGCAGGACGCCATGCTCAAGGCCGGCAAGGCCACCTCGCTGGCTCATGGCAAGCACGTCACCAAAACGGCCAACGCCGCGCTGGAAACCATGAAGGCCGCCGGGCTGCAGATCACCGATCTGCCCCAGGCCGAAAAAACCAGGTGGGTCAATGGTCTGCCCAATATCGTGGCGCCCTGGCTGCAAGGCACGGGCGACGCTGGTAAGCAGGTGCTCAAGGCTTATTTTGACGAGCTGCGCGCTCGCGGTGTGACGCCGCTGCGCGACTGGGATCTGCAGAACCGCTGAACGGCCACGAGCCATCTTGTCCACCCGTTGGCGTCTGGCGCTGCCGGGTGGTGTGTCTCTCCGCTTTTACAGGTGACCTGTGCCCGACCAACCCGATTTTGCCAGTGAAGCCTCTGCGGTGGCCGGCCTCACCAATCCGCTTCAGGGCGTGGCCAACGTGCTTGCTGCCATCGGCACAGTCTGGATTTTTCTCATGATGTTGCTGATCGTGGCCGATGTGTTGGGTCGCAACTTCTTTGACGCCCCCATCACCGGCGTGGCCGAATTCGCCGCCCGTTCGGTGGCCTCTATCGTTTTCCTGCAGCTGGCCGCCGCTGTTTGCTCTGGGCGCATGACCCGAAGCGACTTTCTCCTGCGCATCATTGGCAAGCGCTCGCCGGGCGCCGCCAAGGTGCTTGAGGTGTGCAATGTCGTGATCGGCGCCTTCCTCTTTTTTGCCCTGGCCTACATCGCGTGGCCCGAACTCCTTGAGGCCGTGAAAATTCGTGAGTATTTTGGTGTGCAAGGCGTCTTCACCGTGGTGACTTGGCCGTTCCGTGCGCTCATCGTGCTGGGTTCAGTGGCCGCAGCAACTGCCTACCTGGCCTGCATTCCCTCGCTGTTGCGTCAGCCAGCCGCCACTGGAGCAAACGCATGAGCGAGCTGGCCATAGGCGGGCTGCTGATCGGAGCCCTGGTATTTCTTGTCTTGTTTGGTCTTCATATTGCGGTCGCGCTGACTGCGGTCGGCTTCGCGGGTATCTGGCTCATCCGTGAAAACGTCCACATGGCCATGAACTTGCTTTACCTCTCGGCGTACAACGGCGTGGCCGACTACATCTTCGCCACCATCCCGCTGTTTGTTTTGATGGGCTTGCTGGTTTCGATCTCGAATGTCGGCAAGGACACCTTCGATGTCGCTGAGACCCTGCTTCGGCGCGTGCGCGGCGGTCTGGGTGTCGCCACAGTAGCCGCCAACACCGTGTTTGCTGCGGTCACCGGTGTGTCCATCGCTTCGGCGGCGGTCTTTACCCGCGTGGCAGTGCCCGAGATGGTGAGCCATGGATACCGCGCCAGCTTCTCGGCCGGCACGGTGGCCGGCAGTTCGGTGTTGGGCATGATGATTCCGCCCAGCCTGCTGCTCATCATTTACGGTGTGCTGGCCGAGCAGTCGATTGGTACCTTGTTCATCGCCGGCATCATCCCTGGCTTCGTGATGGCAGCCGCCTTCGCTGCCATGATCATGCTGATGGCGCGGTTCACGCCCGGCTTGGTGTTCGACCTGAAGCGTCAGGCCGAAGCGGCGGCCGAGCGCAGCACTGCCCGCCTGTTGTCCACCGGCGAGATGCTCGGCAAGCTGGTGCCCATTGCTGCGCTGGTGGCCCTGGTGCTGGGCGGTCTGTATTCCGGCTTCTTCACACCCACCGAGGCCGGTGGGGTAGGCGCTTTCGGCGCCTTCGTCATCGCCATCCTGCGGCGCAAGCTTGGTGGCGGCAACCTGTGGCGCGTGCTCACCGAAACAGGCTCCGTGTCGGTTGGCATCCTGATCTTGCTGGTGGCTGCCGGCTTCTACAGCCGCATGCTGTCGGTGGCTGGTGTGCCCATGGGCATCAGCGACTTGGTGCAAGACTCAGGACTCGGCGCCTATGGTTTCCTGTTTCTCTATGTCGTGATGCTGCTGTTGCTGGGCATGATCCTGGACTCCAGCTCTATTTTGTTGATCATGACCCCGATGGCAGTCCCGATAGCCGCAGGACTCGATTTCAACCTGATCCACTTCGGCATCATCACCGTCATCGCGGTGGAGATCGGTTTGCTCACGCCGCCATTTGGCATCTCGGTGTTCACGGTCAAATCCACCCTGAACGACCCCAATGTGTCGGTGGAGAGCATCTTTGCCGGCACGCTGCCGTATGTCGCGGTGATGCTGGTTGTTCTGCTGCTGATTGCGGTTTTTCCGGTCATGGTGCTGGCGCTGATATAGGCGCCTTGTGCGCGCAGTGGCAGCGATGCATCTGGCCTTACCCCGGCGTGTCTGAACCGCCCTGCGTACAAAACGGCACTTCAAAGATGTGGATGACAGCGCGTGAACTCAGCTACAGGCCGAACGCAACTCAAAACTTCACAGATCTGTTTCCACCGGTATCGGCACTTGGGATGGTCGGCCTGTGGACCTGGCCTTGCGCGTTCGGTGGCTGGTGATTCCTGCAGCGTCGCTGTCCTACAGCAAGACGTCGCGGGGCCGTACGTGCCGCACGATACAGACCCCCTACGATGACATTGTTTTTTCACAAGAAAACTCCTCATGAACACCGTTATTTACATGGTCGGCTTGATGACGGTGATCGGACTTACGCTGGGCTTTTTTAGGCCTGCGTTGGCACGGCGCGGCGGTTTAGCGAGACGTTGAGGCGATGGCCCGCAGCCAGCGGCGATGATGGCGTTGCAACCTGCATCCTCATCGGCTGTCAAATTGTTCTTAAACGCCACCCTGCGCACCCGTTGTGCGCCCCCAGCGTCCTCTTGGCTATGGATCGTTGGTATCGAAATTTCACCCTACACCCCATTCAACAAGGAAAAATATGAAAAAAATACTGATGGTTTTGACTTCACATGACCAGCTTGGTGACACCGGTGCCAAAACCGGTTTCTGGTTGGAAGAATTCGCCGCGCCCTACTACGCATTCAAGGACGCGGGCGCTGCCATCACCCTGGCGTCTCCACTGGGTGGCCAGCCGCCGCTGGATCCCAAGAGCGATGATGCAGATTCCCAAACCGAGGCCACCGTGCGTTTCAAGGCCGATACCGCCGCCCAGGCCGTGCTGGCCAGCACACACAAGCTGAAAGAAGTCTCGGCAGACGACTTTGACGCCGTGTTTTACCCCGGCGGCCACGGTCCCCTGTGGGACCTGGCCGAAGACGCAACCTCGATTGCCCTGATCGAAGCCCTGCTGCAAGCCGGCAAGCCTGTAGCCGCCGTGTGCCATGCGCCTGCGGTGCTGCGTCACTCCAAAACCAGCGAGGGTGTGTCAGTGGTGAAAGGCAAGAACGTGACCGGTTTCACCAACACCGAGGAAGAGGCCGCCGGGCTGACCCAAGTCGTGCCGTTTCTGGTGGAAGACATGCTGACGCAAAACGGTGGCGTGTATTCCAAGGCAGCCGACTGGCATCCCCATGTGGTGACCGATGGGCTGCTGATCACCGGTCAGAACCCAGCGTCTTCCGAGCCGGCGGCACAAGCACTGCTTAAAGCACTGGCTTGAGGCAGCAAGCTCGCAGCCTCTGCTGGCCGCCAAGACGCCCGGGCTCGCCCAGTCGAGCGGCCGGGCGCCCCGCTCTCGCTGCACAAGATGTCTCAGGGTGTCTGCTCTGAGGCAACACCCGTGCTTGGTAGCTGAGAGAACAGGCCACCGTTGTACCGCGATGGCGTGTGGGTAGCGGCAACGGGGCGTGTTGTCAGGCGTCGATGCCGGCGTTGAGCTCAGAACCGGTAGCTAAGCCCCGCGCTCATTAACCCCATGCTGCGCCGCACAGTCAGTGGGCTGTCAGCGGCTTCGCTGCCCAAGCGATAGACCCCCAGGCGCACAGTGGAAATCCACTGGGGGGTGATGCTGTAGGCCCAGACCGCGCTGACGCCGTAGCGGCGGATGCCCGCGGCGGCGCTGTAGGCGGCCAGACCCGATCGGGCCGCTTGCGGCGCCGAGATACCGAAGAAACCTTGCATCACCTCGGTGTCGGCCCAGTCGAGGGTGGCGTCCAAGCGCAGCGAACTGCTGCGGTTGATGCTGAGCGCATAGCCTGCGTTCAGCCGCACCGTGGTGCCGGTCACGTTGCCGCCCACGCCTTGATCAAGCGTGGCGCTGAGCGAGAGCGGCTTGGCGTTCCAGCGCACGAAGGCCCCGACATCGGCGCCGGCGTCTATGTTGCCCAGGCCACGAAGGCGCGCATCGTCCGACTCGTCGCGGCCAAACCGGTAGGTCAACGCTGGGCCGAACTCCAGATTTGCCAGGTTGGAAAGGTTGTAGCCCACACCGCTCAAGGTGCCAGCAAAAAAGCGGCCGCTGCGGTAGGCGATGAGGGGCACCGCACGGGTGTCGAACCGGTCGGACCCTTCGTAGGTTGGCACGCGCGCCACGGCAGCGCCAACAGCAAGGCTGTAGGGGGAGAAGGTACCTGCGGTGGCGCCCGGCTCGGTGGCGGTTTGCGCCTGGGCCGAGCTGGCGGCTGCCCACCCACCAGCCGCCAGCAGGGCGCCCAACATGCATTGGAAAACCATTGCTGGGCGCGGGGCGGCGAGGGTGATGGGCTGTGTCATGGCGGTGGGCTGGTGAAGGGGTGTGAGTCGGGCAGACGGCTTTTGGCCTCAGTTTACTTAAGATCGAAGCGCGCCCATGTTGTTGACCGTGCCCCAGAAAAAGACAACCGGTTGAACGAAAGGTTCCCGCCAACGTACCGCCGGCAGCGTCCCCGTCGGGCTGTCGGCGCGGCAATTTCTCTGGCGCTCGCGGGGCATCGTTCGCGGGCCATGTAAGGTGAGGGTCTTTGCAGCACAACAGCCTGTATCCCTCCAACCACTCAGCCCACCATGACCTTCCCTGTTCGCTCCTTCGCCACCCACGCCGCCACCGACAAGCTGGGTTTGTTTCACTTTGTGCGACGTGCCCCGCGCGCCAACGATGTGGTGATCGACATCCTTTACTGTGGCGTCTGCCACACCGACATTCACCACTCACGCAACGACTGGGGCCGTGCCAACTACCCGATGGTACCGGGCCACGAAATCGTGGGCCGGGTGATGGAGGTAGGCACTGAAGTGAGCCGATTCCAGCCGGGCCAGCTGGTGGGCGTGGGCTGCATGGTGGATTCTTGCCAAACCTGCGCCAATTGCCGCCGGGGCTGGGAGCAGTACTGCGACACCGGCTCGACCTTCACCTACAACGGCGTGGACCGGCACGACGCCAGCCCCACCTTCGGCGGTTACGCAGAAAAGATCGTGGTGTCGCAAGACTTCGTGCTGCGCATCCCCGACGGGCTTGACCCAGCCGCTGCCGCGCCGCTGCTGTGTGCCGGCATCACCAGCTACTCGCCACTGAAACAGGCCAAAGTGGGACCAGGCAGCCGGGTTGCGGTGGTGGGCCTCGGGGGTCTGGGCCACATGGCGCTGAAGCTGGCCAAGGCGATGGGCGCCGAGGTCACGCTGTTCACCCGCTCTCCCGGCAAAGAGGCCGACGCCCGCCGGCTGGGGGCCGACCACATTGTGCTGTCCACCGACGCCGCGCAGATGGCGGCGGTGGTGAGCCGCTTCGATCTGATTGTGGACACCGTGCCCTACGTACACGACCTCAACCCGTATGTGCCGAGTCTGGCCACCGGCGGTGCGCTGGTACTGGTGGGCTACCTCGGTCCGCTGGACGAGCCCGCCTTGCTCACCGGGCCGCTGGTGCTGAAGGGCAAATCGGTTTCGGGCTCGTTGATTGGTGGCATCGCCGACACGCAAGAGATGCTCGATTTTTGTGGCCGCCACGGCCTCGGTGCCGACATCGAGATCATCCCGATTCAGGCCATCAACGAGGCCTACGAGCGTGTGCTCGGCAGCGATGTGAAATACCGCTTCGTGATCGACATGGCGTCGCTGAAAAGCCCCGCCTAAAACGCCGCCTTACCAGCCGCCGGGCTGGGCGGCCACCTGGTCTCAAGCGCTGAACAGCTGCTGGTACAGCGCTTCGAGCTGGCGCCTGTCGTCGGGTTGACTGAGCGCCGCCACGCCGCGCGCTTCCGTCCTGTGCGCTTGCAAGCGCGCCTCCAGCGCCACCGGCGTCCGGTTGTTGCGGGCAAGCAGGACCAGCATTTTCTGCAGGCGAATGCCCACTTCCAGCATGCTGACACTGACACTGACACTGAAGCTGGCTCGGGCGATCAAGGAAAAACCGTCTGTCGCCACGGTGCGGATGGCGAACTCGGGCAACGTCAGGCGGCCGAACTCGATGCCGGCCGGTTCGGCCTTGAAGTCGGGGTCGGGGTCGGGGTCGTGTTTTCTGGATGCTTTGGCCTCGGTCTCTTGGGGGGCTGTCGCGCGGTCTGCCGCCACCACCAGCTTGGTCAGCGCAGATATCACCACGGTGGTGTTACCGGGCTCGTCGACAGCGGGTGAGAGCGCCCGTAGCGCCACCTCGCTGAGCACGGTAAGGCCGACGTGCGGGGTCAGGTCGGGGCTGCGTGTGGCATCCAGCACAAAGCAGTCGCGAATGGCCTCGGCATGTGGCGCGGGGCGCCCTTGTTGCGCTCGATGTTGGCGATGTCTTTCGAGCGCTTGCGTGCGCAGGCCGTGACCAGCACGGTGTCGGGGCCGACCAAGCTGCGCGGGCGAACGTGCAGATGCAGCGTGCAGTCTGCCTCGCTGGCCGCGTGCTGCAGGCCGCTCAGGTGGAGGCGGCAGAGGTGGCCGGTGTATCGCGCTTGGATCGCGGTGCCAGCGGATGTGTGGGGGGCGGTGCACCAGCGCCCTGGTGTGGACGTATGAGGTACTACATAAAGGTGTCGCCGCAGACCCGCTCGGTGCGCGCGAGGGTGCCAAGCCTGATCGCCGTGGAAAAGCGTTGGTGGGAGGCCACCTCGCCCGAGGCTCCAGTCAGTACCCGCTAAAATTGTGTTTGTACGCAATCCCGGAGGCTTGGGTGAGCGGTTTAAACCAGCAGTCTTGAAAACTGCCGACCCGCAAGGGTCCGTGAGTTCGAATCTCACAGCCTCCGCCACTTGTCCGCCAAACTTAAGCCGATAAAGCCCAAGATAGTCCACCCTACATAGGCAGAAGCTAGAAAAAGCCCTAGCGTTAGTCCACGTTAGTCCTCTACAATCCCACCCAATCCACTTTTTCACGGTGGGACAAGTGGAGGGGACGGTGGGAGCAAAGGCAAAAGAGCTATCGGCGCTGGCAGTGGCCAAGCTGACCAAGCCCGGCATGCACGCCGTGGGTGGTGTGGCTGGCCTTTACCTGTTTGTCAGTGGCTCCGGTGCACGCTCCTGGATCGCCCGCGTAACCGTTGATGGCAAGCGCCGCGAGATGGGCCTGGGTGGCTTTGCTGATGTGTCGCTGGCCAGCGCCCGCGAAAAGGCCAGGGCGGCGCGTGGTGAAGTGCAGCAAGGCATTGACCCAGTGGCAAAGCGCAAGCAGGCCCGCAGTGACCGCCGTGCCAGGGCAGCGACACAAAAGACCTTCAAGCAATGCGCGGTGGCCTACATCGAAGCGCATGAGGATGCATGGCGCAACGCCAAACACCGCGCACAGTGGCCCTCGACATTCGAGACCTACGCCTACCCCACCATGGGCAGTGTCCCGGTGCATGAAGTCACGCCAGCCCACGTGCTGGAGGTGTTGATACCGATCTGGAAAACCAAGACAGCCACTGCCACCCGCTTGCGTGGGCGCATGGAGCAGGTGCTGGCCTGGGCTGCTGCGGCTGGGCTTCGCCAGGGTGACAACCCCGCGCGGTGGGATGGGCACCTCGACCAACTGCTGGCAGCGCCATCGAAGATCGCCCGCGCACAACATCACCCAGCACTGCAAATTGATGACGTGCCCAAGTTCATTGCGGCATTGCGCCAGAAGGACGGCATATCCCCCAGGGCCCTGGAGTTCGTGATTTTGACCGCCGCCCGAAGCGGGGAGGTGCGTGGTGCCACTTGGGCAGAGATTGATCTGGAGGCAGCAGTCTGGACGGTGCCGGCCGAGCGCATGAAGGCAGGCCGGGAGCACCGCGTCCCTTTGAGCCTATCCGCCCTTCAACTATTGAAGACTCTGCCCCGCATCGAAGGCAGCGACCTGGTGTTCCCCGCACCGCGTGGTGGGATGTTGTCAGACATGGCGCTAACCGCCATCACCCGCCGCATGCCATTCAAAGCGAAGGACGGCAGGCAGTGCGTGCCCCACGGGTTCCGAAGTTCATTCCGGGACTGGGTTTCCGACCGCACCAACTACCCGCGCGATCTGGCTGAGCAGGCGCTGGCCCATGCCCTGGAAAGCAAAGTTGAGGCCGCGTATCGGCGCGGTGACGCACTGGAAAAGCGACGCGAACTCATGGAATCGTGGAGCGCGTTCACTGGGAAGGCGGCCGTGCTGGCCACCTGAGATACCCGGTAAGCCCTGCGCCGCATTGCAGGGCACAAAAGGCGACGGCCGAGGTGACTAGAACCGCCCCGACCGTCTGACCATCATCAAAAAGAGGCTTTGAAAATGGATGCCCAGATCGTAACCACACCAGACACGCGCAAGGGCTTAACCATGAGCGCCGCAAGCTGGCCCCGCGACCGCCGTGAGGCCGCCTGTGCTGCTGCTGACCATCCGGCTACTGCCACAAGCACCGCGCTGATTGATGGCGTGGCGTATCGAGCGCCTGGACAACACGCAAGATCCCGAGATCATTTTGGGCTTGCGCTATTGCGCCAGCTTGCTGCTGACTGAGCTTGGGAAGCGGCATGGCCTGGAGGTGCATCTCACCTAGGTGTCGTGTCCCGTGTGATCATGTACCCATTCGTAGCTGGGCATTTTTCCGGGCAAGAGAAGTGATGCGTGGCGTGATTGAGTCCTTCAAAGGGGAGAAACCCAGATGAGTGAAGTGCATGCTCAGGCCCGAACCACACCGCGTACGCGAGCCGAGATCAAAGATTCACCAGCCTCTTTGGTTGCGCTGGCTGAGACCTACAACATCAGCCTGGCGACTGCGCGCAAGTGGAAAGGGCGCGACAGCCCTGAAGACTTGTCACACCGCCCGCACAGGCTCAGCACGACGCTAACCCCTGGGCAAGAGGCGATCACGGTAGAACTGCGCCGCTTGACCTTGCTGCCGCTCGATGACCTGGTCGCTGTGGTGCGTGAATTTATCAACCCAGACGTCTCACGCTCCGGGCTGGATCGATGCCTGCGCCGCCACGGCGTGGGCAACCTGCGAGACCTTCAAGCCCAGGCGCTTGCCGATGCTGGAGAAGTCCAGGCGCCGCTCAAGACCTTCAAGGACTACGAGCCAGGTTTCCTGCACATGGACATCAAGTACCTGCCGCAGATGCCC
>Ga0105051_10006930_pt1 | contig 12006 bp, 13 predicted proteins | sample FRY02_FD_78383 | JGI IMG/M metagenome (GOLD analysis project Ga0105051, IMG submission 78383) | Freshwater microbial communities from Lake Fryxell liftoff mats and glacier meltwater in Antarctica - FRY-02 (megahit assembly) | ecosystem: Environmental > Aquatic > Freshwater > Ice > Glacier...
AAATGGAAGGTGCAATCATGCAATACCAGCAAAGTGAAGGTGCAAGATTAGAAGAAGAAACATTGAAAAAGCTTGCAGATATTAGTAAAAAAATTGAAGCTTTAGGTAAAAAATATTGTGAAAAACATAACATTGATATTTTGCTGATTCACGGAGAAGGAGGACAATTGAATTATATCAATCCAACGATGGACGTTACGTCTGAATTCATCAACTTTTTGAATGAGAATCAAAAACAAATCGAAAAAGAGTTAAAATAATGTTGATAGCGCTCCAAAAACAAAAAGAAAACATAGCGGAATATTTACTGTATATGTTTCAAATTGAAGAGATTATCCGAACTTTCAAAATGGATTTGGATAAAATTATGACAAACTTCGTTGAACCTAGTATTCCAAATGTTTCTTACACCAACCAATACCGAGAATGGTATGCTGATTTAATCAAGCAAATGAAGGTGCGTGGATTGGAAAAAGAAGGTCATACTGAAACGGTAAACGAGGTAATCTTAGAGTTGATTTATTTGCACAATACGCTTTTGACCGTAGTTAACGACGAAAAATACAAAACATTAGTAGATCATGCTGCCGAATACCTAAATGAATTCAAAGGAAAAGCAAACATGACGCAACGCAACGATATTGAAGTTTTGTTGCACGCAATGTATATGAAATTACAACTCAAAATTCGCAAGCAAGAAATCAGTGCTGAGACAGAGGAAGCTATGGATAAATTACGTATTCAGTTAGCTTATTTGGCAAGAGAATACAGCAGAATGAAAAGCGGCGATTGGAAAATTGGTCAGAATTAAGAATTAATTCAATATTTCAGTTAATTCATTTACAACACTTTCAAATGTAAATTGCGATTGAATAAACTCATATCCGAGTTTACCTAAGTAAGCTCTTTTATGTTCATTTTGTGCTAATTCAATACATTCAGAAATAAACGCTTCGCTACTTTCACAAATTGGATATTCTTTGGGTAAATTTAAACCTTCAGCAGCTTTTGGGGTCAAAACGCAAGGCAAACCGTTACTCATTGCTTCCAATACTTTGATTTTTACGCCCGATCCAGATTTCAGGGGAGCGATAAATATTCCATTTGATTGCAAGAATTCACTTGAACTTTTTACAAAACCCATAAATCCAACTTTTGAATCATTTTTGGTGTAATTTATTTTTTTAGAATTCTTTCCTGCAATTTCCGTTCTAATTGAAATTGATTGTTGAATTAAAGGATTCAAATCGTTTAAAAACCAATTCATTGCTTCTAAATTTGGTTCCCAATTAAATGCACCAATAAAACAAAAACTTGTGGTGCTATAATCTGTTTTGCACTTGGTTTTTTCAATTGAAACCGGAATAAAACGAGTAGGCGTGGAGCTTATTTTTTCAATTGCTTGAATATCATCGTTTGAAAGTGAAAGAATTAAATCCAAGTTACCGAAGTGGGTAATTTCTTCTTTTTTAAGTGTTTGAACAAGTTGGCTCAAATACCATTTTTTTAATTTTCTATTTTCGTTAAATCTCAAACTATCCCAAATCTCAAATTCAATGTTGTGAGCTCGAAGAACACATGTAGCAAGACTAATTTTCCGAATATCTTTGAGGTAAACTAAGGTAAACAAGCTTTCAAAAAAGATATATTCGTATTTATTTTGCTGAATTAGTGCTTCTAATTTAACTACAACCGTTTTATCATAAAAGCGAGAAAGGTTGTAAGATTTACCTTGAATTAAATGTTTTAGAGCACTTAGAGCGTACAATTTTGTGTCAATGATTGCACGGTGAAAAACCACTTTTTTTGTAATTTCTTTAGGTATATCTTCTTTCTCAAAAGGGTGTTTGTGTGTACTCAAAATTAAGTAATCAATTTGAGATATTTTTTCAATTGCTTGTAAATTTTTCAAAAAAACATTCATTGCAAAACAACCGCCGTCAATAACAGGAAAAGGAGATTTGTGTGCAATTACAAGTGTTTTCATTAATTTTTCTTGCGTTTTAAAGCGTTTTTCCAACTATCTAAACTGAATATTTTAGAATCATTCGCCGCTGCAAAAGTGATTAAAATCGCAACAGGAGTAAAGAAAATTCCTGCAATCCACATTCCGAAAAAAGGACTTACAACAAAAGTGGTTGCTAAGTTTTCTCCAATACTTGTTATTATGAAATAAATCATAAAAACGATTGCCGCAATTACAACTGGCGCTCCAAATCCGCCTTTACTGATAATTGCCCCAAGCGGAGCACCAATGAAAAATAAAACAATAATAGAATAAGTTAAAGCAAATTTTCGGTGAAATTCTATCCAATATAATTTTGAATCTCGATCTAGGACTGATTGGTAAAGTATTTGATTATCAATTGCTTTATTGCTATTTCTTAAAGTTGAAACTACCAACATTGCATTTGCTTTTTGCTCCATTTTTGGAAGTTTCTTTAAATTAATTTTAACTGCTTTTTCTTGCGAAGCAAATCCGCTTTGGTCAGGCAAGTTAATAGGGATGTTGGAAAAATATTGGTGTTGATTTTTAAGTCCTTCAGCATAGGATTTTTGAGCGATAATCAATTTTTTTTCAAGTGAATCGGTTGCTTCCTTAATTTGAAAAACATTCATCATTTCATATTTATCAGAAAAAGTGTCATCATCAGAGCGATTAAAAGTGAAACCAGAAAGATTTAATTTATAGGTTCCATGTGTGAACTCAGAAACGCGAGTTGGACGATTGGTAATTGTTGTGTTTTGTAATTGTCCGTCGGATAAATAATTTGGATTTGTGATATTCAATTCCTCAAAAATCCGTCCTTGCTTTAAGTCAAAAAATAAGTATTTTCCATTTTTAGACTTGTAAATCCTTGCTTCTCTCGCTTTTATCGTTTTGATTTGCAGTCTATTGGTGTGGTCATGAATTGTAATTCCATAATAAACACTGTCTTTTTCTTCGCTAACTTTTATGGCATAACCATCAAAATCTTTAGTATATACCCCTGGTGTAAGTACCGTTGATATTTTTGTGTTTTGGATTCCATAAATTAAAGAATGCCATTTTAAATTAGCTACTGGAATAACATAATTTGCAAAATAAAATGTAGCAATCGCAATTCCTACGACCACTACGAATAAAGGGCGAATTATTCTATATAAGGATAATCCACTAGCTTTCAGTGCGGTAAGCTCATTGTATTCGGATAGATTTCCAAATGTCATTAAGGATGAAAGTAAAATCGCCAACGGAAGGGCAAGGGGAATCAAGCTCGCTGAAACGTAAAAAAGAAGTTCTATAATTAGCAATGAGCTCAAACCTTTGCCCATTAAGTCATCGACATAAACCCAAAAAAATTGTAGAACCAAAATAAACATCGAAATAATCAATGTCACAACAAATGGTCCTCCAAATGAACGGATACTAAATAAATAGAGACGTTTCAATCACTTAATTTTTGGCAAATGTATTCAAATGGCTTGAAATAAGTCGTGTTTTTGTTGGAATCAAGCGCCAAGCAAACGTTTTAATGTATGAACTTGTTGACCCCACAAAAGGATAGCGCTTTCTTTATCTTCTGGATAAGCAAAATCAGTGATAATAACTGCAACCGAGGATGTCATTGGATCTACAAGGTAACTAATTTCAAAATAGGTATCCAAACCTTCCTCTTCATCAGAAAGCCAACGAAACCTAATTTTAGTATGTAATTTATGGTTTATCATGCGTGCTTTTTCAATATTTCCGTCCCATTCAAAGGAATAAATATCGTCATCAACGTTAACATCATCAGCAAACCATTCGCATAATCCACTTGGTGTAGCAATCATATTTTCAAGTACGCGAGGTAAAGTTTTGAAAAGAAATTCTAATTCGTATTTTTCTTTCATTCGTGACGATTTTAAAAAGTATATTTATGTTTTGATTCGCAATTTAGTTATTTTTTTTTAATGGCACTTAAAGAAACATTTGAAAATCAGGGGAATTTCCTTTTTAGATACAGAGGTCACATTCCTATTTTCTTTTTATTACTAGCAATTCCGTTTGCATTCCTTGGGAAAAGCAATGATTTATTCTATTTAAACTTTGTTATCAGTTTAATATGTATTATCGCTGGACATTTAGTTCGAGCTAGAACTGTTGGTAGACGTGAGTTGCACACTTCAGGTAGAAATCGTAGTCAACAAGTTGCTTCACGTTTAAACACAAAGGGATGGTATTCAATGGTTCGACATCCTTTGTATTTTGGGAATTTTTTAATTTGGCTGGGTTTAGCTTTTTTCCTTGAAAACTATTACCTAATTCTTATTTTGTGTTTACTTTTTTGGCTGTATTACGAACGAATTATGTTCGCTGAAGAGCAATTCTTGGAACGAAAGTTTGGAAGTAATTTTCTTTCTTGGTCGAATAATGTACCTGCATTTTTTCCTAACTTTAGTAAATTTCAAGCTTCTGAAAATTTATTTTCATGGAGAATCGTTTTCAAAAATGAATATCCAGGCGTGTTATCTACTATGACTTCATTTTTATTTCTAATAATTATAAAAAGAACTGCTCTTAATAGCGGATTTTCAATCCAACTAACTGATTTCTATTTTGCCTTATTTATTCTCGTTTTTGGGTTGACATTTAAGGTATTAAAGAAATATACAAAAGTGTTTTTTGAGATGGATTAACCCAATTTTCTTGCACACATGGAAACATATTTTCTTTTGATGTAAATGTTAAGATTAGTAAACAGAATTTTAAAGTTTGCAACTAATTAGTTTTTGTAATTTGCAGCGAAATAAACACAATTGATATTAATTTAAACTACGTTTAATCCATATTTAAATTCAATTTAAAGATTCATCTCAAGTAATTCCGCGCCCAATTTATCATAATCTATTCCGTCAAAATTCCCAGATGACATCATTAATAAGACTGAATTTTCCCAATTTTGACTTCTGATAAATTCCAAAACAGATTCCGTTTTATTCATCACTTTTACGTTTCCTCCAAATCCTTCAAAAACTTGTTCCATCGAAATAGGTTCTAATTTTTTATGTTCCACAACTTCAGGACTGAAATAAACAACTGCTTCATCAGCTTTTTCCATCGCATTTTTGTAGTGGGGAAGAAACTCTTTTTTTAAGGACGAAAAAGTGTGTAATTCCATGCAAGCAACTACTTTTCGCCCAGCGTATTGATGTTTGATGGCGTTAGTGGTAGCTTTTAATTTTGAGGGCGAATGTGCGAAATCTTTATAAAAAACAAAATCATTCTTTTCAACTACTTTTTGTAATCGTTTTCCTGCACCAGTAAAATCATTCATCGCTATTAAAAATTCAGACGGACTAATCCCTATAGCTTCACCCAAACGCATTGCTCCAATTAGATTTTGTAAGTTATGAGAGCCAAAGATTTTTAGTTCATACTCGCTTCCTTCAAATGTTAAAGTTGTTCCTTGATTTGTTGGAACAAAATCGGGAGTAGCGTAAGGCAAAACCTTGATTTTATCTCGGTACTTGATTCCTAATTTATTTACTTCTTCATCTTCTTGATTATAGATTAGTAAACCTTTTGAATCAACTTGCGAGCAAAAAATATCGAATTGATCAACATAATTTTCGAAGGTTGGAAAAACATTAATATGATCCCAAGCAATTCCGCTGATAATTGCAATGTTTGGTTGGTACAAATGAAATTTTGGTCTTCTATCAATTGGAGAACTTAAATATTCATCGCCTTCCAAAATCATTATTTTCGCATCATCACTTAATTTCACCATGCAATCGTAACCTTCTAATTGCGCGCCAACCATATAATCGACATTTATTCCTAATTTATTTATGGCATGCAAAAGCATAGAAGTTATTGTGGTTTTACCATGACTTCCACCAATTACAACTCGAATTTTTTCTTTGCTTTGTTCGTACAAATATTCTGGATAAGAAAAAATCGGAATATTTAATTCTTTCGCTTTAAGTAATTCTGGGTTATCAATCCGAGCGTGCATCCCTAAAATTACCGCATTCAGATTTGTATTTATTTTATCTGTATTCCAACCTAATTCTTCAGGGAGGATACCTTCTTTTTCTAAGCGCGTTCGTGATGGCTCGAAAATTTCGTCATCAGAACCAGTAACTTTTGCTCCTTTGCGATTTAAGGCGATGGCTAAATTATGCATTGCGCTGCCACCAATTGCTATAAAATGGATATTCATATACTAATTTAAGAAACGAATTTAGCGGAGAATAAGCAATCAGTAACTGGAGAAATGATTAGTTACGCACACGAATGTTTTAATAGAAAAAAGTAAATCAAATTCAATCTAAATGTAAAATTTTTATTTTTCAACTTAAATTATCGAGGTTGAGGCTATTAAGTTGTTCGTGTTTTTACTGTTTTGGCCTACTTTTTCTTTTTTCTAAAAACAAGATTATTCCCAACTGTCTGAAAATGATAATGGTAATTTTTTGGCGTCGGTAAGAAGCAAAATAGTAAAGCTTTCTTAGATTTAACTACTAAATTCAACTTTTTGAGATGAGAAAAGAAAATTAGAACATTGAAGCATTAGCCAGTTTTAATCAAAATCCATACTTTTTCAATTGTGGAACAATATCTTATTTTTAAATTCAATATTTTGCCAAAATCAATCAGTTTCCTTCTTATTTTTATACCATGAACCCAACTATTCGACCAATTGAGGAAAAAGATAACCTTCCTTTAGCACAAATGATTCGTGAAGTTTTTATTGAGCACGATGCACCAAAAAAAGGAACCGTTTATTCAGATCCTACAACGGATAATCTATTCGACTTATTTCAAACGAAAAAAGCTGTTTTGTGGGTGCTTGAAATAAACCAAAAAGCTATTGGTTGTTGTGGGATTTTTCCGACAAAAGGGCTTCCTGATAAATGTGTAGAGTTGGTGAAGTTTTACATTTCTAACGAAGCAAGAGGCAAAGGTTTTGGCCTTGAATTATTGAATAAATGTTTCGATTCAGCGAACAAATTAGAATACGATTCCATGTATATTGAAAGTTTGCCTGAATATGCAAAAGCAGTAAATATGTACATACAAGCTGGTTTTACGCAATTAAGTCAACCCATGGGAAATTCAGGTCATTCCGCATGTAATCTTTGGTTTTTAAAGAAACTTTAAATTATACTTTAGAAACTTTAAATTTGCACCATGAAAATACAGTTTTCTAAATTTCAAGGTACAGGCAATGATTTTGTTATGCTCGATAATTTGTCAGGAAAATACAATGCGCTTTCAATCGAACAAATTAAAAATTTGTGTGATAGGAGATTTGGAATTGGAGCGGATGGTTTGATCAAAATTAATTCATCTGAAAAATCGGCTTTCGAAATGGATTATTACAATGCCGATGGTTCTAAAAGTTTTTGCGGAAATGGCGCTAGATGTGCTGTTGAATTTGCTACAAGTTTAGGAATAGATACAAAAAGTGTTTATTTTGATGCTTGTGATGGAGAACATTTTGCAGAACGAAATGAAACTGAAATTCGCGTTAAAATGAATAATGTCGTTGCGATTGACTCCGACGGTGACGCTTTTATCGTCCAGACAGGTTCTCCACATTTTGTTCAATATCAACCAAATAATACCTTAAAAAGCATTCTTGATTTTGGTAGAGAAATTCGTTATTCTGACAAATACCGCTCAACTGGAATTAATGTAAATTTGGTGCAAGTTTTAAGTAAAAATGAAATTGTGATTGAAACCTACGAAAGAGGTGTGGAGGATGAAACGCTTTCTTGTGGAACTGGAGCGACTGCTTGTGCTTTGGTGCTCGATTTTTTGTCCGAAAGTGAATTATCAAAAGTAAAGGTGAAAGTAAAAGGTGGTAATCTTTTAGTTGAATTTAAAAGAATTGCCCAAGGTCGCTACGAAGAAATTTATTTGATTGGGTCTGCTAATTTTGTTTATGCTGGTGAAATCGATGCTTGATTTTATATTTGACGAAATCGATTTTTCACCGCAAATTACTTCCTTTCAAGGAATACATTTATGGGTGATTCATGCCGAAAAAATCCCACCTCATATTGGTTTGTCAATTGATAATTATTACTTCAGTTTAAAAGCGAATGGTAGGGACGACGCAATTCAAGTAAATTCTATTTTGCAGATTATCAGCAAAAAAGAAATTGGAACCTTACTTATAAAATTGAAATCGAATACGACTTTAAACCAAATGAAAGCTGAATTTGATAAATTTGAAAGTGCACAAGATTTAAATTCAACTTGTTTAGTTCCGATTAAAAGGTGTTTAAATGCACCTAAAAAGATTCTTAAATTAAGTGACTTACTCCATTATTTGAAGGCGGAAGGTGAAATACTTTCAGTTTTTGGCTTACATTTGAACAATGATTACAAAGGAATTGAAAAGTATTCTACAATTGAAATTCAACAACGAATTACTAAACTAAAACAATGTTGAAAGGAAAAACAATTTATTTGCGCGCAGTTGAGGAAGACGATGCTACTACACTTTTTATGTGGGAAAACAATCCCTTTAACTGGAAAGTTTCCGATACAGAAGTTCCTTTTTCTATGACAGGAATTCATCAATTAATTGAACAACAATCAAATATCAGAAACTCGGGACAGTTACGGTTTGTTATTTGTGAAAATGATTCAGATTATTCAGTTGGAACGGTTGATTTGTACGATGTTAATTTCAAACATGGTTTTGCATCTGTTGGGATTTTAATTGCGGAAGAAAAAGAAAGAAGAAAGGGTAGAGCAAAAGAAAGTTTGCAGTTACTAATTGAATACACGCGAGATATCTTAGAATTGAAAAACTTACAGTGTAGTATTCACGCAGACAACTTATCAAGTGTTGAATTGTTTGAATCTATGGGTTTTGAGAGGATTGGATTAAGAAAAAATTGGTTTATTTACAAAGGAAAAAGAATTGACGAAATCAGCTATCAACTATGTCTAAAAGAACAGTAATAATTATTGGCATCATCGCCGTTTTAGTTGGAATTGCAATTGTAACTCCGAAAATCATGCTTTATTTTTCTGGAAATAAAAAAACGATAAATAGTGAAAAACTCACTTTTTTTGTGACCAAAACTATTTCGCTTCCAAAATTAGCGGAGGAATTAAAAGCCAAGAGAATCATTAAAGATGTGAAAGGTTTAATTTCCGTGGGAGATTTTAAAGGTCTGAATAGTAATAATATAGCTTTAGGTAAATACATTATTGAACCGGGAGTTTCATATAAGAATTTACTGAATGGTTTTACCTTAAATTCCAATGGCAACGGAAATGCAGAAGTGGAAGTGCTAGTAACTTTTAATAATTGTCGCGACATTTATCAAATGGCTGGGATGGTTCAAAAATGTATCATGGTTGATAGCTCTAAGTTGGTTGAGTACCTTTCGAAGTCAGAAACATTGAACAAATACGGTTTTACTCCCGAACAATTACCTGCGCTTTTTATGCCGAATTCCTACTCCATGTTTTATGACACAGATGAAAAAATGTTTGTGGAACGTATGGCACAAGAATTTAGAGATTTTTGGAGCCTGGAACGTAAAAAAAAGTTAACTAAAATGGGCTTCACCTCGCCAAGTCAATTAGCAACTTTAGCAAGCATTGTTTATAGCGAACAATCCATTCATTCTTCTGAATGGTCAACTATTTCGGGCTTATATCTGAATCGTTTGAGGAAAGGAATGTTGCTACAGTCGGATCCAACCTTTAAGTTTTGCTGGGAGGAAAAGCTAAATGGAGTGGAACGGCTATTACGAGAACATCGTTCCGTTGATTGTGCTTACAATACCTATAAAGTTCAAGGTTTACCACCTGGACCAATTTGTATGACTTCCGAAAAAGTGTTGGAAGCCGTTTTGAATTATCAAAAACATGATTATTTATTTATGTGTGCAAAACCAGATTTTTCATACACCCACAATTTTGAATCTTCGGATGTGCAACACATGAAAAACGCAAGAAGATATCAAGTTTGGTTAGCAAATGAACTCAACAAAAAGAAGAAATAATGAAACGAAGGTCCTTTTTTAAATTTGGTCTTGTTGCAGGTGTTTTGTCAGTGGTAAAACCTATCAAAAGTGCAACGTTAATTGGCAATTCGTTTGAGACAAAAGTAAACGGCCCAATCGTACTTTCTACCTGGATTCATGGGTTAGAAGCAAATAAAGCTGCTTGGGAAATCTTGAGCAAAGGAGGCAAAGCAATTGATGCGGTTGAAAAAGGTGTGCGTGTAACAGAAAGTGACTTAACAAATCGAAGTGTTGGAATTGGCGGAAGACCAGATAGAGACGGACATGTGACCTTGGATGCTTGCATTATGGACGAACAATCGCGTTGTGGTTCAGTTGCTTTTTTAGAAGGAATAAAACACCCGGTTTCCGTGGCTAGAGCCGTTATGGAAAAAACCCAACATGTTATGTTAGTTGGAGAAGGAGCGCATAAATTTGCGGTTGAAAATGGATTTGAAACAGCGAAAACACCTTTGCCAGAAGTGAAAAAAGAATGGCAAGCGTGGAAAAAAGAAAATAAAGAACTGTTCAAAAAACCTGAAATCAATCACGAAAATCACGACACGATTGGCATGATTGCCATGGATTCAAACGGTGATTTTAGCGGAGCTTGCACCACAAGTGGTTGGGCGTATAAATTGCACGGTCGGGTAGGGGATTCCCCAATTATCGGCGCAGGATTATTTATTGATAATGAAGTTGGCGCAGCAACAGCATCGGGTTTAGGTGAAGCAATTATCCGAATAGCAGGAAGTCACACAGTTGTAGAATTGATGCGACAAGGTTACACACCTTTAGACGCTTGCAAAGAAGCTGTAAACAGAATTATCAAAAAACACAAGGATTTAACTGGTTTACAATGCTGCTTTTTGGCAATAGATAAACAAGGAAACGTAGGTTCTTATTCTGTTTACAATGGTTTTAATTACGCACTCAGAACCAATACTGAAGAAAAAATGGTCGATGCTGGATTTGATAGAAACTGGTAATTTTATAAATTTAAGTTGTTTAGCTTCAATTGTTTAAATAAGATCAATTGTCTTTTTTATTTAACTCAGATTAGAATTCTAATCACCACTTAAAATTGATGTCTTTGGAATTATTCGCTAAGTAAAAGATTAGTCTTTTCCTAAAAATCACTGTGCTACGAAGCGGTATCTAATATAACCATCTTGTTTAGTAGAACCAGCGTTGAATTTGGATAAATTAGCGTACTTAAGTGATTGCTCACGCATACATGAATTAGCATTTTCGCATTTCGCTTCGTCGATACTTGTGCTTATTACTTTCCCCGAATTATCAACCGAAATTAAAATTACAACCGTTCCAGCTGAACCATGTCCACAAGTATAGCCTGGATTTCTTACATTCCAATTATTATTATCAAAAGCCGTTCTTCCTTTCAAGCTAAAATCAACCATAACGTTTCCTGCAAACTGATTTGCTTTAGAATTTTGTGTAGAAGGAGTTGTTTTATTCGTATTTAACGCATTAATTTTCTTCTTTTGTTCTTCCGCGTCTCTTTTGATTTTTTCGCGTTCCTTTTCGCCACCCGTTTCTTTAAATAGCTGTTTTTCAAAATCTTTTGCTATTTGTTCCGGGTTTCCGCTTGATTTGTCTTGCGACCAATTTTCATCCGATTTTTTACGAGTGTCATTGTTGTCGCGCACGACATTCGTCAAGTTTCCATTTAAATTAGAGGGAGGAACTTGAATTTGATCTTTTTTGAGTTCAATTTCTTCTGGTTCTTCAATGCGAGAATATTTTTCGAATGGTTCAATGAAAACCAACTCTTTATAAGATGAAATTTGGAAATACATAAAAAGAAATACGTAAACCGACAACGCAACAATAATTGCAATGAAAAAATGTTCAGGACGGTTCAAAATTCCTTTCATTTAGAAGGTTTTAGATACATTTTAGAACGCAAAAAGTAATAAGCTGTTTCATTTTCTTTAATTAAAGTTAGGCAATCTCCTTCAAATACTTTTATCAAATCAT
>Ga0105051_10006936_pt1 | contig 11999 bp, 15 predicted proteins | sample FRY02_FD_78383 | JGI IMG/M metagenome (GOLD analysis project Ga0105051, IMG submission 78383) | Freshwater microbial communities from Lake Fryxell liftoff mats and glacier meltwater in Antarctica - FRY-02 (megahit assembly) | ecosystem: Environmental > Aquatic > Freshwater > Ice > Glacier...
ACTGCTGGATATCACCCGGCTCGGATCCCTATATCGTGTCAGGGAACGCTGCACTTCCGCCGTAGACGGCTCTGCCTTGGTGGAACGCTATCGTGCGCGGCCATCCCCTGGCGTTAGACCAGTAGCTCTCTTGCCAGTTAGCAGACGCGGACGCAGAGCCAAGGGTCGTAGTGACTCTAGCTGTCGCCGTAGTTCCATTTGTAACTGCGGTGATCTCGAAGAATCCGCCACTGCTTAGCTTGAACATCGCGCCAACATGGGCAGCGACGAAGAAGCCAACCGACGATGTGACCGTCACACTGCCAGTCGTTCCTGAGAACGAGAGCGTGTGATTGGCGTTAGCGTTCACAGGCTGATAGGGCCATGCATCGTTAGGGAATGATATGGAATTAATAGCAAAAAACGAGGTTGTGTTTTTATTAGTTTTTATATAAAACGGATACGCTATGAATCTGTCAGAGTTAGCGTTGGTGTATGTCCGCTGGATGATCAGCGGCATCCGGTTCGGATGAACCAAGATCATGATATCGCCGAACTGAGCATATTGAATTTGATTAAGCTCAGATTCTAGATAGCCCTTAAAAGAGCTTGAGTTCGGGATGAGAAAAGCAACATTGTAGTTCTCAATCCAATCGATAGCAGGAATGTTTTTATAGTTAACTCCGCCAAAAGCTGGGGTTAGTTCTCTAGCCGTATAAGTCTCGTCAGAGTAGATATCGCAGCTGGTGATAAGACTGTACTCACTCTGATCAGCATTCGGACGTATGAGTAAAACAGAACCAATGGTTTTACTTTTCCTGAAATTTATTAAGCGAATATTGCTATTAAACACAGACACAGGGTCCACCAAAGTAAGATCAAAACCACTGTTAGCTATGAAATAAGACCCAGGCCTTCTCCCTCCACCACCTTGAACATATGGGATGGCATTCTCCAAAGTCTTGCAGGATTTCTTAAACACATCTAAGTCAGAACGTGCGTAGGATTTAGGCGTTATCTCGCCCGCCCGCAGATCATTAACCAGGTAGCTAAACTTAGACAATGCTAAAACCTCACGTCTCTAAAAGTCCCGGCATCGATAACAGCGCCGCTGGACTCCTGAGCATTAAAGGATCTGGCTTGGGCGATCTTCTCTTTGGCTTCTATCTTTAATTCTTTCGACAGAGTGGCATTCTTGCTTAATAAAAAGCATATATCCGCAGCTAGATCAGTAGCTAGCGCCTCTTCGAAATGCGGATCGAACTTAGATGTGTCAGTTAGATCTGTGATGTATTTTATTTTGCATTCGGTATTATTAGTAACAAGGGTTCTGCCCTCGATACGCCATGGGATGTAATTATCCTCGATGTCCAGAACTCGCAGGCAATCAGCGGGTACGCCAAACGCACTGTCGAACTCGAACACTGGCTCCGTCGCGAGAAGTCCGATCTCTATTCTTAAAGTAGCAAAGTTCCATGGATGTGATCGGAGTAGCGCTTTACGTTTATTGTCGTACTGCCCGTTACAGGCTCTTGCAGCAGCTGAGTCCTCGGATAAAGACGTGATTCTATCGGACCCCACTTTTGCCAAAGCAGAATTACAGATATCAACTGGCGATGAGGCCACGAATCCCCCTTAAAGAAATAAGGGGGCTATAAAAGCCCCCAGACTAATTAATCAACGCTATATTCGATAGCTACTTTCAATGTGAAAGCAGTCGCTGAACTTGCTTCTGTGCATTGAAGCTTCAAGTCTACCGCAGAGGCGAATTGCTTGAACAATCCAGGGCGGGCTGCAAAGCCTCCTCCTGTACCTGCTGCAATCCCGCCGCCTTGCATAGAAGCGCCGTTGTCTGTCTCAGGATTGAATCCTAAAATGAATCCATCCTGATCGGCTGCTTCTACAGCGTCGGCGCTTACGGCCCAACCCACATCCCATACTCCAGCTGTTCCGTTGTCATCGCTATAAACGACAACATTGTGAACGCGGGCACTAGCGGGGATCTTTTGCATGGTGACGATATCACCGATCTCGCTAGCTTCAGCGTAGGTATAGCTGTCATACGCAACGTGCAAATGAGAGTATCCTTCACCTTTTGGAATCTTCACACTGGGTACAGTGGAAGCCCACTTTGTTCTATTCAGTCCTAATAATGTAGCATCTGCTGCCATGGTATTTCTCTCCTATAAATTAGATTTTAAGCCTCTGCGCAAAGAACCATAACAACCTTGGACTCTTCCATCCGGGTAGCACCAATGCTCATTTGTGCGTACACTTGAGTGGAATAACCTTTGTCGTCACGCTCTGAAATCCGCGCCTTCATATCCATACCGATCGATAACAAGAGTCCATCACCAGCGAATGCGAAGCATTGGCGGGCAGCGTTTCCGTTACCTGTCGACAAGGTCACAGCACCTGTAGAGGTGTTGATGCTATAAAGTCCGGAGTTGTCTAAACGCTCTGAGCGGATAAACTTGAATCCCATGTATGAGTCGATTTGACCGTTAACAAGGGCTTTAACAGTGTTGAAGTCTGCGCTTGTGACTTCGGTTTCGCTTAGAAGGTTCTGGCGCTGTTCAGCGGAGAACACGAAGTAACGAGGAATCTTCTCGTCAACTTCAGCTTCGTCGAAAATTCTTTGAGTAACTCTCAAAGCTTCAACGTTTAGTCCGCTTAAACTACCACCAGAGACAGCTCCAATGTGCTGAGCCGCTGGAAGAGCAACCGCTGTTCCACCGTCAACGCCGCCGTAAGCAGAGCCGTTAGCAGCACTGATGACAACGTCATCCATTGCGCGTCCCATAGCCATCATACTAGCTTTTACATAATCGCTAGCAGGATCGATGAGCATGCGAACTTTATCGACATCGTCGATTAAGTCTGCCCATTCGTAGTCATTTAAGGTTACACGCCTACGTGAGTGAGGTGTGTCGAATTGCGGTGTGTCCGCGTGCCGGCTTGTACGAAGTACGGCAGTAACAGAGCCGATACGATCGTAGAAACTTGCTTCTGATTTTTGGCTTTCTTTTCTTACAACAGGAGCTAAACGAGATCCATCTTGTTGGCTAAGATGAAATATGTTCGAGCTAAACTGTTTTACAAACGCTGTAGTAACTTCTTGAGACATAGAATCCCCCTGACAATTTGTTATTGTTCAAACAAACTACTCTTTCTATAGTTGCTCGTACTTAACGGAATTGTCCCTAAAAGGGATTCACTGATATCCACTGGGGTCTCCAGCTTCAAACTAGGACTGGGGATGAGCGCCCAGTTGTCCTTAGCCTATTTAACGGCTATTTCAGAAAAATAGTCAAGGCTACTCTTTAGGTTTTTCTGGATATGCCATCTCATGCAGCTCTAACATCTCTTGAACCGCAATCTTATGGTTCGGATGTGAGGGATTATGGTATGGATGCTCACGGTTCGCCATAGTCATGCCGATTTCGACTTTCGCGTCGTTTGGTGCTTTCGCATTAGCAGGACCTGTGCCATGCATCTTGTCTTCTTGCAAGAATCCTGAGAACTTAACGAAGGCCTTTAACAGCGCGGGATTAGAGCCAGCATCATTCTCTTTCAAGAATTTGTCTAACTCTGGGTCGCCCGTGTATTTAATCGCCTGTTTCACACGCTCCATATTCTGGTCGTATGCTTTACCCCACTCTTTTTCTAATAGGGCTTTCGCCTCGTCCTTCTGACCTTGGGCGAGCTTGGATCTTTGTCCTATGATTTCTTTTTCTTTATTAATATACCAGCCGAGTAAGTTTTGTGCTTGCTCTGGCAATATACCAGATTCATGCATTTTAGCTTTCACTGAGTTAAAGAACTCAGTGTTGATCTCAGTATCCTTAGGAGCATCCACCTTGTAGTCGTCGATCTTCTCAGGGAGGCCTAGTTTATGGTAGAACGCACGGCGCTCCAAGTCTGTCGCATGCTTACTCGGAAGGACGATCTTATCCGCCCCTACTTGCTTTTGAGCATGCACGAAACTTCTCGCAAGGCCTGTAAGGTCATGAACAGTCTTAAGTGACGACTCCTCTTTTAAGTCATCAGGAAGCATGGAATGCCAGTTCTCACCTAACACAGGTAAGCTAGCTGCAGCCGCTGCGTCTGGTGGCGGTGTGCTAGACGAAGCTGGTGGTGTTTGCTGTGTAGTCGAATCGCTCATGTTTAATAGCCTCCGATAATTGGTTTTCTAGTTTCTTAAGATCCGTGTTCATCTGATTAATGATCATCAATACAACTGTCCGCTGTCCCTCGTTGTACGCCATTTCCATAGGGTCGCTCGAGAAGACAGGATCCATCACCCGGTACTGCCTCATAAGATCATATAGAATGCGCTTACCAGTTTCTGACGTAAACAAGCTTTTATAATCAGCCTTCTTGGCCACATATTTCTTATGCTGTCTATTCATCTTTATCCCTGTATTGCGGGTTTCACTTTAGAAAGATTATCGGCAGCTGCTGTTTGTTGCTGTTGCTGGGCTGCTTGCTCTTGTGCTTGCTGACGACCTTTTCTGATCTTCTCGACTTCAACCTTAGGACGGATCATCTTTTGAGGGAAATTGTAGATACGAGCAATCTCCCTGATTGATTCATCCCCATCAAAGTTATCCAAAACCGTAGGATCTGCTTGAATGAACGGCGATGCCGCTTGTACTGTTTTAAGAATATTATCCCCCTCAGCTTGCTTCTGGATTCTAGCAATTTGGCTAGAGTACCGTACGCCCAAGCCGCCAGCACTTCTTATAATGTCTGGCATGGGAAGAAACAATTTCTTTCTGTCCATAATCTTAAATAATCTGGAAACGATAGGTCCCAGGGTCTCGTTATGCTGACCACCTAGCACGGGAGCTAGCAGGCGAAGCTTCTCTTCTGTGAGCTGATTTACTTCAGTGGCCGTCATCTGAGGGCCTGTGCCTAATTGGAGCTGATCTACGAAAAAGGCTTCTCGGATACGTTGACGGTGCTTTTCCATCATAGCTTCACCGAAATCAATCCTGAAGTCCTTTGAGAGTAAAGCTTCTACTCTATCTGTTCCTCCAGCACGGTAGTAATTCACTCCACCAGGGAATGTCTTCAGCGGAAGTACGAACCCGTCATCTGGCATCTGCAGCGGAGGGTTGATCATCTTAGCAGCACCAAGAAGCGTCATCTCCGTCATCTTGTTAATTGTCTTAGCTTCTGGAAGAGCCGTCATGCCAGGGCCACGGCCATACTCCTCATCGGAGATCTTCGACCATCTGCCAATGATGAACGGGAACTCGTTAAAACCTTTTACGGAAATATCCTCGTCCTCATCCAAAACTGTGTAGTGGCTGATGAACGGAAAGTTCGAAAGCTTCCCGCTACTGTCCGTATCTGCATTTGGGTAAACGCCGTGGAGAAGCTTAAACACTTCATCGGAGTTTTGTTTATACGCGCTCATTACCTTCTTAGATAAGTTCGCTTCATCCAATCCGAAGTTTGCGACGATAAGCCTAGCTGGCCATTCGAAGGTTCTGTAGGCCTCGTCAATAAAACCTTTATTATTTTCTGATATATAGATATTGCCAATATGTATAGCCATGAACCGAACGATCGTTTCCTCGTCCTCTTCCATCAGCAGCGGCGCTGTGCCGAATGCCGGTAAATCCAAGTAATACTCGTGGATCTCTGTTTGGAAGTTCGAATCGTTGATCACCGTGTGCATGCGCCTGGTTGAATCCTGGAGCCAAAGTCTAGCGCCATCGTCAGAGTCAATATCAGGGTTTCCCGTGTAGAGCTCAAACCACTGAGTGTATGGGTTCGTTAAAAGGCCGTGCAGCGCACCTGCGAGAAGCTCGTTGGCCTGAATCGCGGTATTGTCGAACAGGTGAGTGTTTGTCTTCTCGCCCTTAGATCGTTTCGTAGTAATGGAGTTTTTGTTTGGTAGAATAAAATCCGCAAGCTCTTGCCAGTGGTTCTCCCAAATGGCGCGTTTGACAACTTTGGACTTAAACCTCTCCCTAAGCTCTCTCGGTGATAATGGCATTATGCTAACAAGCTCCCTACGTTTAACGATGACGTTTGATTAATAAGACTGGGCGTTGATCCAACGAGGAATCTTCCTGGCTGATCTATCTGCTGCTTCCTTGATTGCTGAGCGCCTTCTCTCTTCTTTTTTTGCTCAGCAATCGCCCCCTGGATACGAGCAGACACATCTGCTAATTGCTGATCGAAGTTTTTGCCCCCGATTAACTTGCCGACGCCTGACCCCTTACCTGATTCAGCTTTAATAATAGCTTGATCCACTCCAGAAATCTCATCGAGAAAACCCTTTCTCTGAGCGTCGGTTAGATCCTGCTCGGAATTAATCGCTGTTAATAGAGCTTGGCTCTTCTCTCTATTCTGATTATTACCAGAGTTCACTTCCTCGGTAGGACGAAACCAGCCTTGCTTATTTATTATCTGATAAGGAACCCCGATGGCCGGAGCCATTAGCGCTGGAAGGTTGTTTTGAGCTTCACCCATTTATTTATCTCCAAATATATCAAATTTATCGTCAGACTGCCTTGGGAGCTCATGCCACTTAATCCTGTGGCTTCCTTCTCTCACGCCCATTGCGAACGAACGAAATGCATCTGCACTATGGCTCGTCCAATTATGCAAAGGCTGACTTGAGAAAATCTTATTCTTAGAGTCCCACTTCTTCTCGTAGTTTTTCAAGCAGTTTATGCCCCTCTCACACTTTAGAGCATCAAACCAGCACTTATTCATTATAAGCCTAGAAGCATCAATCCCGTCCTTAACATCCGTCCTGGGTAATATCCTCGTCCGAAGTCCTAATGAGCGCAAGATCTCCTCCCGGGTCTTCCCTGTACCTAAATCCCTGGCTGCAGCGTCATGAGGGAGCACGTGCTCGTCATAGTCGTAGGGCTTTTTACGTAGCTCTTTAGCATAATGATCAATCGCCACACCTGAGTCCTCCAGATGATCGATTATATGGAACGCCTTGCCGACCTGCTGGATAAACCAGATAGCCGTCGTGTCCGCGATCCCCAAATCCCAGTACGTGCTAACAGGAACGGCCTTGTCATAAGGAACAATGGTAATGCGCCCCTCATCCTCAGCCTTTTTCATCTCTTTACCATAGTAAGCGCCTATAAGGGCGGCGGAGAAATCGCACTCGAATTCTTGAGCATATTCCTCATCCGACATTATTTGTTTAGCCGCCTCTAGCTCAGACATTGGAATGATACCTGTCTCTGATGCCTTATGAAGAGCCGTGTACCAATCTGGATTTTTTAAAGCCATTTGATATATATCCCAGAAATGGTTAACGCCTCTAGGTGTACCGACGAATATTGCCCACCCAAGTCTATCTGATAGCGCTGGTCTAATGACAGTCGCCCAGATCTCAGGACCCATCTCTGCGTACTCGTCAAGCACCACGCCATCAAGGTAAAGGCCTCGAAGTGACCCAGGATCTTCTGATCCTAGAAGGTAAATACGAATCCGATCGCCCATGTGCGGGCGCGGGATGTCCACCCTTAGCTCTGATTCATTAGCCTCATAGCCAGGGATGTCTTGGGCGTATTCTTTTAATATAGTCCATGCATTTCGTTTCGATTGTTTGAACGTGGGCGAAATATATGCGTATTGGCCGTTCTTAAGAGGATTTCTTAAACCTTTGTCAATAATCTCCATTAACGCGAAATGGGTTTTACCGGCCCTACGGTGAACGACTAAAACACTGAAGCGTTTAATTTCTTTGTGCAGCTTACTTTGTAAGGGTCGGGGCCTATATCCTAAATTTACAGTTACTACTTTCGACATTTAGTACCCAATACCCTTTCAAACAGACCAACCTCAGTTTATTAACCTTCGACTTGCCATCATGGACCTGACTCCTCAATCTTTTTAACGTCTCTCTCAACGTCGCCCTCTCTTATAACCCCCGTCACGATCACGATCGTCTGGGATCCCACCTGAGATACCTCAGTAGCAGGCTTTGCTCTGAACCTAGAGGAGTCATAGCTAGCAAGGGACTTATACGCTTGAATCTGAACGTTCTTACTCGAGTAATTACCCTCGTTAGTTTCGTCCGCCAGTCTTCTTATATTGTCGGCAATGTGCTCTGCTCGATCCTCATAAGCAGACTGAAGCATCTCTTTGAATTTCTCATACATCCGCTTCCACCTGGCAACGACCTTATAAGGAGGATATAGCTGGCCGTCGCAGATATCAGTAATCAAGCGCCCTTCGACTATCTCATCGCATATCTTCTGAGCAAGCTCAATGCTATATTCCCATCTTTCATCAGGAAGCCTCGTACTAGGGTCAACGAGAATAGTGCCGCCAGACGGTAGCTCTACTTTAATAGCGCGCTCTTCTAGAGTCTGCACTTTAGAGATATTGTCCTTGTGGACACCAACGAGCTCGCCAGTGGCAGAGTCGTAATGTTCCATAGCCCCAGTCTTAGGGTTTTTGTAAGCAAAGGTCTTCTCGTTCACTCACGCGTCCTATAAAATAGATAATAAATAACCAAAAGAATGGCTGCGATAAGGGCATCTGAAAACACATGACCACGATAAAGCCGCCCAGTAGGGATGTAAACTCTTTACTTCCCCTGGCCGATCTCCACGCCATAACAAGCAAGAATAGCAATATACATAATCCAAGTATGCCATACCCAAAGGTTACTTCGACAAAATCATTGTGCGTCCATACCGGAACTGACGTGTGTCCGAGCCTCTGGTTCATCGCCGCACCGTAAACGAAATAACTACCTGGACCTAAGCCTAGAACAGGCATCTGCGATAGTGATAGCTCCAGTGCTTGCTGCCAGTAGAACAGCCGCCCGTTATCCGCCCAGAAGTCAGGTAAGAACGACCATAAGCAAAGCGCACCGAGAATGGCAGGTAGGAAGATCATATAATGCACGTAAAGAGCACCTATCACGAACGTTGCCAAGAACGCAGTCGCTGACTTCGATAACATAATGCCAATCAGAGCAGGGATCATCAACCCGTAGAATTTCTCCCTAGCCATAAGAGGGAGAGTAAGTGCGATAAACGCTCCATCTTGACCGGGGTTTCCTAAGAGACCTTGACCAAAGCAGACTAGAACAGCATTAATCAAACCCAAACCTATTAAAAACCTCGAAGATACTACACTTGTGGTATGTAGCCCCAAAACGACCACCAGCGTGTATCCCGTGAACAGGAAAAGCGATTGACGCTGCAAAGTGTATAGGTTCATCGGCCCAAGGCCAGGTAAGAATAAGTGAGGCTCACAGTAATCAAACAAGGGCCTTGCTAAAATGTATAGCACACACCAAAAGGCCCATTTAGGAAGTTTAACTAAAACTAGTTGGTAAGCCGCCATCATCATGAAGAGGGCTATTGAAATGTCGTAAGGCAATGTTAGCTATCTTGAGCAACAAACTCAACGTAGATGTTCGCTTTACCAGTGGACACAATCGAAGATCCTGCCACCGTCGCTGTAATATTACATCCAGCCGCAATGCTTTTCTTAAAAGCAGAGGCTGCTCCTGTCGACTCACCTTCATTCACAGAGTCAAGAGCTTTTCCTGTAATGTCCACCGCAGTAACGATGTTATTCGCATCTTCACAGCTAATAGCTACTGTGCCATCCCCAGCATCCGTGAACGCTGTGGCAACGTAGTACCAGCTTCGAGTAATAATCGCACCCTTAGGAAGACTTACACCTAAGTTGTAAGTCCCTGCGGCACCGCCTGTAGAAGCAATATCGAAAGTCGCCCGAGCAACACGCTGAACATCGCGACCGTTCTTATTCGGAATCTGGTCAATATACTTCTGCAACCATGGTGGAAACGGAGATGCAGCCAATGCACTAACAGTGAAGGCAACGGCCAAGATTAACAGGTATATTTTTCGCATGAATTTCCCCCAAAAAGGTTACAAATATTACTCTGCAGGTGATTCGACAGGCAAGTCAACACCATTTTCAAGTTGTTCTAAAATATGGTCTATTGGCGCAATAATGTTCGCAATGTAGCCCTTAAGAACAATCTTACAACGATTCTCTTTAAGTGATATGACCGCAAGAACAGAGTCCGGGTTTATATAGATGTCATACCCTTCCTCAGTCCTATACTCCAGAAACATCAGTTATTCCTCTCAAGCCAAGTGAACGTACACGATACGGTCAGCCCTGTCGGAATGGCTACACCCGCAAAATTATAATCTAAAATCAAGTTATCGACAAAGCCGCCGTTAAGTCAATCAAGGATTCCGGGTTTACAGAAAAACGGCGTAAAGCCACTTGCTTTAGCTATGGGGATATAAGCCGCCTGTCTCGTTCCAAGACCAGCTTGTTAATTTTCTTGAATTAATCTAACAGATAAGGTATCCTGATTAATTGGAAGTTGTGAAAAAATATGTCGAGAGTCAGAAACTCCGAGGCGAGCCGTGAGCGACACCGAAACTTGCGTCTCAACATTCCAATTTAAGATACGACGGAATCAAAAGTTCCTTGCGAAAACCGCACCTAAGGTGAACTACGTCTTCAACTACTGCAACGAAACTTCATTTCGGGCGATTAAGCGCGATGGGAAATTCTTAAGCGGATTTGACCTACAAAAACTCACGAGCGGGATTGCGAAAATATTGAAGATCAACGCACAGACCGTGCAAATGGTTTGCGCCGAGTATGCTAATCGTCGGAAGCAGTTTAAAAAGCGGAAGCTGAAATGGCGCAAGAGTTCTGGCTCAAAACGGAGTCTTGGCTGGATCCCATTCAAGGCATCTGGTGTTCGAGTCGAAAGTGACACGGTCACCTTCATGAACAAGAAGATCAAATTCTTTAAATCTCGCGAACTCGGCGGACCGATTCTCACCGGCTCATTCTCACAAGACGCAGTAGGCGATTGGTATGTGAATTTTCAATGTGAAGTTCAGCTTCTTGAGGCAGCTCTTAAAATAGCAGTAGGAGTTGACCTCGGTCAGAAGTCTTTGGTCACTACGAGTGATGGTGAGGTTTTTCATAATCCGAAAGCATTTTATGCCGCGCAGGATGTGCTCGCGAAGGCGCAGCGACATGGGAAGAAAAGGAGAGCGAAGAAGATTCATCGCAAGATTTCTCGAATCAGAAAAGACAATTTGCACAAAGTGAGCACAACTCTCACGAGCAACTATGCAAAAGTAATTTTAGGAAATTTGAGATTAGCTAACAGCAAGGCAGACCTCGCCGCCTCGTTCGGAACACTTAAAACATTCTTCGAATACAAAGCCATAAGGCGGCGCGGAATGTGTGTTCTCGTCAACGAAGCATACACGACTGTAACTTGCAACAATTGTCTGGAGAGAACGGGGCCGACAGGTCTGTCTGGACTCTCTGTAAGAGAATGGGCTTGTGCGAGCTGTGGACAAACGCATGACCGCGACAAAAACGCGGCTATAAATATTCTCCGTATCGGACTTGATACGCCGAAGACTTTTAATGAGCCACTGGCGAGTTAGAACGAGGGAATCCCCTGCTTAGGCATAGGGAGGATGTCAATTAAGTCAACCTCAACCCCACACCACACCACAACCACTACACAATACCTTCACCATACCACCCCTAGCCACGTTTTCGACTCACACGGTGCCGCCACACCACCATCATCCATATAACCCTCTATACCGGAACCATGATGCGGATCACCAGGTACACGCGGATCACCAGGTGACTGCACCTCACGTACCACCTGCGCTAAAGCAATACGGCATACACCAGCTATGTCAATGTCTAGCTTTATAGCTTGCTTAAGCAGCTTAATCGGAAAACGGATACTGCGCGGTTTGGTCGGGAGAGGATGCTGCTTCTTCTTCTTCTTCTTCTTCATGTAACTCCTTTGTAATCGTTAGTACTACTTGGGTAGCGTAAATGCGGTGGAAGTCTAGGGGAAATTTTAACTATGATATATTGTCATACTACAGGACTCCAATGGGGATATAATTGGAGGTAACATAAGAGTAGAGGACCGTTCTATTGAAAAATATTGGGGGATGAATGGCAAGATTGCGAAGGCTCAA
>Ga0105051_10006938_pt1 | contig 11996 bp, 13 predicted proteins | sample FRY02_FD_78383 | JGI IMG/M metagenome (GOLD analysis project Ga0105051, IMG submission 78383) | Freshwater microbial communities from Lake Fryxell liftoff mats and glacier meltwater in Antarctica - FRY-02 (megahit assembly) | ecosystem: Environmental > Aquatic > Freshwater > Ice > Glacier...
CAAAAACATGGAATGTAAAGACATGTTATGAGATGGTGTTAGACATAAAAAAACCCTATCTACTTGAATTTGATAGGGTTTTAGTACTACATGACACCTCTCGGTATCGGTATATGGTGGAGCAGGCGGGAATCGAACCCGCGTCCGCAAGCCCTCCACAGACAGTTCTACATACTTAGCTGTGTTGTTTAAATTTAACCGCATTCCCACCAACGAGCAAGCAAGAATGAAGCGAGTTACCTTAGATTTAACACTGTATTAAGTAACCCAATAAAGTGCGATTCCCTCTATATGACGTTGCTTGCTAGTCACCTAGCCTGGGCGAGGAAACCCCCAGAGCAACGTTTAGCGGCCTAAGCTGCTAAAGAGTAAGTTTCGTCGTTTGCGACTATACTTTTTCCAGATGGATTAACGAGGAAACCTGAAACCCTCGGTATGCCCTGCATGCTTTGTAGCCCACGTCGAAACCTAGTCAGCCCCAGTGTGTTGCTCATTGCATTGATTACTAACCCGTCCATATTTAACGCGTTAAGTGTTCTATTATACGCTTAATTTTATAGGCATTTTTTTTATTAGAATCTTCAGCCATTTAGTCCTAGAATATCTAATATGACTAAACAATATAATAACACTATAAAAAATGAACCTATGCTTTGGTTGGACAGTTTGCCTAGGTTAACAGCGGATAGTCATAAGTATACCCGTGGCCATACTGTGATAGTCGGTGGTTATCCGATGACAGGTGCAGCTAGACTTTCGGCGCTTGCAGCCGCACGTATTGGTAGCGGACTCACTACTCTACTCGTTCCTCAAGTGGCTTTCCCCATTTATGCCAGTGCGCTAACAAGTATTGTGGTGAAGCCATTTGATGATGCGGTGACCTTTAATCAATTGATTGAAGATGCGCGAATAACGAGCTTTTTAATTGGCCCTGGCGCAGGTGTGAATGATGAAACGCGTGCACATACGCTGCAATTATTAGCGACTAATCATCCTATTGTGCTAGATGCAGATGCGATTACTGTGCTCCAAGGTGATACCGATTTACTGAGTCAATATTTGCACGCTAACTGCATATTAACGCCGCATGAAGGCGAATTTAAACGTTTATTTAGGTTAACGGAGAACCGCGTATTAAGTGCACAACAAGCGGCTGCAAGCTGTGGCGCAATCATTGTATTAAAAGGAAGTAGAACGGTAATTGCATCGCCTAATGGTCAAACCATCATTAATGAAAACGCACCGCCAACTTTAGCCACAGGCGGTGCTGGCGATGTATTAGCTGGCATGATAGCGGGATTAATGGCACAAGGAATGTCGGCAACTGATTCAGCTTGTGCGGCGGTGTGGATGCACGGAAAAGCGGCGACATTATTTGGTTTGGGTTTAATTGCAGAAGATTTACTGCCCTTATTGCCGCAAGTGCTTACACAATTACATCAACAACAAACTTAATTATTTATTATGCGACCGCATAATGCGCGCTTTGTCGCGTTCCCAGTCTTTTTGCTTAATTGATTCGCGCTTATCGTGTTGTTTTTTACCTTTACCAAGACCAATTTGCACTTTAATACGGCCTTTGCTGAAATGCATATCCAACGGAATTAAGGTATAACCAGCACGTTCAACTTTACCAATCAATTTAGCAATTTCTTCATTGTGTAACAATAACTTACGCGTTCTAATCGCATCTGGGCGCACATGTGTCGATGCCATGCCTAATGGGGTGATATGACAACCGATAAGAAAAATCTCACCGCGCATAATGACGACGTAAGCTTCCTTGATATTAATACGGTGATCACGAATCGCTTTAACTTCCCAGCCTTCTAGGACGATACCTGCTTCGTATTTTTCTTCGATGAAGTAATCAAAAAATGCTTTTTTATTTTGGGCAATGCTCATGACTTAATACTAAATAGCTTAAAATAGTTATTTTACGCTAGTTTAAATAGAACGCTTGAATGAATAAGGTAGAAAAAACAGTTTTAGTCATGCACTCGGCTGAAGAAATGTTTAATTTAGTCGACGCGGTAGAGGGTTATCCTAACTTCCTTCCATGGTGTGGCGGCGTTGATTTGCATGAGCGCACTGACACTAGCACCAGTGCAACTTTGCATATTAATTATCATGGCATTAAGCAAAAGTTTACGACGATTAATCGCAAATTGTTTCCCACTAATATGGATATTGCGTTAAAAGATGGGCCATTTAAGCATTTAGAAGGTGATTGGCGCTTTATTGAATTGCGCGAAGATGCTTGTAAAATTGAGTTTCGACTCAATTATGAGTTTGCAAATGGCTTTTTAGAAAAGTTAATCGCGCCCGTTTTTAACCACATTGCCACGACATTTGTTGATCGCTTTGTGATGCAAGCAGATCAAATATATACCGTTAAAAAGGATTAATTTTTGCCTACTAATAACCTGATTACTGTTGAAGTCGCTTATGCCTTACCGCATCTGCAAATGATTATTCCTGTGCAAGTAGCCCCTGAAACAACTGCGGAAGAAGCGGTTAAAGCATCTGGTATTACGGCAAAGTTTCCTGAAATTGATTTAACGGTTAACCAAATTGGTATTTTTGGCAAACTAACCAAGCTAAATACACCGTTGCGCCATTTAGATCGGGTGGAAATCTATCGTCCGCTGATTGCAGATCCGAAAGAAGTAAGAAAACAGCGTGCCGCTGATGGAAAAATCATGAAAAAAGGCGGTGGAGATTCAACGCCTGATGCTGAGTAATTAGTTGAATTTACAGCAAATTGAATTAACTGCAATATTATTACATTTCAGCTTGCGTATTTGGTTTGCGCGCATTTAAACCACTACTATCAACATATCTGCGCTCATCTTGTTGATGTATTTGATCAATACGTCCACCTTGGGCAAAAGTTTCATGTAGCGCTTCAGCCGAACGACAATTTTCCACTTTTGGCTTTTCTTCCGCCGCTTTCTCTTCGTTGTTTTTCTTTTCTATCTCTGCTTTGCGTGCTACTGGTTTAGATTGCCTTTCTGTTAGTGAAATTGATTTTTTGATGTATCTTTAATAACTTCTAGCTTGTTAATTGTCAGTCGGTGGCATATCTGAATAACACGTTGTGCCATTTTTATCTTTCCATTGATCAATCTATGCATCCACCAACAGAGATGTCGCTAATGATGATCAACCCTAATTACATTAATTGCTTTAATTTTATTGTTAGCCTTTTTTTGCTATCACGTTAATACCAGGGCATTAATTACAATAAGCTAGGCTATTTTCACAATAAAAAAGCGAGCCAACACAAGTAAAATTGACAGGGATAAACGCAATGATTGCAATGAAAATTGATGCGTTTTATCGCCAATTCTGTATAATCGCGTTTTGGAATTAAAGGATTAGGCATGCGTTTGCTGCAACAAGCTCTCACTTTTGATGATGTTTTATTAGTTCCCGCGCATTCAATCGTAATGCCGCGCGAAGTCGACCTAAGCACTCAATTCACACGCAACATCAGATTAAACATTCCGCTCACCTCTGCGGCAATGGATACCGTGACTGAAGCACCATTTGCCATTGCACTGGCACAAGAAGGTGGATTGGGCATTATTCATAAAAATATGAAGCCGATTAAACAAGCAGCGCACGTATCACGTGTTAAACGTTTCGAATCTGGCATTGTGAACGACCCTGTGACAATTCAAAGTCACATGACGGTGCGTGATGTGTTAGAGCTCACTGCCTTACACAAAATTTCTGGCTTACCTGTGGTAGATAACGACAAAGTTGTTGGCATTGTGACTAACCGTGATTTGCGTTTTGAGACCAACCTTGATCAGCCAATTACCAATATCATGACACCACGCAGCCGTTTAGTAACAGTCAAAGAAGGTGCGACGCGTGAGCAAGCGATTGAGTTGCTGCACCGCCATCGCTTAGAGCGCGTATTGGTCATTGACGACAATGACATGCTAAAAGGCCTAATTACTGTTAAGGATATACAAAAATCTAGCGACCATCCCAATGCGTCTAAAGATGCTCAAGGTCGTTTACGTGTTGGTGCGGCTGTTGGTGTAGGTGAAGGTACAGAAGAACGGGTTGCAGCACTAGCGGACGCAGGTGTTGATGTACTTGTAGTTGATACGGCACATGGTCATTCGCAAGGTGTATTAGACCGTGTGGCATGGGTTAAAAAGAACTTTCCGCATATTGAAGTCATTGGCGGCAATATTGCGACAGCGGATGCGGCAAAAGCCTTAGTGGATGCAGGTGCAGATTGCGTTAAAGTAGGTATTGGCCCAGGCTCGATTTGTACAACGCGCATTGTAGCTGGTGTTGGTGTTCCTCAAATTACGGCGATTGCTAATGTGGAAGAGGCATTACGTGGAACTGGCGTGCCATTTATTGCCGATGGCGGTATTCGTTTCTCTGGCGATATTTCTAAAGCCATTGCAGCAGGCGCTTATAGCGTGATGTTAGGCGGTATGTTTGCAGGCACTGAAGAAGCGCCTGGCGAAGTTGAGCTTTATCAAGGCCGTTCATACAAATCTTACCGCGGCATGGGTTCAATTGGCGCAATGAAAGAAGGCTCTAGTGATCGTTATTTCCAAGATAATAATGGCAATGCAGATAAGTTAGTACCAGAAGGTATTGAAGGTCGCGTCCCTTACAAAGGCAGTGTCATTGCGGTCATTCACCAATTAATGGGCGGCTTACGAGCTTCTATGGGCTATGTTGGCGCAAGAAACATCACTGAAATGCGCGAAAAAGCGGAATTCGTACAAATTACTAGTGCGGGTATGCAAGAGTCGCATGTTCATGACGTGCAGATTACAAAAGAAGCGCCTAACTACCGCATAGGCTAATTAAATAACATAAGATTGGGCAAACAGTTGATAACAGCTGTTTGCCCAATCTTTTATATAACAGCACATGATCATTACAGCTTAATTAATTAAACCAGATCAATTAAACAAGATTAAATAAAACAGATGACATCAACCATGGCACACTCAAAAATTCTGATTCTTGATTTTGGCTCACAAGTCACGCAACTCATTGCACGTCGAGTACGCGAGGCAAACGTTTATTGTGAAATTCATCCATGCGATGTATCAGATGACTTTGTGCGTGAATTTGGTGCAGAAGGCATTATCCTTTCTGGCAGCCACGCCAGTGCTTATGCAGAAGAAACCGATCGAGCACCACAAGCGGTGTTTGATTTAGGCGTTCCTGTACTTGGGATTTGTTATGGTATGCAAACGATGGCATTGCAACTAGGTGGCAAAGTAGAAGCTGGCGTTAAACGTGAGTTTGGTTATGCCCAAATGCGCGCACGCGGTCACTCAGCCCTCTTCCGCGATATTCAAGACGAAATCAATGATGAAGGTCATGGCTTATTAGATGTGTGGATGAGTCATGGCGATAAAGTGACTGCATTACCGCCAGGCTTTAAAGTGATTGGGAGCAATGAAACCACACCATTTGCAGCAATGGCAGACGAAGATAGAAAATTTTATGCCGTCCAGTTTCATCCAGAAGTGACACATACCAAACAAGGTCAAGCCATGCTTGAACGTTTTGTATTAGAAATTTGTGCAGCAAAACCCGATTGGGTCATGGGTGACTATATTGCTGAAGCAATGACTAGCATCAAAGAACAAGTCGGCGATGAAGAAGTTATTTTAGGGCTATCTGGCGGCGTTGATTCTAGCGTTGCGGCTGCGTTGATTCACCGCGCGATTGGCGATCAATTAACCTGTGTTTTTGTTGACCATGGTTTACTTCGTTTAAACGAAGGCGACATGGTGATGGAAATGTTTAAAGGTCAATTGCACGCTAACGTTATTCGTGTGGATGCTGCAGACCAATTTATGGGTAAGCTAGCAGGCGTTAGCGACCCTGAAGCAAAACGTAAAATCATTGGCGGTGAGTTTGTTGCGGTCTTTAAAGCAGAAGCAGCCAAACTTAAAGCCAGCGGCCAGGGTCATAAAGGCGCGACTTTTTTAGCGCAAGGCACCATTTATCCAGATGTAATTGAATCTGGTGGCGCAAAAAGTAAAAAAGCCGTCACGATTAAAAGCCACCATAATGTTGGTGGCTTGCCTGAGCAACTTGGTTTAAAACTACTAGAACCGCTACGCGATTTATTTAAAGACGAGGTGCGCGAACTCGGCGTCGCTTTAGGTTTGCCGCGCGATATGGTTTATCGCCATCCTTTTCCTGGACCTGGCTTAGGCGTGCGTATTTTGGGCGAAGTTAAAAGTGAGTTTGCCTTATTATTGCAACAAGCTGATGCAATTTTTATCGAAGAGCTTCGCAATACGATAGATAAAGACTCAGGCAAAACTTGGTACGATTTAACCAGTCAAGCTTTTACCGTATTCTTACCTGTCAAATCAGTTGGCGTCATGGGGGATGGCCGTACTTACGATTATGTCGTTGCGTTACGCGCCGTGGTGACCAATGACTTTATGACTGCACATTGGGCAGAATTGCCTTATAAGCTATTAGGTAAAGTCTCTAACCGCATTATTAATGAAGTTAGAGGTATTAATCGCGTTGTATATGACGTTTCAGGCAAACCACCCGCGACGATTGAGTGGGAATAGTATATATTACTTAAGTAATTGATTTTATTTGTTATTTAAGTTACACAATAGTTTCACTATGTTTTAAAGTTGTTGATTTTATTGATTTTTGAAATTACATTTACACAGATAGTGACACTTTACGTCAGCTATTGTTAACCGTTGTAATTTTGGAAAAAATATGACGCTCAAAAAACAACTTTTTAAAGATGATGGAACGCCAATCTTTGATGACGCGATTATTTACAAGCGCGGTGATCAGTGGCAATTCCGTATGTGACTTGAAAAAGAACACAAGTATGTTCGTAAAAGCCTGCGCACTAAAAACAAAACCACAGCGCTAGATCGCGCCAAATTTCAGATATGTGCGGCACTAGCGCAACACAAATTGAAAATACTTATTATCACCTGAATGAAGAAATCCTTCGCACCAACGCAATGGCTGCTTACAAGCTAAGCGAAGGCGGATTAATTGAGCCCGAAGCGCACGAGCAAGTCAAAGACGAACGCTAGGGCATCTAAAACCAATTAGTTTTTGCTTTGTATGTCCGCACTAGCAAAGCAAAATAAACGCTTAAAACGCTTTAATTTGCGTTTGTTAGTGGCATATTTGCTCTACATATTTAACCATTCATATAAACTTGTATAATCTATATTTACTTGTGAAAGTGATCTGGTTATGATAAAAAAATCTATTTCCACATTGTTAGTAGCTACAACATTCACAACCATGGGCTGCTCAAGCTTGTTTATTGACCCAAAATTTGGATCAGAATAAATAGCGCTTGTTAATGCCAGTGAAGTTAAAAGTTGTGAATTAAAAAGCAGTGTCGCTTTAAGCGTGATCTCTAAATTTTGGTTTTTAAATCGCAATGAAAAAAGCGTTGAGAATAATTTATTACAGATGGCACGTAATTCGGCTATTGAATCAAAGTGGTAAGGCCTGAGTACGTTATTGGCCGTCAGCTGGATTCTATTTTAAGGCGCTTTGGAGCAGACAGAGTAGCCAATGGCGTATGAACCATTGTGGGCTATTGGTACAGATAACCCAGCAACGCCTGAACAAGCACAAGCAATACACTGTTTTATTCGTAAACGGATTGCACGTTGTGATGAGAAGGTTGCAGAAGATATGCGCATTTTATATGAAGTAAGTTTAAATCCACTCAATGCGCCTGATTTGTTTGCTATAGCAGATATTGATGGTGGTTTGGTTGGACGCTGCTCATTGGATGAAAAAGCATTCATTGAAATTTGTAAAGAGGCAAATTAAGGATTTGAGATGAAAATAGGAATTCCTACAGAGATTCGTGAGTACGAGCATCGCGTTGCCATTACTCCTGAGATTGTTAAGAAAGTTGTAAATTTAGGTTGTGAAATACTTGTACAGAAAGGCGCTGGTCTTAGTGCAGATATTATGGATGCGGCTTACGCTCAAGCAGGAGCGAGATTGGTTACGGCTAAAGAAGTGTTTGCATGTCAGTTGGTTCTAAAAGTAAGAACGCCAGAGCCAAAGGAAATTAAGGCGATGAAGGCCGGTACCGTAATTATAGGAATGTTAGACCCATTAAATCAGGTAAGTCTACAGGCCATGTGTCAACAAGGATTAACAGCATTTTCTTTAGAGTTGCTTCCACGCAACACTAGAGCACAGAGCATGGATGTACTCTCTTCACAAGCTAATATAGTAGGCTACAAGTCCGTGTTATTGGCATGCCATTATTATCGACATTTTATGCCAATGTTAATGACGGCAGCAGGAACAGTTAAAGCTGCACGAGTGTTGGTTTTAGGTGCAGGTGTCGCTGGGTTGCAAGCCATTGCAACGGCAAGACGCCTAGGGGCTGTTGTAGAGGCGTCAGATGTAAGGCCTGCAGTAAAGGAACAAATAGAATCACTAGGGGTTAAGTTTTTAGATGTACCTTATGAGACAGAAGAGGAGAAAAAAATTGCAGCTGGAGAAGGCGGGTACGCGGGTAAAATGCCTGAGTCTTGGATGAAGCGGCAGGCAGAGCTTGTAGCTAAGCGAGCAATAGAGTCCGATATTATTATTACTTCTGCACTCGTTCCAGGACGTACGCCACCAGTCTTGATAGGCCCTGAAGTGGTGCAAGCAATGAAGCATGGTTCAGTAATTGTTGATTTAGCAGCTGGCTTTGGTAAAAACGGATCAGGGAACTGCCCTCTAACTTCTGAGAATGAGGTTGTTGTAAAGCATGGCGTTACCATAGTTGGATACACCAATATACCAAGCTTACTAAGCGCGGATGCCTCTTCACTTTATGCAAAAAATGTATTTGAGTTTCTGAAATTAATGATAACTGAAGATACGAATCTGGCTATATCTAAAGAGGATGGATTAGTCAAAGCTTGTTTACTCTGTGAAAAAGGCGAATTATCAAAAAATGCTATTAAGGAAACATCATGAATGAATTATTAACTATGCAAAATGTGACAATTTTTGTTCTGGCAATTTTTGTGGGGTATCACATTGTGTGGAATGTGACTTCTGCATTACACACCCCTTTGATGTCTGTTACAAATGCGATTTCAGGCATTGTAATTGTTGGTGCGATGCTGCAAACAGTTCAGGTCGAAGGTGTTGTTTTAAGTTTAACAAGCATCTTGGGCACCATTGCTGTTTTTCTAACTTCTATCAATATTTTTGGTGGTTTTATGGTAACGCGGAGAATGCTGGAAATGTTTAAAAAGAAAAATAAGAAAGATACTAAGGTGTCTAAATGATACCCCTTAGCTCTAATGTAATCACATCGGCTTATCTAGTTGCAGCAGTTTTATTTATATTGTCGTTAAAAGGACTTTCTTCGCCAAACACTGCTGGACGAGGCAATATACTAGGCATGTTAGGCATGGCGCTTGCAGTCATAACCACATTGTTTGTTGGACATCAGCTAGTATTTCCACTTGTTTTTGGCGCAATTGTAGCGGGAGCAGTTGTTGGCATTACGGTTGCAAAACGTGTCCAAATGACTGATATGCCAGAGCTCGTTGCTTTGATGCATTCGTTTGTAGGTGTCTCAGCCTTGCTTATAGCTATTGCTGCTGTTTTTAATAGTACTGAAGTTCACAACACAGTGCAAAGGGTTGAGTTGTTTATAGGCGCGTTCATAGGTGCGATTACCTTTACAGCTTCTGTAGTCGCTTTTGGTAAGCTATCAGGTAAGTTTGGCGCTAAACCTATTGTATTCAAGGGGCAGCATTTTTTGAACTTAATGCTTGCCTTATCTATGGTTGCATGTGGCACCTACTTTTATCTATATCAAAGTCAAACTGCTTTCTTAGTGATGTGTGGTTTAGCCTTAGTATTAGGTGTTACTTTAATCATTCCGATAGGCGGAGCCGATATGCCAGTAGTCGTTTCTATGCTAAATAGCTACTCAGGTTGGGCTGCGGCTGGAATTGGTTTTACCCTTAACAATTCAGTATTAATTATCGCAGGTGCGTGTGTTGGCTCTTCTGGAGCGATACTGTCTTATATTATGTGTAAAGCAATGAATCGCTCAATTCTGAGTGTGATGCTAGGTGGCTTTGGCGCAGATGTTGCATCTGCGCCAGTGGGCGGAGAAGAAAAAACCGCGAAAGCAGTTTCAGTTGATGATGTTGCTTTTTTATTATCCAACGCAGACTCCGTGATTATCGTGCCAGGTTATGGTCTAGCTGTAGCACGTGCACAGCTTGTACTTCAAGAGCTAGCATCTCGATTGGTTGAAAATGGCATAAATGTTAAGTATGCAATTCATCCTGTCGCAGGGCGGATGCCTGGCCATATGAACGTCCTATTAGCCGAAGCAGATGTGCCTTATGAACAGGTAGTGGAAATGGAAGATATTAATAATGAATTTGTACAAACTGATGTTGTTTTTGTTATTGGCGCAAATGATGTGGTAAATCCCGCAGTTAAGAACCCAGAAAGCCCTATTTATGGCATGCCCATTTTAGATGCTTATAAAGCAAAAACTATTATTGTAAATAAGAGGTCAATGGCAACAGGTTACGCAGGTGTGGATAATGAGTTGTTTTATTTAGATAAAACAATGATGGTGTTTGGCGATGCTAAAAAAGTCGTTGAAGATATTACGAAAGCAATCGAATAAAATTATCCTTGTTTAGTGAAATAGTAAATTTTAAACAAATAAGTAAGAATAGATAATGAAGCGACGCTTTGCGTGTAATCATATTAAGGAAAAAAGCCCACATCACTGTGAACCTTATTCTGATTGGTGGCCCGAACTGGAATTGAACCAGTGACACGCGGATTTTCAACTAACGCTGGCGTAAATTATTCAATAAAATCAATATCTTAATTTTGGTGTGTGATTGAAGTGGTCTTTCAACCGTTACTTAAGTAACGGTTGTGAGTCAATATAATTCCTGCATTTAATTTTCATAATTAGCAGGTAGCTAGTGAAATTCTGCAGGCTAATTTAAAGTTAAGTAACGTCTAAAAATAGGGGCTTGCCAACATGTTGTAAGCAAGACTTCATCTATTGTTGTCTACCTTAAATTCCGCTGTGTAATGCTCATTCGATTTCCTGCTCGTTCTAAACTCCCTCTCTTCGTGATTGGATACGATAAAAATTTGTCCATTTCTTTCAGCAGAGGTCAGTTGGTATCAATTAGGTTATTTAGAACTTTCACTATTCATCATTCTGTTTAAGAAAGGACTTAAGATAAAGAGAATTACACCTGCTGATATGCTGATGGTTGCAAGAAAAGGATACAAAGATAAGTCACTATTTCTTAGAATTGATTCAATTATGCCAGACATGTAGCCCGCTACAGCACTAGAAAGAAACCAAACTCCCATGAGCAATGCACTTAATTTTGCAGGGGCCACCCTCGATACCATGGCCAAGCCTATCGGTGAGAGCATTAATTCCCCAAGAGTGTGTATCGCATATACCATAAGTAACCACTCTGGTCCAATACGCCCAAAAGTATCCGATAGATTTTGAGCGTGAGACATGACTACAAATCCAAGTCCAAGCACAATCATTCCAAGGGATTGTTTACCGACATCACTTAATGCGTATTGACTGCTATCTAACTTGGTCCATATTATTGAAAACAGGGGTGCCAACAAAATAATCAAAGCAGGGTTTATGGCCTGAAATGATGATGCTGGAATTAAAAAACCAAATAATTCCCGATCTGTGTTTTTATCTGCAAATAGTGTCATGGTGCCCCCAGCTTGCTCAAACCCCGTCCAAAAGACGATCACAAAAAGCATCACAATTAAGATAGCAATCACTCTAGCCCAATCTGATTTACGCATTGGGTCGTTTGATTCAGAATTGTTCGAAGAGAGCGTTCCAGCAGAGTTTAATTTTGAATTAAGCAAATAAACTAAGACTCCGCCCAGTAACGATAACTGAAGAATCACTTTTTGGGTTTTAGTGAGCA
>Ga0105051_10006943_pt1 | contig 11993 bp, 14 predicted proteins | sample FRY02_FD_78383 | JGI IMG/M metagenome (GOLD analysis project Ga0105051, IMG submission 78383) | Freshwater microbial communities from Lake Fryxell liftoff mats and glacier meltwater in Antarctica - FRY-02 (megahit assembly) | ecosystem: Environmental > Aquatic > Freshwater > Ice > Glacier...
AGCACCTTATCTTCATTTTGGATCTTGGTACGGGCTATGGCGTAGTGCCGAGGCTCTGGAGCGGGGCAGAAAAGCAGGGTCCCTCGTGTTTGATCCTAGAAAGTTTAAGCCCATTGACTACGAGACCGGCCCTGAGTTTGACCAAGCCACGTTGACCACCCAAGATGTGATGGATGCGGCTGACGCGTGGTGGAAAGTTCAGTCTCACGGGCCTGAAGGTCCGGAAGTTGAAGCCTCATGGCAGGACACTTTGGGAGGAACTTTGCGGCAACGTCTTGAGGCAACTACGGTGCGCTGGCGGGATGAGTTTGGAGATGCAGCGAAGTACGAGTCGCCTTTAGGAATTGAGGTCTTTTGGAAGCGTGAGTTACCTAGAGCTACAGAAGATCTGGCTGAGCCAAGTGATTACGAAGGTGAGTCTTTACCTAATGTGGTGCTGATCGGATTCATTGACGAATTGTACCGTGACGAGCAGCGCAACATGATAGTTGTGCGAGACAACAAGACCTCTTCGCGTATGGAGCCTATGACAGTGTTTTCCGATATGGTAGATAGTCAACTTTTCTTATACGGGTGGGGTGTAACGCCTAAGCTAAAGTCTATAGGAGTTGAGACACCGCGTGCTATGGCTTATGACCGGATTCTGTCCAAAGCTACCGCTAAACCCGGGTTAAACTTAGATGGAACTCTTTCCGCTAAATCTAAGATCTGGGACCTTCGAACGTACCGTGACTGGGTTGCTGAAGGTCAGGAGTTTCCGGGTAGATCCAAGGACGGCTCTGGGGCAGGTACGTACGTTGAAGATCCCGAGTTAGCGAAACGTCTGGGTGATCCTAACTGGAAGGTGCAGTTCATTCAGAGAACTTTGACACCTATCTCCCGTCCGGCGGTAACCGCGCACTTACGTGCTGCAGTTGACTCGGCTACCGACATTTGGCGTACGACTCGTCGCGCCGAAAGAACTCACGAAGCGGCACGCAACCTCACTAAAGATAACTGTAGGTGGTGTGACTACGCCGCAATTTGTAGAGCTCGCATGTTTTCCGGCCCTGAAGCTGTTTACGATTTGCGTGAATTTGGGCTGGTGGGAAAGAACGGTCATCTTCTTCAAGGTAATCAAACTACAAGAGAAATAGGAGAATCAGATGAGTGAGAAGGTAAAGGGGAAATATTATGGGTGCTGATTATATGTCGATGATGCTCCCTAGGTGTACGGGAGATAACCGTATAACTACTCCAGAGTTAGGACTTGGTGGTGATTGGGGTGAAGTTGTTGATGCTTGGTTTGCTGCAGTTGCAGAGGATCCTGTTTCAGCTAATGAATCTTTGCGAGAGGTAGATTATTTATGGGAGGGGTACGGCGACGGCATACTTTCGGATGGTTCTGTACTTGATTTTGAGAATAATGCTATTGCAGGCCCGTTCCGCGAGATTATTTCATCTACCCTTACTGCTGCGGTTAAAGCGTTCAATGAGAGCCCACGGCAATGGGCTTATCATCAATATGGGGCCGTGACGTTTCATGTGACGGGTGGTTTGTCATGGGGAGACAATCCCAGTGAGGAATTTGATGCGATCACCGAGCTCTTCGCTCTGGATATTAACAATGTGTTGTATAAGAGCCTAGGGTTCATTGAGCCTGTTATGTGCGTGCAAGGTGAGTCAGTTAAGTTAGATGTGGTGATCACATGAGTGAATATTTGGAGCCTAGCATCACCAGTCTGAAGATCATGTGGATGAATCGGGCGTTCGCTGATCCCGATGAGGCCAAAGTTGCTTCAGATAACTTTGACATTCTCATAGATAACATGCTGGAGTTTCAGGGTGGTAAGGAAGGTTTGGATTCTCAACCGCCTGAGCATGTAGGAAAATCGCACAGTCAGATGTTTCTCGAGATTATGATGGAGTTGGATCAGGCTGTTCTGATGATTCCATCGAGAATTGCAGCCTACCGAAAACTGTTGGCTAGTTTCGGCCTTGACTCTAGTGTGGATAAGGAAGATGGTGAAGGTAAGCAGGGAATGCCTGGAATTAACGTGGCTGATCAAGGTTCTCTGGGGTATCACGATCTGCTTCTCAGGCTGGCGTCTGGTTTCGCATCTTCGTTGGTAGAAGAATCCAATTCTGCACCCGAAAAAGCGGATTTTACAGATTAGGCGTGGTACGATTGCATCACGCGACAAGGGCATAATTACATCAATTAAGGAGAAGTAATGGCAGGTGAAATAGGAGGAGTGAAGTTGTACAGCGTAGACGAAATGCCTGAAGATTATGGCAGATGGCTGATCTTTGGTCCGCAGGGTTCAGGGAAGACGACGCTTGCATCAACGATCGCTCAGTTGGGTAAGACGTTGTTTATCGACCTCAACGGTGAGAAAGGTGTGCGATCGTTTAGGGGTGTTGAGTGGTCTAAGAACATTGACATCGCTCGCCCTTTATCAATCACGGCATTGGACGATATTTTCTGGGAACTCGATAAGGGCGATACCGGGTACAAAGCCGTAGTGATTGATTCTTTGACGGCAGTGCAGAAGATGGCAATGCGTTTCATGTTAGGACACTCGGAGACCTCGGTACGGGAAATTAAACAAGGTACCGCCCCAGCAGATATGCGTACCTGGGGTCAGACCCTCGACATCATGGTTGATACCGCTACGTTCTGGTTTGGTCTAGCTGATGGAGGACGACCGAATCCTATGCACGTTGTGATGACTGCGCAGGCAAAAATCACCGACGATGACATGTCGGCTTCAGGAAGTTCAACGAGAACCCCGGATGTACAAAAGGGAGCTCTTAGCATGGTGCTGGCTTCTCCGGACTACGTGGTTTGGACTGAAGAAGAAGAAGATATGGAAAAAGTAGGCGACGATACGGTGTCTCAGACTCGATTCGTTGCTCTTTTCGGAGGACATCCGGGCTACCGGACCAAGGCTCGCGTACCTGTGGATCTGCGGGGCAAAATCCCGCCGTTCCTAGGTCGTGGAAAGAATCCCCCTGACCTAGCTGCTCTTAGCAAGGTTTTGAGGATCGGTGGAGCTCAAGCGGCCAAGAAGCAGGGGTCACCTGCTGCGGCGGCAAGCTAAGCCCAGCGCAACCAACAAGAAAGGTAACAAATGGCCGAAGAGTTAGTAGTCGATCTGACTAATTACAAGGATCGCGTGGGAGCACGCATCCTTCCGGGAAAGTACCGGGTGCAAGTGGAAGATGCTGAACTCACAGAGTCAAGTGCTAAAAATCCGATGATCAACATCTGGTTTAGAGTAATTGGTACTGAGTTTGATGGTGCGACAGTTATGGATCGGCTTACTATTACGGAAAAGAGTTTGTTCCGGATAGTTGGATTCATGCAAGGTATTGGATTGCCGACACCTAAGAAGCGCCTAAAACTCAACATCCGAACGTTCCTTGGGAAAGTATTGGATATTGAGGTAGACGACGGCGATCCGTATAACGGTCGCGTCCGTTCTGAGGTCAGGGCTTACTACAAAGTAGCCCAGTCCGGAGGAGACCTTGAAGACGAGGGTGAATCGGAATCAGACTCTGATTCCGACTCAAAGACTCCCGGTGTCACTGCTGAATTAGACAGCGACGAGCTGGATTTGGATGCGGTAGACCTGGGCTGAGATGAGAGAGGGTCTCATCCCCCTGGGACCCTCTTTCATTGCCGGGTTATCTCTCACCATGGAATATAAAAATGAAGGTGCGCTAGTCGCTGATATTTGGAAGCAGTTAATTCAAAAATATCCGAAAGCGTACCTAATAAAAGTGCACGGTGGTATGTATCAAGAAGCAGGAATTCCAGATTTGCTGCTAGTGATTGACGGCCTTCTTATTGGAATTGAAGTTAAGCATCCTAAAGCTTCAGAGTCACGAGAGCACGCCCTCGATCGAACCACGTTACGGCAGCGAATTCATCTTCGCAGAATTATTGAAGCGGGAGGTATGGCGGGTGTGGCAGTTGATGTTGACAGTGCCATGCACCTAGTTCAGTTAGCGCAGTTAAAACAGCGAATGATGCAAGAAGGTCGTCCTATTGAAGATTATCCAATGCCACCGGGATGGGATCGCCTGATAAGGGCGGATCCAAACAGGATAGTCCCAGAACCAATTCCCATTTATCCAGTACCGTTCAAGAATAAAAAGGAGAAACAATGAGTCATGAAATAACTCAAAGTGACGGATTTTTCACCGTCCGACAGTCAGCCTGGCATGGGCTGGGCACCGTGTTTGAGGATTATCCCTCTCGTAAAGAAGCGCAAGCTTTGGCACATCCGTGGGAACCTCAAGCTCAAGCTATCTACCGTAAGAACTCCCACTCGGTAGAAGTCCCTCTCCCAGAGGGCAGCAAGCGTTTTGAAGTACGTAATAAAGAATACGGCAGTGTGGTTTGGCAGTTTGACACACTTGAAGAAGCAGGTAATTACGTTCTTAACGCCGTAGGAAATCCACAAATTATTGATCTGGGAAGACGTACCGTTGACGTAGACCAAGAAGTTGAAGGTTGGGTAGCCAACGTCCGAGAAGACAATGATCATGTACTTGGAGTGGTACCTAAGTCCTACGAGTTGGTAATGAATAGTCGACTCTGGGATGTTGCCGAAGCGTTAGAAAACTCAGGTTCAGACGTAATGTTTGAGACAGGTGGTTCTCTTCGTGGAGGTGCTCACGTATGGATCCTCGTTCGCTTAAAGGAGCCGTTGATAATTAAGGGCGATAAGCGTGGAGAAACAATCCCGTATTTTGCACTTCAAAACAGTCACGATGGAGCTGGCGCTTTCAAAGGACAGGCAACCCTCACTCGGATTGTTTGCGCTAACACTGCTCGAGTTAGTGATTTAGATGCTAAGTCTCGAGGTACTGAGTTCACCTTCAGGCACTCATCCAAAATAGAGGGTCGAATTGAAGAAGCGCAAGCAGCTCTTGCAGGTTGGCGTATGGCGGCAGCTTCAGCAGCAGAAATGCTGGAGAATCTCATTAAGCGTCAACTGGTGGATGAAGGAATGCCAGACTTTTTGAAGCGTTTCATCCCGATGCCACCGCCAGGAATGGCTTCAGAGAAGACGGAGCAGAATGTGGTGGATGCACGTACTCAGTGGCGTGAATGTTACCAGGGTTTCACAGGTGAAGGTTTGGAGAACACAGCGTATGGACTAGTGCAAGCTTCCATCGAGTACCAGGAATGGTGCCGTAAAGCCAACTCATCCGAGTCGCGTTTCAAGCGTTCGTTTTTGACAAAGAATCAAATAGTTAGCAGTGCGGTAGCAATCGCTATGGATGTTTCCCGCTAAAGCAATTAACTGTGGAGTCTCCGGTAACATTAAAGATTGAGTTGCCGGAGGCTTTACACATTATGAAAGGACGCCGTGTGACAAAGTACGTAGAAGGTGAAAAGTTTAAGGTGCTTCAATCCGGCGCCAGATTAGAAGGTTTTTTACTTCACGGGGAGGAGCTTATTTCAGGTTGGAGTAGAAACTTGACACAAGGTGAAGTTTTAACGTGCAAAGGTTGGAGTGTTGTTGAAGTAGGGAAACTAACTATTCGTGGGGTGCAGTGGGCCGGAGTTAAGATTCCTAAGTCAGCTACAACTGTTCAAGTGTGGCCGTTTGATGGTTTGTTTAGACCATTTCCATTGACAGGTCTTTTAGGACCGTACGTGGAAGACTCGGGAGAAAATTTGGACGAGTTAATCATCGAAGATGGTCATGAAGTTGATCTTACTAGTTACCTAGGTGATACAAGTCATTTAGTAGCCTCTGACGATAAGGTGGTAGATTTAAGTGGATTTTGAAGAGTTTGGTAACGAGATTGAAATAGATTTAACCAACATAGGTGAATTTCCTGAGTTACCCCCGTGGGCGGAAAATGAGTCGAAAGATTTTTATACGCTGTTCAGCGAAGGTTCGGTTGAAAAAGCTAGCGATCTTATCGCTCGAGAAAGATTAGAGGAGTATGCGCCAGGAAAATGGCAAGTTAAAGGGTCTGAAATATACTCGGTAGAAGTAATTGACAACCCTTATAATGGTGTTCCTTGGTCAACGTGCACATGTCCAAATGGGCAGAATCGAGCGTCACGGCCGACATGTTATCATTCCGCCGCTGTGCTGATGAAGGTGTTAAAACTGGAAGAACCTACCGACTAACCCGTTCCGTACGACACGCCAAGCCCTCCTGAATTACAGGGGGGCTTGACTTGTATCCGTGTGCGTATTACGTTGTCCGCTATGGAGCAGGCACGTACTACGGAGTTGCCTAACCTCCCGTGCCCGGAATGCCGTGAATTCGGAAGAGGTGGACGTGCACGAATAGGTAACCATCGCAGACAGTGTGGCACCTGCAACAACTTCGCCCGTAACGTAGATCGTCTTCTCACCCAACGTCTCAAGCAGATGCACCCTGAAGAAACAGCTCATCTGCGGCTTTCTGTTGAAGCAGATCTATACCCTCAGGTGATAGATGACTTCAGTAAAAGAAATCCATAATGAAACTACACGTTATGTGGGTGCCCGGGGCAGATCTTAAACGAGACAACATAGTGAACCGGCTACGAGGTCAAGCTGATGTGTGTCTGCATGAGGACCCGGAACGACTAGGGCTGATGCAGAACTGGCTCAGCGCTGCTAGATGTGCCCAGAAAGACAACCAGGAATGGGCTATCATTCTCTCAGATGATGCGGCTCCCCTGCAAGGATGGAAAGAATATCTACCTCTAGCACTCAAATACAGCCCTGAACCGTTCTTAGGTCTCACACATTTCGGAGGGTACGGGGAAAGAGCTGTAGATAAAGGCGCCGCTTACTGCATTGGTCCTTACCTTATTTGGGGAGGAGCTTGCGCCATTAGAAGAGATCAACTTGACGGACTTATCGAGTTTGCAGAATTCCATCATGCCAGAGGATATAAGCACGATGATGTTCTGATATGTGCTTATGCCTCATCCCAAGGCCATCAGACAGCAATGGCTGCGCACGCAATCTTCGGACAACCGGTTAAAGCATCTCTGCTCAACCACAACACACCAATCCGTTCGCCCTACAGCACAATAGAAGATGACAGCGCCAACTTAAACCTTTACTCCAAAGGGCTGACTAAGAAAACACCTAGAGGCATCTCCCCTAAGAATGAACTTACCCGCCTGGTTTCCGAATTTCTAGGTGAAGATGAGGAAAGTGGCTGGAAGTATGGAGAGGGGGGTAGCGCTTTCCCGGTGCAACCAGGTGAAGTTTGGAGTGTGGGTGAACATATCTTCGTATGTTCCGATCTTATGGAATCATCTCTTTTTGAAGATCTCAGCGTCAAGTATTCACCTACGGTGGTGTATTGCGACCCGCCGTGGGGTCAAGGCTTAGCCAATGCGTTCCGTACCAAGGCTGGCTTAGGACGCGCTAGCTATGATTGGAAGGACATTTACCGTGAAGTGGCACGCTTAGGCCATCTGCACGAGGTACCTATCTGGGTGGAAGGCTCCGAGATCACTCGAGAATTTGGTGCTCCTGTGCCCTCCCTCATAGGTCTTCCCGACGGAGGAACTGAGCGTGGGTACTGGACTATCTCGTACATGGGAGGTAACCCTGCAGGTTTGTTCTATGCGCATTCACAGAAGCCACCTGTAATATCAGAGAAAAGTTTGGTGGGTTTTAAAGGGGTGCGCGAAGTGCTGTTCAATTACTCGGGACGTGTGATGGATGCGTGCAGTGGCTTAGGTGGAATAGCCTTAGAGGCTCAACATGTAGGACTTACCTCAGTGAACAATGAGCTAAGTCAATGGAGAATGTCTGCGGCAATGTTCCGTATGCGTGAGCTGACAGGTCAGGAGCCGAAACAACTATGAGCATTCACGATAGACAACTCTGGACTTCATCTGACAATGGGCCGGTGTATCCGTTTACTAACTTTATCCACGATTACGTAGTGAAACGCACTACCTTAGACGAGTGGTTGAGCCGAGCTTTTGAGCTGAAATGGATATTCGCCAGAACAATGAGCGATTCCCCTCACAGCTACGTGGTACGGGATAAAGGTCTAAAAAACGAGGAGTACCGCAAAGCGTTCGGAGTCATCAACACGTTTGGTCAGCCAGGGAAGTTTTACGATCGTACCGGTATTTACTTACAGGAGGGTGAGCGACGCTGGTGGAACATGACTGGTCACGAGTACGAGTCAATTATCCTCAACCATTCAACTGATGGACGTGATTACGGTATTCAGGACGCTCCTGCTACTAAAACATCCTGGGACTGGTCACCGTTCGACGGGATCGGATGCTTCTTCGATGATGTGCATTCTGAGGTGACAAAAAGTGAGCAGGTAGCGTTATGGAAGACCTGCGATGCTGCCCTAAACGGGCGTAAACCTAAAACACTTGACCTTGGCTCAGGTACAGGTGGGACGCTGGACTCTCGAATTAGCGGATCACGGGACACCACTGTGGTAGATGTGTCTCAAGGAATGCTGAACTCTCTTGTGTACAAGTATCCGCGCATCTCCGCAGTTGTCCCAGCTTCCGCTGAAGAGTTTCTGAGCTGGGAAACAGGCTCTGATTACGATCTTGTCATCGCCTCGTTTGGCTCAGCATCCTTCCTCAGTCCCGAAGCAATTGATCTGCTTGCCTCAAGATCTAAACGTGCCGTGGTTCTGAGCTTCTACAACCCCAGCTACCGTCCCAGCTACCTTGAGTTGATTGATAGTGAAATAGAGGACTCGGAGAGCATCAGCACAGCGTTAGATCTCGCCCGTGGAAAAAGCGAACAGCAGGGCAACTATTTGACCATCACTTTTGAAGGAGTGGCATGAACTCACGTTCCGAAATCTACGACGATCTAGCTGAAAAGTACGACTCACGTTACCAGGATGAGTACTGCCAGCAGGAGAATCAGCAGATAGCTGAGCTGGTAAGTCAATTGTTCCCCGACCCACGGCTACTGGACGTTGGATGTGGGACAGGTCTGGCGCTTGAACTTGGGTTAGCATCCCCTAGAAAGTATCAAGGAATTGATCCCAGCAAAGGAATGCTCGATCAGTTAATTAAAAAGTTCAATGACCCCACCCCCAAACTTGTTCAAGCCACTTTCGAAGAAGCTCTGGATGACGGAAATATTTATGGGCCTTTTGATGTGATGATTAGTCTGTTTGGGTCTCCAAGTTATATAGCTCCGTCGTATATGGAAGCCATGATGGGGTTGGCCCCTCACGGAGTTGTCATGCACTATCTTTCAGGGTATTGGCCGGAATACGAGTCTGAAATTGTGACTGCTGAACGATGCTTGTACCTGGCGCAGGAGGCCGTAGAGTTTCGCGGTGGATTGGTCTTTGAACTAAACCATTTTCAGGTAGGTGTGTATTGAGCACAAATGGTAAACCTATATTCACGGGGAAGGCCCGACCTGCAGTTGTGCAGGAAAACCTCAACGTGTTCACTTCCGCTCTAGATCGTGTGCGATACATCTATAAGGAATTTGACGGTAACGTGATTACCTCCAACTCAGGTGGTAAAGACTCAACTGTTGTTGTGGAACTAGCTGCCCGAGTCAGTGTTGAAATGGGTTACGGTCCGGCACGAGTACAGTGGCTGGATCAGGAATGTGAATTCCAGGCCACAGTAGACTATCAGAGATACCTAAAAAATGATCGTGTCGATCTTGTATTCGATTGGTATCAGATCCCTTTCCGAATCTTTAATGCCACAAATCATGACTATCCTTGGTTGAACTGCTGGGGTGAAGGTGAGGAGTGGATGCGTCCTAAGGAACCTAACTCAATCCAAGAGAACACATTTGGTTCGGATAGGTTTTACGATGTTTTAGACGGAATGAATCGTCAAGCAGCAACAGTTGAACGCCCTATGGCGGTACTCACCGGAATGCGCTGTGAGGAGTCGCCCACTCGTAGGGTGCTCATGCTGGCAAATCCAGCGTACAAATGGCTGACTTACTCTAAAGGTGGTCCTGACCATTATCTTTTCCATCCAATTTTTGACTGGACTTACCGAGATGTCTGGAAATCTATCTTTGAAAACAAATGGGAGTACAACGACCATTACAACTCCCTTTTTCGTTACGGCATTCCGCCACGAAAGATGCGCGTAAGCAACTTCACCCATGAAACTGCTCTACCTTCGTTGCATTATTTGCAAGAGGTGGAACCTGAAACCTGGGAGAAGGCTACTCGCAGATTAGCTGGAGTAAGCACCTACGGTCATATCGGCAAAGAAAGTGTGCGGACTCTCCCCTATATGTTCAAGTCCTGGTCCGAGTACGTGACCTATCTGATCGACAACCTTTCCACCCAGGAGTATCAGAGAGAAATGTTTAGAAAACTGGAGAAGCAAATACGAACCTACCTACCATTGTTACCTGAAGATGAGGTCGGAAAAGTAATGGCCTCGTCTGTGATAGGTAACGATCTGTACGGATCCAATGTGAAACAGATGTATGTATCTTGGAAGAAGATTTATGGAAAGAACGGAAGTTACCTACCACCAGGTCAGGAGGTTCGCAGTGAAGCATAAGCACAATGCGGATGACGATAGGCAGCATGTTCAAGTCAATGCGCTAGTAGCGGAAGGTTTTACAGGTACTTCTTTCAAAGACTCAGGCGCAGTTGCAGGCACTCGAGTTCTGGAAGAAGATGAGCTTGCAAAAATTGACGAGGCGAACGCGTTAACTCGGCAGGCGTATGCACTGCTGAAACAGGTGTTTTCCTCGCCTATGCCAACTGGAATGGTTCAGTGGGTACCTCTTGAAAAAGTGCAGGCTAACGATTACAACCCGAACTCTGTTGCTATGCACGAAATGAAGCTTCTGCACACGTCAATTAGTGAGGACGGCTATACGTCACCGGTAATCACCGTTTTTGATGAGGAGATTCAGAAATGGGTCATCGTTGACGGATTTCACAGGTACACAACGATGGTGCGTTACGCAGACATCAGTGATGTTACCGGAGGGCATCTCCCCATATCAATCATCGACAAACCTCCTGCTGATCGAATAGCGTCCACGGTTCGACATAATCGAGCGCGGGGAAAGCATTCGATTGCAGGGATGGGAAAGCTTGTTTTCGACATGCTTGCTGAAGGTGAGAACGATGAGACAATCTGTAACAAGCTTGGGCTGGAGCCGGAAGAGCTAAGCCGGTTGAAGCACATCACCGGATTTTCTAAACTGTTCAGAAACGTGGAGTACACGAAATCAATTCTTACCAAAACCCAGCTAAAAGAAAGGGCTGATTATGCCAAGTCGCATCCCGAAGAACTCCCGCTCCCCGAAGGAGTTTGACGTGCTTCGTTCAGGTGAACTGGAAACCGTTCACATAGACAAAGTGATTCCGTACTGGCGCAATCCTCGCAGGTTGAATCAGGAAGCCGTTGAGGCGGTTCAGGAGTCCATTCAACGCTACGGTTACGTGCAGCCGATAGTTGTTGACAAAGACTTCACTATCATCATCGGTCACACCAGGTACGCGGCAATGCGTCGTCTTGAGGTGACCCAAGTGCAAGTTCAGAAAGTTGACTACCTGACAAGTCTTCAAGTAAAACAGCTTCGGGTGATTGACAACAAAGCAGGAGAATATGCCTTCTGGGACTTCGACAAGTTGCTTGCTGAAATTCAACGCTCCGACTCCGAATTGCTGAACAGTCTCTTTCCTGATGTTCTTGATGCAGATGAGGGACTAGACGGGGGGCAAGGTAAAAACTTTCTTGAAGATATTTTCAAAGCAGATTGGGAGCAGCAAGATAGAAATGTGGAGTTCGTGTGCCCTTCCTGCTTCCATGAATGGATTCAGGAAGTGACACGCGATCAGGTAATGGCCGGCACTATTAAAGGAGGCTCCAAATGACTGAAGCAAATCTTCCAGAGATAGTGACCTTGAAGTTGACGGAGATCAAACCGTACAAAAACAACCCCCGTAAAATAACCGAAGAAGCAATCGAAGCTGTACGTGACAGCATCGAAAAGTACGGCTACGTTCAGCCCATTGCCCTGCGCAAAGCAACA
>Ga0105051_10006946_pt1 | contig 11988 bp, 6 predicted proteins | sample FRY02_FD_78383 | JGI IMG/M metagenome (GOLD analysis project Ga0105051, IMG submission 78383) | Freshwater microbial communities from Lake Fryxell liftoff mats and glacier meltwater in Antarctica - FRY-02 (megahit assembly) | ecosystem: Environmental > Aquatic > Freshwater > Ice > Glacier...
TACCAGCAACGTAACACAATGGGATTGGAATTTTGGAGATGGACAAAGTTCCACCATTCAGAATCCAACGCATGTATATGCAGATACAGGAACCTATTCCATAACCCTATTGGTAACAACAATTCATGGTTGTACCGATGAGGTTTCCAGACAACTTATCGTAGAGCCGGACTTCATGTTTTATGTGCCAAACGCATTTACTCCAAATGACAACGGCCGGAACGATGGATTTAGAGGCTACGGTGAAGGTGTAGATTGGGAAACGTATGAAATCTCCATTTTTGACCGTTGGGGTGAGCTCATTTACTACACGGAAAATATTGAAGAACCATGGGATGGTACTTACAAGGGGTCTCCGGTAGAATTGGCAGTTTATGTTTGGAAAATCAAGCTGTTAGATGTCAAAGGAAACGAGCATAAATATTTCGGTCATGTCACACTTTTACGATAAATCCAACGCTGATTCGATACGGTTTCAACCAAATCAAAAAACCAATTAACAACAACTTTGTAAATCGCGTGAAATTTCAACATTTATGTACATTTGAACCATCTTAAAAAAAACCACGATTAATGAGAATAAATTTTCAACTCCTGATTTCTTGTATGGCCATGCTTGCCCTTTCGACTTCAAGCATCCTTGCTCAAGATAACGTTGGTGTAGGCACAACAACGCCACATCCAAATTCGATTCTGGATGTCTCTTCAACGGACAAAGGAATGCTTATTCCAAGAGTGAATACCCTTCAACGATTGGCCATAGCAAACCCTCCAGCAACCACACTTCCGAATGATGCGGATGGACTTCTTGTTTACGATACAGATCTGGAGCAGATTTGCTATTGGAACGATGACCTGATAAACTGGACATGTATGGGTCTTGCTGGACCAACTGGACCTGCCGGACCTACTGGACCAAGTGGCTCTGCTGGAGGCGTAGGACCTGCCGGACCTGCTGGATCAATCGGGCCTGCAGGTAGTGTTGGCCCTGCTGGGCCAACTGGTGCCGCGGGCAGTGCGGGACCCGCTGGTAGCAATGGCCCACAAGGACCTATTGGCCCTGCCGGACCCGCTGGTAGTGCTGGAGCAACTGGTGTTGCCGGACCTGCTGGAGCAACTGGTGCAGCCGGACCTGCTGGAGCAACTGGTGCTGCCGGACCTGCTGGAGCAACTGGTGCTGCCGGACCTGCTGGAGCGACTGGTACTCAAGGGCTTCCGGGAACACCGGGACCTGCTGGAGCTGACGGAACAACAGGTCCTGCGGGACCCGTTGGCTGTGCAACTCCCAACTTCGTGATTAAGTCCACTGGTACAACTGCTGTATGTAGTCAAATTTTTGATAACGGAACTAATATTGGAATTGGAACAACCACTCCTGCCAACTTCATCACAATAACACGGAACGGTACAGGTGCGATTTGGCAAAACAGAATAGAAAACACGGGTACTGGAGATGCGAATACGCAAATATTTACTACCAACCCAGCTAGTAATTCTAGGAACTTCTTGGCGGCTACGCAAGCTGCTCCTGTTGGCTTTATTCCTACTGCAAATGAGGGAGTATTCTTTCCCACCAATACTGGTGTTGCTGGAGAAGGTGTTAGTGGTTTCTCCAACGGTTATGAAGGAACCGGTGTTTTTGGGTCGCGTTTCAATGATGGTGGTGCCAATTCAGGATGGGCTGGCTTTTTCCAAGATGATCTTGGGTATACAGGGGGCCTTTTTAACGCTTCTGACAAGAGATTAAAACGCAACATTAACAAAATTGAAAGTGCAACTGAGCTGATTATGCAAATCAAAGGTGTTACATATGAGCATAGGTTGGATGCGTACCCAAACATGGGACTTGGTACTGGTTTGCAATATGGATTTATTGCTCAAGAACTTGAAGAAGTTATTCCTGAGTTAGTTGTAGAAAAATTCATCGATACTAAAGGAACAGTGCGTAAATCGGAATCTTCCGAAGCTAGAGAGGACACCAAAGAATTATTCAAGATGGTGAATTACACAGCTCTTATTCCAGTGTTGGTTGAAGCTATCAAAGAACAAGAAGCACGCATCAAGGAATTGGAAGCAAAGCTTCTTGGGCAGCAGAAATAAAAGCATTCGAAGGACTTACTGCACAAAAGAAAGCCCGATGGAAATTCCATCGGGCTTTCTTTTGCTTTAAACTTTAGACTCTAATTACGCATCAATCTTAGCATACTTCGCGTTCTTCTCAATAAACGCTCTACGTGGTGGAACTTCATCTCCCATGAGCATACTGAAGATTCTATCAGCTTCAACAGCGTTGTCGATAGTCACTTTACGCAAGGTTCTAAAGGTTGGGTCCATCGTTGTATCCCAAAGCTGCTCGGCATTCATCTCTCCAAGACCTTTGTAGCGTTGAATACCGACTGAGGTTTCCTTGCCTTCACCTTTCAATTTCTGGACTGCCAAATCGCGTTGGTTATCATTCCAGCAATACTCTGATTTGGAACCTTTCTTCACCAAATAAAGTGGTGGTGCCGCAATGTAGAGATAGCCACCTTCTACCAACTCGCGCATGTAACGGAAGAAGAAAGTAAGAATAAGTGTTGCAATGTGGCTACCATCCACATCGGCATCACACATGATGATGACCTTGTGGTAGCGCAGCTTATCCATATTCAATGCACGCTCATCTTCAGCGGTACCAATGGTCACACCCAAGGCGGTGTACATGTTCTTAATCTCCTCGTTTTCGAAAGCTTTGTGCTGCATGGCCTTTTCCACATTGAGAATCTTACCACGAAGCGGCAGAATGGCCTGAAACATACGATCACGACCTTGCTTGGCCGTTCCGCCTGCCGAATCTCCCTCCACTAGGAACAACTCGCAATTGACAGGATCTTTATCGGAACAATCGGACAACTTTCCTGGAAGTCCAGAACCACTCATCACATTCTTACGCTGAACCATTTCACGTGCCTTGCGCGCTGCATGACGTGCTGTTGCAGCAAGAATCACCTTCTGAACAATTATCCGTGCATCCGCAGGGTGTTCTTCCAGGTAATTCTCGAGCATTTCGCTTACCGCTTGACTTACTGGAGCCGTAACTTCTCGGTTACCTAATTTAGTCTTGGTCTGACCTTCAAATTGTGGCTCCTGTACTTTAACAGATATAATAGCGGTCAACCCCTCACGGAAATCATCTCCCGAAATCTCAAACTTGAGTTTGTCTAACATTCCCGAAGCATCTGCATACTTCTTAAGAGTATTTGTCAAACCACGTCTGAAACCTGAAAGGTGCGTTCCGCCTTCGTGGGTATTGATATTGTTTACGTAGGCGTGGATATTCTCTGTGTAAGACGTGTTGTAAACCATCGCCACCTCAACAGGAATTCCTCCTTTCTCTCCTTCAATGCTGATAACTTCACTGATGAGTCTTTCACGATTGCTGTCAAGAAAAGCAACAAATTCCTTCAAGCCTTCTTCAGAATGGAAAGTTTCTGTTGGAAACTCGCCTTTTTCATCGGGATCTCTTCTATCCGTAAGTGTGACCGTAATTCCCTTGTTGAGGAAAGACAGTTCGCGCATTCTGGTTGCCAGTGTATCATAATTGAACTCCAGCGAATCATCAAATATCTGCTTGTCTGGGTAGAACTCAACCTCCGTTCCGCGAAAGTCAGTTGTTCCAATTTCCTTTATCTCATCAATTCTCTTGCCTTGGCTGTACTCCTGCTGCCAGACCTTACCATCTCGGTAAACCGTTGCCCTCAAATGGATGGAGAGGGCATTCACTACAGAAACCCCAACTCCGTGCAATCCACCAGAAACCTTGTAAGAATCCTTGTCGAACTTACCACCAGCACCAATCTTGGTCATTACAACTTCAAGGGCCGAAACGCCTTCCTTCTTGTGCAAATCAACCGGAATACCACGGCCGTTGTCACGAACGATGATTCCGTTGGTTTCGGTGATGGTAACGTTGATGTGGTCGCAATGACCAGCAAGCGCTTCATCAATCGAGTTATCGACCACCTCATAAACAAGGTGATGAAGTCCTCTGACTCCTACATCTCCAATATACATGGATGGACGCATGCGCACATGCTCCATCCCCTCCAAGGCCTGAATACTATCGGCCGAATACGCCTTTTGCGGCTTATCTTTTTCTTCCACTATTCTGATTGTTTTGGGTTAAATCGAATCAACCCCCGAAGATACTCAAAACACACCCCTTAATGGCTTTTAAAACCGTGGCTTTCGTTCGTATTTATCAACAAAAAATAGGTGGTTTTACACGTTCAGCTATCAGAAGCTGAAATTCAGTCCGGCAATGAAACTAAAACGCTGTGAAGGATACTGTTTCCAGATGTCGTAACGAAGCGCTGCAATGTTCCTGAAATCGACAAAAGCCCCGATCCATCTTCGGTAACGGTATTCCACTCCGATGCTTGCATCCGCATAGCCTTTCAGCGTGGTCGGGGTCATACTTACCACACCTAACGAATCGGTTGAGAAGCCTCGTGCTACACGCGATCCAACAGCGCTGATAGCCGCCTTAAAGATTAGCTTATCCTTGAGATTGTAATTCCCGGAGAATGTGAAACGGAACGGTGCCTCGTGCCACGGCTTTATGCTGTCGGTTGGCATAACAAACAAGCGGTATTCAGCCTCTGCGACCAACTGCAACTTGCTTTTGAGTTGATAACTCAATGCTCCCTTGAAACTGGTAACCCGCGTATCATGGTATTCGGTCAGGAACTTATTACCAAGACCGCCCGTTGTGTCGTTTACGAAGAACATCTGCTGACCTGTAATAATCTCTGCCACGGCAAGGTCGAATCCAATGCTGCGTGTGATACTGCCTTTGAAACCACCATAGATATTCAATCGCTCCCAACTATTACTTAGGTTTTGATCTGTATTGAAAAACGGATTGATTTGTGAAATCGAGCGCAAACCATTTCGTCTCACGCCACCTTTTGCACCCACATAGAAGCGTAGCATTTTCTTGACGATGAAATAATGGAAATCGAGAACTGGAAAAATCAGAACCTTGGTAGTTGTATCGTTCACGTCAAGTGCGAAGTTAACTCCGAGGTCGATTCCCCAACGTTCGCGGGTTGCTCTGAATTCGGGTTGAATACCCCAGATAAGATTGTTCGTTTTCAGACTTGGCTGCGCGAGATTATAGTAATCGAAGGTAGTTTTGATGAACATTTCCTCCTTCTTTATATTAAACCCTACACCAGCAGAAAGAGCAGCATAATGTTCCTGAGCCTGAAAATTATCGCGGGTGTAGCCATAACCGATTGCCATTTGGTCTAAGATGCGCAATTTCTTCTCTCGAATTGCATTCAGATCAACATTCACTCCTATGTGATGAAAGACCTGGTGCATGCTATCGCCTTTGGCGGAATTCGCATTATCGAATGTCACGTCATTTCTATCAAAGCCGTAGTAGTAGTTCTCATCGACATCATATTCCACCTTAGCACCCAACACGTGGTTTTTCATAAAATACTTTCCGAACCCTGTGATTCCAGCATCGGTAAAACCGAAATTCCTAACCTTGTTAAGTTTGGCATAAGAAGCATGATAACGGGCAAAGAAGCCTGCCTGATATTTCTTGCTTCTGAGACTGCTGAAACTAGCCTCAAAAAACGGCATGGTGTAATTGCCAAACCCAGCTTTCACGAAGCCATTGTAAAGCTTTGCCAGCGGTTCGTTAGAAAGGTTGGCGGCCTGCAATGGCTGCGCCTCATACATGATATCTTTTGTCTTCGGTAGAACTGAATAGTTCACTTTCGGCAGACCTGCTTCTTCATGTTTTACATCTGGTTTGGATGTGATCTTCTTCGCATCACGCGCCACAGGCTGATAATCCTTGCGGATTGTAAACCGCAGGCTATCAGGTAAGCGGTCTTTGTCCTGTGCACTTGCAGAATTCGCAAACCACAAAATTGCAAAACCCATGATTAGATATGGAACTAGTTTTTTCATTCTTGCTCCGTTTCTAGTTCAAATTGCTCGTCCTCATCAATCGTATCAGGTTCAAAAATCTCATCTCGAACCTTTCCTTCTTGCTCAAACTCAATATCCCAGTTTCCGCCATCCTTCCGTTCTTCCAACTTGGGCTGCATGGTGGTTATCTCCAACAATTTCCGCTGCGCTTCTTCCTTCAACTCACCGTCATAATTATCGATGAGGTTCTGTAGGGTGAGCCGTGCCTGAAACAGGTCGTTTTGCTTGACGTAATTATCAGCCAATAAAAGGAATGATCTGGAAATCCATTCACCATAATTTGGAAAAACATTAACCATTTCAAATACCAATTTCTGTGACTGCTCATATTCTCCTTCTAGAAAATGGATATATGCCAGATTGTACATCGCCTCTGCTCCTATCTCGTTGTTTGATTCGAGCAAGGTCTGTTTGAAACGCTCCTGAGCCATGCGCAAATTGTTCTGCGCCAATGCACATTTAGCCGAAGTCAGACTGGCTTCGCTCGATACAAGTTCTGGCACTTTATCCGAACGTTGAAGCTTGAGGGCGTATTCGTGAGCTTGCTCAAAATTGTTGAGCAGATAATTGCACCGCATTAGCCCAACGCGTGCTTGAATGAGGTTTTCTGCATTCTCGGCAACCTCCTCCAGCATGGTGAAACGAAGCAACGCCTCTTTATACTTTCCTTGGAAGAAATAAATCTCCGAGGCCGACATCAATGCCCGTTCGGTGAAAGCGTTCTTCTTGAATTCCAGCACGTTATCGAAACCGATAATGGCCTGATCGTACTTCTTCAGTTGAACAGCCGCATCAGCTCGATAGAAGTTCGCATTCAGCTTGAAATATCCGTTCGGGAACTTGTCGATGTACTTTTTGAATTCGGCCATTGCAGCTTCGAGATTGCCGCGTATGTACATGAATTCAGCACTCTCATAATAAGAGGTGTCAAGCGCACCCATTGTGATGTCTGGAAAATCATTGTCGGCCACATATTTCTCAAACCCAGAAACATCCCCATCTTCCACATAAATCTTCTGAATCTTCATCAACGCCTCTTTCGCCTCTTCGGTGGCTGGGTAATTTTCTGCCACATCCTTAAATAAGGGAAGTGCCTTCTCGTCTGAACTTTGGTTGTAGAACAACAAGCCTTTGTTAAGCTTGGACTTAGGTACATAGCTCGAATTCGGATGCTCCTTAATAACCTTATCAAAATACTTAATCGCCTCCTGACTGTTATCCATGAAAAAATGCGTTTCGGCAATTTCGTACTTGGCATCGGCTGCAAAATCCGTTTCAGGATAGTTGTCCAACATAGATTTCAGCGTTTCCACCTTTGATGCCGATTTGCCGTCCAAACCGTAGCAGACCGCAATCTGAAAAATGGCATAATCCGTATCAAACTTGTTGTATTTGATAGCTCTATCGTAGAACTCGATGGCGCGTTTATTATCCTTTCTGAGATAAAAAGCATCTGCAATACGGAGTAAACCGTCATTAACTCGCACAGAATCATTTTTCTCGTAATCCACAAATTTCCGGAACCAGCTAATGGCATCTTCATAACGCAGGTTTTCAAAATAGACGTAGGCCAAACCATAATGCGCTCTTCCAAATTCGGGCAGATTGATGGCACTTGGCACTTCCATGAAAAGCTTGTAGTGCTCTTCGGCAGCCTTCCATTTCTTCATTATGGAATACGCCTCAGCCTGCCAAAAAATAGCCTGTGCTGTAATTTTCGGATTCACAGGATATTTATCCGACCGCTGCAAGAAGGAAATGGCGTTCATAAACTGCAGGTCGTTGAAGAGTTCTGTTCCGCGTACGTACGAAATGCGCTGATACGTTTCCTTAAGGCCATCATTTACCTTCTTCATCTTGTCGATGGAATTGATGGCACTCTCATAATTACGTGTGGTGAGGTAAACCTTTAGCAGAAACTCGTAGGCTTCATCCACCCTAAGGCTGTTCGGGTTCTTATCAATGTATTCCTCAAATGCCTGAACCGCTTCATTGTACGGGTCGTACGAAAGTTCGTAGGCCGCCTTGGCAAAATTGAACAGTGCATCTTCCTGAATTTCCTTGTCGAAGGTGTATTTGGATGCACTTCGGAACGCACCGCGAGCTTCCATTTTGCGGTCTAATTTCAGGTAGCAATCGCCCATGTGATAGAACGCCAATTGTGTCAATTCATCCTCTTCATCCGTCACTTGCTGAAAATACTGAAGTGCCTTTTCGTATTCCGCTCCGCGATAGGATGCATAAGCCAACTTGTAACGGTCATCGCGGCTTCCACCCAACTCAGAAATGGCAATTTCCATCTCAGGAACTGCCTCTTTGTATTGGCCAAGATTGTAATGCGCCTCTCCCAACATGCGATGAATTTCTCCACTTTTACTCTGCGCAAAATCTTTCCCAAGAAGTTCCTTTCCATAAGTCAGCACCTCTTCGTTTTTTCCCTGACGATAATAAATCTGAAGGATGTAGAACGGAACCACGTTCCCGAACAATTTATCGGATTCGAGTTCCTGAAATCCTTTCAGCGCAGCTTCGTTCTTGTCTTCGCGATAAAGAATGTATGAACTATAATACAACGCAGGAGATTGGTACTTCTTGCCGCCAGCAAGAACATGCGAAAGCGCCTCTTTCGACTTATCATATTCTTCTTGCTGAAAATGCGAATACCCTTTTTTGAAGTAGAATTCTTCCAGATACTGTTGTTCCAACTTGGTTTCATCAACCAACTCAAACTGTTTGAGAACCGACTTGTAACTTTTCTTGGTGAAGTAATACGTGGCCAACTGAAAATTGGCCATGTTGACCATTGGATGTTCAGGATGCGTTTGGATGAACAAAATCATCAAAGGCTCGCCATCCATATTAAATAGTTCGAGCGCAGATGCAGCCTGATAGTAAAAAGCGTTTTCTTGCTGGATGCTCGGAAGTGCTCTTGGATGTTCGAGGGCTCTGGTGAATCGCTCTTGTGCCGCACCGTATTTCTGCTTTTGAAACAACTCCAACCCTACGGCATACTCGCGAATAGGGTCAACATCAGATGCTACGCGTTGCGCAACCGAATCAGAAATTCCGACAAGAAGAAAGGACAGAAACAATCCTCCGAAAGACATACACCTCCAACTCAAAATGGTCCAATTCATCCCTGCTAAATTACCTTGACAATAGGCCATGATTTTTCGACTATACAATACTTTTCAACGCGACTGTGTTAAGAGATATTGCACAAAACAGCACAATAAACAGTTACTCAGAATTGTAACTTTGACCTTTTATCCATGGAAAATCAAGATCATATCGTTCAGCTTTCGGATGTCACGGTTTACATCCGAGAGAATGTTGTGCTGAACAAAGTTTCGTTTGCTATAGACAAAGGCGAATTCATCTATCTAATAGGGAGAACTGGTGCGGGAAAAAGCAGCTTGCTTCGCACGCTTTATGCTGACCTTCCGCTTCGCGATGGAGAAGGCTATGTGGCGGGACATGCATTGGCGGGAATTTCGCAGAAAGAAATCCCTTTTCTAAGAAGAAAGTTGGGAATCGTTTTTCAGGATTTTCAATTGCTAACGGATCGTTCGGTGGAGAAGAATCTGAAATTCGTGATGGAAGCCACAGGCTGGACGGATAAGCTAAGAATGGATGAACGGGTGGATGAGGTCTTGAATCTGGTCGGTATTACGTTGGAATCCAAGTTCAAAATGCCAAATCAACTTTCGGGCGGAGAACAACAACGAATTGCAGTTGCGAGAGCTCTGATTAATAACCCAGAAGTAATTCTTGCAGATGAGCCAACTGGAAACCTCGATCCAGAAACATCAGAAGGCATCTTGCAACTGATGATTGACATTACACAAACAGGTACAAGCGTTTTGCTTGCCACTCACAACTACTCCTTTTTCAAGAAACATCCGGCCAGAACGCTGAAATGCGAAAGTGGCTACGTGATCGATACACTACAGAAAGTCGGCCCGGAGGATTTCTAAACAAAGCGAAAATGTCCAGAAGCCGCGCCAAACGTGACTTTCCAAGCTTTAATGCTATGATTACTCGCGTTTGAGTTATACTTTCGTAGTCCTTTTTTAACAAACCCAAATAATAACAAATGATGAAAAATCTACAGACCTACTTTGCAGTGTTCGCGTTGACACTCTTCGGATACTCGGCCACTGGCCAAATCGTTATGCTCGTGCAGCAACCTTCCAATCTTGCCGGAAGCTACAATTTTACCTATGCTGACACCTGGGGTGCAGACATGACCACCGTGGCATTGACCGCTGATGCGGCTTTTGCGGTTGATGGCTCTGCCACCGCAGATTCTCTTGCTTGCGGAGCAATTGTTAACCGAAGCGAAATTGACGGCAAAATCGCTGTCCTTTACAGAGGAGATTGCAACTTCTCATTGAAAGCCAAGAACGTTCAGGATTCAGGCGCGGTAGCAGTCGTTATTATCAACAATATTCCTGGAGCACCAGTTGCAATGGGAGCAGGAACCAACGCAGCCGGAGTGATCATTCCCGTAGTGATGATCTCTGATTCCGATGGGGCACTTCTTCGCGATGCTATTATTGCTGGTGAAGTGGAAATATTCCTTGGAAACAATACTGGACTGTATCCTTATAACGTAGGTGCTTACAAAGCAAATGTTGCGCTTGCCAACAGCTTTGCCATTCCCGCGCAATTCGCTGAAACGAGCACAGATTTCAACGTGCCGGTTGGTGTGTGGGTGCGTAATTATGGTTCTGCAGCTGCTGTTAACGTGGTGGTGACAGGCGTTATAGATCGCGATGGCACGGAGTTGTACAACGAAGCTTCTACCGGAGCAAACATTCCCGTGGGAGACAGTCTTTTCTTTTCGCTTCCACTCTTTACTTCCGGTGGATATGAGGTGGGTTTTTATACCATTAACTACAGCATTGTTTCAGACGACTTGGATGAGTTTCCTGATGACAACACAGCTGTGTCTCAATTTTGGATAAATAATGAAGGAAAATACTCAAAGAGCCGTATTGATCCTGAGGTCGGTCCACTTGGTGGAAATGGTCTCCGTCCTGCAAACAGTATCGAATATGAGTGGTGTATCGTTATGGAGTCTGAAAATGCTGAGGCACTGCTTGCCACGGGAATCACTTTCAGCACATTGACGAACGATATTGACCTCACAGGTCAGGCTGTTCAAGTCGCCATCTACGAATGGAATGACCCAATCTCTGGTGGAACGGTAACGTTTGATGACCTGAATGAGGCTACTGATAATGAATTCTACGATTATGCTTCTGACCTTCAAGGTGAGTTTGTAACGCATACGTTTGCACAACCAGTCGAACTATTGAATAATCAGAAATACTTGGCGTGTGCCACTATTTTCATTGATGACATGTTCCTCACCGTTGATGGCGGAATTGATTATAATGTGGCGTATGAAACCTACCCAGACGAGGTTTTCTTCCCATTGAATGATATTGACGGTGGCACTTGGTTTGATGGCGGATTCGGTACTGATAACGTTCCTGCAATTATTGTTAACTTGACTTTGGCTAACGGCATTGCAGATGGCGTTGAAGCATTGAAGATTACTCCATACCCGAACCCAACTACAGACATCATCAACATTCCTTTGGGAACGAAGGTGACCGGAAATGTTGTCTTGAATGTGTTTGACGTTGAAGGACGTTTGATTATTGATGAAGAAATCTGCCAAAAGAGTAACAAATTGACTGTTGACGTGACTGGCCTTTCAAGCGGTCTTCACACATTCAGCTTGACGTTTGAAGATGATTCAAGAACTTCGTTCCAAGTTGTGGTAACGAGATAAGAATCCAACATACTTGTGAGAAACCCGATTTGGAAACAGGTCGGGTTTTTTATTTGCCTGAAGAATCGAATATCAGCGAATAAAGTTTCTTGGCGTTCACGGTATTGCAGAAACGCTCATTAAGAATCTCAGCCCTACGCTCCCTGCCGTTGCCATTGAACTCTTCGGTAAAAAGAGTTTGTACCGCTTGA
>Ga0105051_10006959_pt1 | contig 11975 bp, 10 predicted proteins | sample FRY02_FD_78383 | JGI IMG/M metagenome (GOLD analysis project Ga0105051, IMG submission 78383) | Freshwater microbial communities from Lake Fryxell liftoff mats and glacier meltwater in Antarctica - FRY-02 (megahit assembly) | ecosystem: Environmental > Aquatic > Freshwater > Ice > Glacier...
ATAGCGCGCCAATGGTGCGGGCAGTCTCGACGAACGTTGCTCCGCCGAGACTGCTTTTTGGACTCCCATTGGACGCAGGAGTAGATGCCTCAAAAAATCCCCCATGCTGGACCGATGCCACTAAAATCCGAGAAGAACCCTAATCGAGCGTTTCTTTCCGGGCTGATTGATCGCGTTAGAACACGAAGTCGTTTGGAATCTCAGCGTCCTTGATGACGATAGGAATTCCGTCACGGACTTGCAGAGGTTCTTCTTCCCCTTGATTTTCGATCTTGCCTACGTTGGTGATTCGCACGTTGGATCCAATTCGGCAATTCTTATCCAGAATCGTTCCCTCGATCACGCTTCCGTCACCAATGCCCAGCGGCATGCGACCGGGTTTTCGCTGTTCTGGTAAATCGCGATAGTCGGCTCCCATGATGATCGAATTTCGGATCGTCACGTTATTGCCGATGACCGTTCGCAGGCCGATCACGCTGTTCTCAATCACGACTCCACGACCAATCTGGCAACCGTCGGCAAGCAGCGTATTGCTGATCTTGGCATCTTCAATCACCGTTGGCGGGAGGAATCTAGCGCGACTGTAAACGGGTGCCTCAGGGGCACTGAAGTCGAACGGAGGGTTTCGGCGAGCGAGGCTCAGGTTAGCATCGTAGAAGGCGCGAATCGTCCCGATGTCTTCCCAGTAGTCATCAAACAAATGCAACTGCACGCGTTTGGTTCGCATCGCAATCGGAAAGACTTCTTTTCCGAAGTCTTCGTAGTCGGTGTGCGTGAGCAGATCCACCAGCACATCGCGGTTGAAGATATAAAGCCCCATGCTTGCCAGGCAATCGCGGCCGTTGGACGGAATGCCGTGGGCGTCGATCCATGCGGGATCGGTGCGAACTTGCGCGATCAATTCTTCTGTTTGTGGCTTTTCCACGAAATCAACGACTCGCCCGGAATCATCGACCTTCATAATGCCAAGTGCACCGACATCCTTTCTGGGCACCGGAATGCCCGCAATGGTGACATCGGCGCCCGACTCCTCGTGAGTCTTCATCATGTCGGCGTAATTCATTCGGTAGAGTTGGTCACCCGAAAGGATCAACACTCGATCGACGCCGTACTCCAGGATGTAACGCAAATTCTTGCGCACCGCGTCTGCCGTTCCCTGGTACCACTGCGAACCTTGATCCACGGTTTGCTGAGCCGCGAGAAGTTCCACAAAACCGTTATTGAAGTGGTCAAAGCGATACGTTTGCCGAAGGTGCTGGTGCAAGGAAACCGAAAGAAATTGCGTCAAAACGTGAATGCGATTGATGCCGCTGTTGATGCAGTTGCTAATTGGAATATCGATCAATCGATACTTTCCCGCGAGCGGAACTGCGGGCTTCGCGCGTATTTTGGTTAGCGGAAACAGTCGTGTACCTCGGCCGCCGCCAAGAATCAGGGCGACCGTATTGCGCATATCCATCATGACAGTTCTGTCCCTACGGCAAGTTGACGAACAAGAGTTGGAGGAGCCCCTGCAGGCCTGGATCATAAAACCTGAATCGTAGCAGACAATAGCACATGCGGCGTGACGGGTAACGAAGCACCAAAATGCCGTTTTCAGGCGCGGCGGTTGAAGAGAAAACGAGGGGTGGCCAAGCAGCAGCGGATATTGCTCGGTTTAACCCTTTTACAACGCTTGCCCTGGATCGGTTCGGCTTGTTACGATTTGGTCGTGGTGCGTGCCGCCTTCAGCCTTCCCGTTCCTTCCACCTCCGATTCAGATTACTGCCGTGCCGCACGCCTTGATCGGTCCTATCGCTGTTTATTTGCCCGAGCGAGTTGAAACCAACGACGAGCTTCGTCAACAGCATCCGGACTGGGATATCGATCTCATCGAGGAAAAAACGGGGATTCGGGAAAGGCACCTCGCCGCCCCGGGCGAAACGGCAAGTGACTTGGCTGCTCGTGCCATCGAAAAGCTTTTCTCCGACCAGCAGATCGATCGAAATAGCATCGATTTCTTGCTTTTCTGTACTCAGACGCCCGACTACCCGCTGCCTACGACGAGTTGTCTGCTGCAAAACCGACTCGGCCTCGCCACTCGTTGTGGTGCGTTGGATTTCAATCTCGGGTGTAGCGGTTACGTCTACGGATTGGCGATGGCCGATGGCTTGATTCAAAGCGGCGTTGCCAAACGAATTTTGCTCGTAACCGCGGAAACTTACAGCAAATACATTGACGCAGATGATCGGTCGCTGCGGACGATTTTTGGCGATGGGGCGGCGGCGACGCTCGTGACGGCATCGAGCGAGCGTTCGTTGTGGGGATTCCAATTTGGCACCGACGGCTCGGGCGCGGACATGCTTTTAGTTCGAGACGGCGGCTCACGCGACGCGCAAGATGCGTTGCGACCGCGACACCGCAAACGATGGAACAGTCGTCTTTACATGGACGGCCCAAGCTTGATTAATTTCACCGTCGAGGCTATTCCTCGCCTGATTGATGAAATTTTGGCCGCGAATCAACGAGAGCTTGGGGAAATTGATCGTTTCATTTTGCACCAAGCGACTCGCAAAATGCTTGAACAGTTGACCGAACGAATGGGAGTTGCACCGGAACGCGTGCCGATCGATATGGCCGAAATGGGCAATACCGTGTCCTGCACGCTGCCGATTTTGATCGATCGGATGCGGCAGCGTGGCGAACTTCGTTCCGATGCGGTAAATATGTTGGTCGGGTTCGGCGTGGGATTATCCTGGGCCGGATGTCTGTGGACCGATCGATATCAGTCTTGTAAGTGACCGAACAGCGGATCTACCGGAGTCAATGACGGTGACCAAATGGATCGGCGGCCGGCTTCTTGTAGCGTCGCCCTATTTAACAGACCAGAATTTCTTCAGGAGCGTCGTCTACATCGTTCGCCACGATGCCGAGGGCGCTTTCGGCTTGGTGATCAATCGGCCCAGCGGTCAAACCCTTGAAGATGCGTTCACCGACCTGCTTGGACGCCGTCCCAAACGCAATGATATGATTCACCTTGGTGGTCCTGTGAACGGTCCGCTCGTCGCCATTCATTCGCACGCAGGCTTGGGTGAGCCCGCGGATCATGTTTTCGGTGGTGCCGCGGAGTCTTCTGAAATCTGGGTAACGGCAGATGAAGATGATCTCCGCGTGCTCGTCGACCGAACGGACATTCAAGCGAGATTCGTGGCTCGATACAGCGGGTGGGGGGCCCGTCAGTTGGAGCAGGAGATTGAAGCGGGCGGTTGGCTCGTTGCCGCGTGTGATCATGACATCCTCTTTGGCAACGATGAATCGTCATGGGAAACCGTCGTGAAGCGTTTGGGTGATGAAATCTTGGCCAAAGCGGTCGCTCATTCGGCCTTGATCGACCCGCAGCGGAACTAATCCATGAGACGTTTCGTGATCGGCGATATCCATGGTTGCAGCAAGGCGTTGCGGACCATTTTGGAAACGATTTCGCCGAACAGCGAAGACCAGATTATTTTCCTGGGTGATTACATAGATCGGGGGCCCGATTCGCGTGGCGTGATTGATTTGATGTTATCGATTTCGCGATCCACTCGAATGATTGCGCTGCGTGGGAATCACGAGTTGATGTTGATGGGCGTTTTATTTGCCGGGTGCGATCCGGATATTTGGTTGCTCAGTGGCGGTAACGCGACGCTTGCCAGTTACGGTGGCACGTTGGAGAGAATTCCGACCAGCCACACCGACTTTTTTCACTCACTCCGTTGCCATTACGAAACGGAGAACGAGCTGTTTATTCATGCCGGCTATCAACCCGATGTCCCCTTCGAGAGAACGGATGATGCCTATCGCTATTGGAATCATTTACTCGAAGTGCCTCCGCCGCATTTCAGTGGAAAACGAGCGTTCGTGGGCCACACACCTCAGGCCAATGGCAAGATTCTTGATCGCGGTCATATCGTTTGCCTTGATACCTATTGTTTCGGCGGTGGTTGGCTCACGGCCTTGAATCTGGATACCAACGAAGTCTTTCAAGCGAACCGACACGGGCATCTCAAACGTGACCTGTCGGCAAAGCTGGGTCGGTGGATGAGTCGGATATGGGGAAGTCGAATGCAGGCAACGAAAGATAGCGCCGACCAAGCGAATCAAGACGCATTGAATCCGGCTGACGCACGCAAGCTGGGCTGGAGTCGCGATGTTATCACTGACCGTGGAAACGCATCGTGAACCAAAGGCCAAACGTACCCCTGGCGCACTGGGAAATGAGGCTCTGGATCGGTGGCGTGATCATTGCGGCGACGGTCGGGATCGTTGTTGCGGCGCTGAGTAACTTGAATTTTCCGGCGTGGGCTTTGGGGCTGATGGTTGGCGTCGTGATAATGGTGCTGGCCATTTTTGCAGCATTCAGGATTCGCCTTGCCCACGACCACCAACTGAGATTGCAAGATGAAGCGGAATCGGTTCGCGGACGTTTTATTCAGTGGCTCGATTGGCTTCCGAAAACAGAACTGCAGTCCCCCGTCTTCGATAAAGTTGGTCTGCCATTAACACCGACTTCGCTCGCCGATTACGCGATGATTAGCGACCGCGTCCGTTCAGCCGCTTTGCGTCTTCAACGCGAGCGCGCGGAGGCAAATGCCGTGCTCGCTCACCTCGACGTCGGCATTGTCGGCTTGGGGCCAAAATCTCGCATCACGTTGATCAACGCGGCTGCAAAAAAAATCTTTCAAATCGATCGGCCCGTGCTCGATCAACCGCTACTTCAAGCCATTCGACAGCCCGAAATTATTGAAGCGGTTCAAAACGTTCTTCGTGATCGCTCGTCGAGAGAAGTTCATATCGAGATTCAAAGTGACGATAATTTACGCCGTTCACTTCGTGTGTTGTGCTCCAGTCTCAAGCACGGCGACGTCGCCGGCGTGTTGATTGCCGCGCACGATGAGTCGGAGACAAAGCGAAGTGAAGAGGTTCGCCGCGAGTTCGTCGCGAATGTCTCTCACGAATTGAAAACGCCGCTGGCCGCCATTAAGGGTTATGCCGAAACGGTTGAGCTTGCGATCGGTGACGATCCAGAAGCGGCCAAGCACTTCGTGAGTCAAATTCACGGACAGTGCAAGCGACTGGAACAGTTGATCGCCGACATGATGACCCTTGCACGAGCTCAAGCCGGTATTCAACACCTTCGTCCGACCATCGTCGACTTGGACACGATTATCGCGGAGTCGATTGCGACCTACGCACCGGTCGCTGCCGCCCGACAAATTTCACTCACGCACGATTGCGGCCAGTCGGCGAGCCCAAGGGTACAGGCCGACCGGGAAGCGACGCTAACGATTGCGAACAACGTGATCGGCAACGCGCTCCGGTACACACCCGAAGGAGGAGCCGTGATTGCGACCGCTCGGCTCGAAGGCACCTTCGGTGTTCTTGCGGTGCAGGACAACGGAATCGGCATCCCCGAAAACGAGCAGAAACGGATCTTCGAGCGTTTCTATCGCGTGGACCGATCGCGAAAGCATGCCAGCAGTGGTACCGGCCTTGGACTTTCGATCGTCAAGAATCTCACCCAGGCTCAGGGCGGTGAAGTGCGTCTGCGAAGTCGGCAGGGCGAGGGAAGCACCTTCGAAATTTTCCTTCCCATCCAACCAGAGCAACGAAACGCTCCGGATGGCGAGTCGGATTCCAACGAGTTAATGGAAGCATTGCCAGATCCCTCGTACTCCAGATAAGGAGCGTCGATCGCATTTGCGAACGGGGCGGGTATCATTCCTTATAAGGGTTCACGAAATCTTCACAAACGTTTAACCTGCCCTAAGCGGGTTGCGGGGATGCAATGGAGGTGTCTTTCCGCGACCATTGCGATACCAATCGTTAAACCACAAAGCTCGCGCCGTCGAGCTCTCACCCACCATCGGAAGAGCCGTTTATGGCAAAAACAAAAGTCCTCGTCGTGGAGGATTATCGGCCCCTGGCTGAGACGCTGGAATATCAACTCACCCGCGCGGGGTATGAGGTTTATCGGGCGACCGATGGCGGTGATGCTCTTGTGCAAGCGAAGTTGAAGCTACCCGATGTCGTGTTTTTAGACGTTGATCTTCCCGTGATGAGCGGTGTTGATGTTTGCAAACAACTTCGCGCTTCACCGGAAACTCGGGACACGTTGATATTGATGCTCAGCGCCCTGGGGGAAGAATCGGACCAAGTGATCGGCTTCGCGGTCGGAGCGGATGATTACGTGGTCAAGCCAGTAGAGAGTTATGCGGTTCTGCTGCAACGCTTAAAGGCATTGCTTCGTCGCCGAGAGCCTGCGGTGGAATCGACTGATTCCGTCTCGGCGGGTGGTGTCACGGTCGATCGTCGTCGCTATCAAGTTGAGATCAGCGGCAAGTTGCTGAAGATCACCAAGAGTGAATTTCGCTTGCTCGATACGTTGATTCGGCAACCCGGACGGGCGTTTGATCGCAGCGAATTGGTTGACGCCGCCCTGGGGGAAGACACCATGGTCCTGGAGCGGACGATTGACGTTCATATTCGTTCATTGAGAAAAAAAATGGGGCCGCAGGCAGACCTTATTGAAACCGTTCGCGGAATCGGGTATCGATTTGCTGAGCCGAAGCTACCGTAGATCGGCTGCCATTTCACGCTTTTCCGGAGATAAATTGCTTGACTGATTCTGATGCTCGAATTGAGAAGCTGGAAATCGAATGGGTGCACCAACAGCGAGTGACCGAGCAACTCAATGAAGTCGTGACGGAGCAGACGAAGGAGCTTTTGAGATTGGGGCGTGCCTTCGATCGGCTTAGCAAGCAAATCGTTGAACTCCGGAAGCAGCCCACCGGGAACGAGACGCCACCCACTCTCGAAGACGAAAAGCCGCCGCATTACTAATCAATCGGATAGATTGCAGGTGATCAAGAGGGCAGATTGCGGGTGTCCAGCCACTGGCGAACGAGCCCTGGATCGGGCAAGCCGCAGACGCGAAACTTTCGGGTTGTGCCATCCGCGTCATCGTAGATCAGCATCGTTGCCGCAGACAGGTTGGAGGCATCGGGGCTGTCGATCAAAGCGGATGAGTCCGAGGGGTTGATCCGTCCCAGGATTCGTTGTTGCAAATCATGCCGCGAGGCGCGAGGCAGCCAGCGTGCCACGGTTTCCGCAGAGCCGCAAACGAGAATCGTGAACACGCCCACCGCTGGACCATCGCGCAGGACCTTTTGAAGTGCTTCCGCTCCGCTCACTCCGGCGGCACCATCAAGGGAGAAGCTAAACGATTCGTCCTGACGCAGATCGCGAAATCGCTCGAGCGGATCGATGACCAACAGCAACGGGGATTGTTCGCGATTATCCGCTTCGGTGCGTTGCTGGACCAGTTCAGCAACTTTAGCGATCCGGCCCTCGCAGTCACGCGGCTTGACGATTTCTAGCGGTATGCCGTTTTCCGACATCCATTCGCCGAGTAAGAGATCATCACTTCGCCCGCCGTCAAAGTACAAAACCGTTGCTGAAGCTGACATTGAGACATGGGCCGCCACGCTAGCGGCACAGCTTGCCAGCAGCCCACCGGTCATTTCGTTGGGCGCGACGACAAGCACATTCCTTCCAGGTTCGCGGGGCAGCGATAATGTTGTCGGCGGCCCGATCTCGACCGCCTCGCCAAGCAACGCGGTAAGCAAGCCTTCCTTGGTCGAAGTGATGCTTGCTCGAGCCAATTCGGCGTTCCACTTTGACGGGCGATTACCTTCAAAGACGACGCGACTTGGCAGGGAATCTGCTGCCGCGGCATCTCGCGCCGCGATCCTTTCAAGCCAAAGCCGATGGCGAGCATTGGTTAAGTAGGCGACTTGAAATGGTTGGTTGCCTTCCAGTAAGCCACCGGCATCGTTGTAGATGGCTTCGCCTGGACGGTTGATCAAACGAGCCGCGGTGTTGTCATCCGAGAGAATTAAAACGGCATCGGATTCACTGCACTGCAGCGCGATGCGAACCGCCATTTGGCCAAGCGTGGCTCGCGGCAATGATTGTGCGCCGGCGATCGATTGACTGCTGAGGATGACGTGCATTCCAAACGATCGACCTTGTCGAACGAGTCTGTCAAGAAGAACCGTGCAGTCAGCGGCCAATCGATCGTCGCGAGAGAAGAGTTCTTGAAACTCGTCGACAACAAGCATCACACGCGGCATCTCTTGACCTGTTTTGAGGCGGTACTGAGACAAGTCTTGGACGCCCGCATCGCGAAACCTCTCGCCCCGAGCTTGCAGATCGGCATCGAGTCGCTGCAGCACGCTTCGGCCAAACTCTCGTTCACTCTCGATGCCGATCACTCGCGCGTGTGGCAAGCCTGCGTCGGCATAGATCTTGAACTCAACCCCTTTCTTGAAGTCCAAAAGGTAGTAGTGAAGCTGATCGGGCCGATAACGAGCCGCCCCTGCGGTGATGATCGTGTGCAGTAGCGAGCTCTTGCCGCTTCCTGTTTTGCCGGCGATAAGGACGTGCTGTTTCACGCCTTCGCCCAATCGAAGCGATTGCAATCGTCTGGCACCCTGAACGCCAATCGGAATCATTATGCGTTCAGCCGTCGAGTCCTCCGCGGGCAAGATCGGTATCGCAGGGACCAAGCCATTGATGGCATTTAGCGAAGAGGACGCGATCGAGTCGAATGGGATTTCCACCTTGGAAGCGGCCACTGCCGCCATGCCAATGCGTTGGATCAAGGCGGTACGCATCGCACCGGGGGGCGATTGAATTGGCTGGAACGGAATTTCGCGAAGCTCGGCGTCTTCCGTTTGCCATCGCCCTGCTTCATCGATGCTCAACCGCAACAACCGCCGATCCGAAGGCAGGGGCATATCGGGCGGCCAGGGCCGTGCTTGATCGCAAACAAGGATGGTGAATACACCACATCGAATCGAGCTGTCGATGATCGCGCGGAGATGTTTGTAGCCATCGCGTGTGAGGCTTTCGGGGAACCCAATCGCCGCGAAGGCGCGATACGGTTCGAACATCGTTCCGGCGATTTCGTTGTACTCTTCAATTTGAAGGAAACGATCTCTCAAGTTGACTTGAAGGATGTCTTCGGCGTGGTGAGCAAGCTCCGCCAATCGATCCTCGATTTGACGCTCTCCCGACCAAACGCGATGGCCGACGATATCCGCCTGGTGATCCGTCATCGACATGAAACTAGAAAAATTTTGACCTCGACCGATGGGATCGACGAGCGTTAACTTTGCTCGGCCAGGTGCAACCCCACAAAGCAACCGCCATAGAACGGCTTGAGCAAGATCGATCGCCTGGTCCAATTGATTGGACGCCGCATTGATGACGAGGCCTGTCTGCAGCCTGCGGTGAAGCACGACGGGCAACGCTTCTGGAAATGCCGCGCCGAACAGATTGGTCGCGGTACCTGCCGCTAACGCGGTTGCGGCGTTTCCGATGGATTGTCGTAGTCGATCCGTTACCAACAAGCGGCCGATGGGAAGGCATGGCAACCGCGCCGCCGTGGATGTCGGTGATTGAGCGACTTGTTGCCAATCGGGAAACCGGGTCTCCACACGTTCACACGCTAAGTCCATTCGGTGGAGGCCACGCTCAATTCCTTGGTGAAGACGATTCTCGACTCGACGAAGCTCCTCCGTCCGCCGCCTGGCAAGTTCTTTTCGTTTGCTCTCGCTGCGGGAATCGGTTTGCGAGATAGTTTGGGAAATCGATTGAGCGAGCATGTCGGCGTCGCCACGCATCTGCGCACCGACACGATTGAATTCACGCGTGAAGCCTTTGGCCACCTCTTGCAGCTCACTCTCAAGTTTCGCTCTCGCGATCGCTTGATCGGCCGCGAGCGTTTCTTCTAACTCGATAACTTGCTCGCTTTGCCAACGATCCGCCGCTGCCAAGTGAGCGTCGCGGCGTTCGACCAATTCCGTGCTGGTTTCATGAGCGGTCTTTGCCGAAATCTTTCGACCTGTGTCTGCGCATTTTTCAGCCACCGAAAACAGATGTTCGCTGCGAGGATAAAGTCGACGAGTCATCGCCCGCAGGGGAAGTAGAAGAATGCCGTAGACCGTGAACCCGATGGCTCCGGCGACGGGAACGCTTGCACCCACCCAGATCAACGGATTGACTGGACGGATCGCGATCACGATGCCAACCCAGATCAAAATAAAAATAGCGACGCCTGCGGGCAGATAAAAAGAGTCGACGATTTTCGATGCTGCTCCGGTTTGCATTTCATCGATGGTTTCACGGACTTGCCGTTCCAGTCGACCAATCGCATCCACCGCGTCGCGAATCGAAGAGGGCGTCGGTTCTGATTTCACTTCCGCTTGGGTTTCAAGAGGCGATACGTCGGGCAATCGGTCCAAGCGGCGAAGCGTTAGAGCCCGCGAGACCTCCAGGTCCTCTTGCGTTACGACCATCGCCCGATCGATCAACGCGATCTCTTTTCGCATCTGTTGACCAGGCAAGTTTCGCCGGTTTTCATACTGCTGCGTTACCGCTCCTCGACGCGCGTTCGCTTTTCGCTCGATCGTCTTTTTTTCATCCGCGAGCTTGCGACGATAACGCGTGGAGAGTCGATTCAGTTCCTCATTGAGCTTGATGACGGAGGTTTCGTAATCAATGGTTAACTGTTCTTCGGCCTCGTCCCATCGCTGGAGCATCTCACGACGTTGTTCTCGACAATGGTCCATCGCTTCGTGACGACGCAGATCCAGACGTTCCACCTCGGAGACTTCTTCTTCAGCGAGACGCGATTGAAGATTTTCAAGTTCGACCTGCGTGCGTTCGACGCGTTTGGCGACGCCTGCTAAGAGGCGACCTTGTCGGAGAGGGTCGAAGATACCGACCACGTCGAGAGGAGAATCGCTCATGGCGGCAAAGGGACATCAACTAGGTGTGGCTAGGTCTTATGACCTACCAAGAATCATGAAGATATTATTTCGTTCAATCGATTGTATATCACGCTGCGATTACTCTGCTATCGATTCGGAGAGTTCACGGTCTGACTTAATTACAAAATCTCGCCATTGGTCCAGCGCCGCAGATAAACGAGCGAGTGATGGGCCAAGGCCTTGCAAATGCTCTCGTTCAAATTGGTCTCGTCTCGCGTCCCGCCAATCCTCTTTTGTGGTCGCCCAGCATTGAGCAAAGGATTTAAAGTTTTGACGTAGTTGGTTTTGCCCATCAATGATTGGACTTAGGTTCGCGGGAAGTGGGTTCATTATATTTTGATTGCACTGAATGAGGTTCTTGGATGGCTTTGATGGGCTCAGCGGCTCGGTTCGTCCTCAACACCCCGTTTTTCTTGGAGCGATACGGGTCTATCGAAATCATCCAGCGGGGGCGAGAGAGGTTCCTCTTGCGGTCTCGGTGAGCGATTCATTCCGGGCGTTAAATTATTAAAACTTGTGCGCTCGGCATAGCGATCCAGATGCCCGATCAGGATCGCAAGATGACCGGCTCCATTGGGCAGCGTGACGCTGGCGTGACCCACGACTTCCGCAATCGGTCCGGCCAATTCTTGGCAGGCCTGGTCAAACTGGATCGCAATCTTTGATGCCAAGCGTAATTTCTCTTCGCAAATGGTGAGTCTCCGTTTCGCAGCCTGAATCCTTTGTTTTGCCTCAGTGACCGCAGGGGCTTGTCCCGAAGCGCTGGTGCCGTGTTGACGCGATAGATTGTCCTGCGCCTCGGCAAGTTTCTGCTCCGCGATGCGAGTCTGCTGTTTCCAATAGGCAGGCATGTTGGTCGAAAAATGTTCTCGTGTGCGGTGCATCGAACTTTTTATCTGCAGCAAGGCGATGGTCCAATCATTGGAAAGATCGCCTACTGCGTTCCTCAGCAGACGAAGCGAATCGATCGATCGAACGTCACTCGTTTCCATGGATAAGGTTCTTCTCGGATTTTAGTGGCATCTGTCCAGCATGGGGGATTTTTTGAGGCATCTACTCCTGCGTCCAATGGGAGTCCAAAAAGCAGTCTCGGCGGAGCAACGTTCGTCGAGACTGCCC
>Ga0105051_10006963_pt1 | contig 11973 bp, 12 predicted proteins | sample FRY02_FD_78383 | JGI IMG/M metagenome (GOLD analysis project Ga0105051, IMG submission 78383) | Freshwater microbial communities from Lake Fryxell liftoff mats and glacier meltwater in Antarctica - FRY-02 (megahit assembly) | ecosystem: Environmental > Aquatic > Freshwater > Ice > Glacier...
ACGCTCTAATGCCTTTTCTAAACTTTGATATTTGCAAAAACTCTTTTGGCGAAATTCCCAATGAGTTGCTATATAAACGATGAATAGAGCGATAGCTTAAATTGAGATGCTGCTGAAGTTCATCAACTCGTGAAACATTAAATTCATTAAAGGGAATAAAATTATTGTAGTGTTTTTGTTTTAAGTTTTTAAGGATAAACTCTTCAAGCATATTTGCTCTTACAAAAGGATTATCAACCATAAAAGCAACGTTGTAAATATCATGCCAAGCTTTTGAAAATAAATTCTCTATTACCGAATTAAAAAATCTTAAGTTGGATACTTCGCAGTTTGCTAAATACTCTAGACCAAGCGGTTCAAAATCTATACAAATCTCATCGAAAATCCCAGAATAACTGAAACTTATTGGTTTTGTGTAGATACCTGTTAAATAGCTATGATACCCTTCTTTATTTGAAACTTGAAAATTGCAATCTGATTCCTCAATTAATCGTGAATTTTTCAGTAATCCTAGGCAATGATTCGTGTTTGGATAGCTTATGTGATTTTTGCAATAATTAGTATCATTGTTTTTAATAAAAAGGAAGTATTTGATGTACTTTCTTATTTCTTTATTTTTAGGATATACAATTGTTGTGTTCATAAAAGATTTGGTGATTGGCAATCCAAAAGAGATATTTAATATAACGCTTAGTTTATTTCTTCAGTATCTTATACCTCTTGAATTGGTTTAACTTGGTTAAGTTAAAGAAGAACGGTTTATATTTTTTATGGATAATTTAAACGACACGATTCTGAATATAAACACCTATAAAATGTTATTTACAGCTTTAATTTGAGAACCTTATGTTCAAGGAACAATTTTAGTCCTTATCAACAAAATATAGCAATAAATTGTTGTGCATACAGACAACAATTACCTTACTTTCTTGTAGCCCTTATCTTAGACATCGTTTTCATAGAGCCATCGGGTTGTTTAAAGTCCCATTTCCAGTCAAAGCTATCCTCTGTAATGTTGTAGAACGTTATTAGCCAGTCTTCGGTGTTGTCATATAGCAAAATGTTGCTATTATCATCTTGATGCGATTTCCATATTCCATTAATTGTTTTGCCCTTGTTTTCTAACCATACACATTGCCATTTACCATCATCTGGATTGAAAGTTCTAATATTAGTACCTAAAAGCGGATTGTTAGAATTAAAGGCTTTATTATCTGCTGGATTCTTCCAGAAATCTTGAATTGCTGTTCCTCCCAGAATATACTCAAATCTCCAAGAAGCTTTTGAAGCCAACCAAGTACTATCTTTTTGTAAATTAGAAACTTCACAATTCCACTCGCCCACAAATTGTCCATATTGTTCAACGCCTTTAGATACGTTTAAGTTTTCAGGGATTGAACTTTTTGTTTGATTTGATAAATGGGAACTTTTACAGCTGATTACTAAAACTGCACAAACTAAAATTATTAATGTTTTTTTTATTATCATATTTTTAGATTTAAAACCTATCGACTAACAATGGCAACGGAACTCCTTTCCTCTTAACAGTATCAATATGTAAACCAACAATCGTTGTAGTTGCTACCAATTCTTTGCTTGTTTGTAAATACATGTTATGAGTGAATTTTATAATCTTATCTGAAATTGAATTTATTTTTGATTCCACATAAATAATATCACCAGCAACTACTTCTTTAGTGTAAGTGATATGCTGCTCTAAAGCTACCATGCCTCTATGTTGTTCTTTAAAATAGTCACTTGTTAACCCTATAATAGAAAATAATTCCCAAGTGCCTTGGTCAAATTTGCCAACATAGTACATAACGTTCATATGATTGTTGTGGTCACAGTCTGAAGCAGATATAGTGCCTTGGAAGGTTTTTATATGTTTCATTTTTATTCCCTGTTTGAGTTTAGAAATTGAAAGAATTCATTGTTTTGGTTCGGCTGAAGTAAATCCCACTGATTGCCATAAAGGTCTTCAAATACAGCGACTGTACCATATGGCTCTTCTTTTGGAAGTCTAATAAAATTTATACCAATATTTTTCATCTTTTCATAATCTCTCCAAAAATCATCGGTAAATAAAAAAAGGAACACACGACCACCAGTTTGATTTCCGATGTGTTTTTCCTGTTCAGGATTTGAAGCTTTCGCCAACAGCAGACTGCATTCCTTTGCTCCCAAAGGGGCAATCAGTACCCAACGTTTACTCTGTTCTTTGATGTAAATGTCCTCAATTAATACGAAACCAAGTTTTTCTGTATAGAATTTAATGGCTTCGTCGTAGTCCTTAACTACAAGGGTTATATGGGCAATGTGTTGTTTCAAAATTTTAATTTTTTCATACTTATTCTAATTCCGCCAAAAGGTTATACTATCTCCATGTGAGACTGGTTTTACTTTAAGAGCTGTGTTTTCATTATTACTGAATATGACATAAGGCGCAATTGGCGAGAATAAATCTGATAGAATGGCCTTTAGTTCATTATCTGATTTAAGTTGTCTTACCTTTTGTGTTCCATATACTAAAAAAGCGTCCCAGTTAAAGTCTTCTGTTAGCGTATTGGGATAAAAGAACCGAACATATCCATAAGATTTTGCAAAGGCACTTAGGTTTTTCACTTCTGGACTGTAAGGGTCCTTAGTATTGGCTTGCGCTTCCAGTTTCTGGAATCCATAGCATAGGTTGAATAGTATTAAAATTGCAAATACTCTTTGAGTTAGGTTTTTCATATTCTGTTTTATTACTAGAAAGTTGAATTATTCTTGCTGTATTCGTTTTAAAGCAGCTTCATAAACTTGGTCTTTACCTTCTTTTAAGCCTTCTACGGTTTGCTTAACTAAAATATCTGGTGTGATTCCTATGGTTTGCATTTCTTCTCCATTTTCCCGAACGGTATAACTTGTGGTTAAAACAACTCTAATCTTACCAGGCGTAGTAAACCAATCTACTCCTCCTGCAGCTCCCATACTGTTGCTATCTCCTATTAAAGTTGCTCCAGCAGATTTAAGATAACTTGCGAATGTTTCTCCTCTGCTTTGAGTTCCATCTGGTATTGAGCTCCCAATCAAGACTGAGATATCGGCAGTTATAAAAGGTGCTTTTGGTATCGTTAAAGAAGAAGTCCAAATACCATAATTGTATTCTTGATTGGGATGCATAATTAATGGTGTATTTAGTACTAGTCCTTTACCAAATCCACCACCTATTGGCAGATGCTCAAAAATTGCCCTCATTTGGTTGGGATAATTTCTTAAGTCAACTATCAAATGTTCTGCTTCTAACATTTCGTCTAATTTCGCGCGCATATCTTCTGCAGATGCTAAATTAGGATTGATATAAATGGTTTTTGGGCTTGGGTATTCGAATGGCTTATGCTCAAATGGATTATTAGTATGCTCAAAGTATTCCTTTGCAGGTGCGGGAATCGTATTTACGTCTAACGTCAGAATCTTATCGTCTCTTTTAAGTTTGATAACTGCACTTTTGGTATTGACGAAATATCCAATAGAGCTGACAGCATCGAGCAAATTCTTTTGCGGCGAACTGACTCGTCGTTTTGCTGCAAGGTCAATGAGATTAATCACGTCCTTATTGTTGATTTCCATTATTTCATCACCATTTTTTATTTTAGGGTCAAAACTCCTCATAACATAAATCTTTCCTTGAGAATAAACTCTGTAAAAAGGAAGCCAACTGCGTACTGTTTTTGGTGCATCAGAATTTTGAGTCTTTACGTCTGGTGTTTGATATCTGAAAACATTAGCATGACCGTCCTGAAATAGAGAAACATAGTCTTTAACAACACTCAACGACGTAGATTTTTTGTTCTTTGCAATTGAAATCTTTTTTAAACCTAGTGCCAGTTGTTCGGATGAGCGGAAATCAAAATTTATTTCAGAACTTTTTCTATAAGGGAAGAAATGATGGATTCCATTCCATGCTGAGATAAAATCAGAATACCATATATCATCCTCTTGATAAATGGTTTTTTCATCAGTATAAAATTCTTCAAGCACTTTTGAAAAGGCTTCAATCTCTGCTTTTTGAGGAAGATGTTTACTCTCTTGAGCACTCAATGCAATAGGCATCGTAATCCATAAGTCGGTAATCAGCTTTGAGGAAAGAGGCGAGTTGGGATTAGGTTGTTTGCCTAAAATATATTTAACACCTGCTTCTTGATTGTAATAGTTACGAAAATTGTCTGGATAGTGAAATCTAGCATCGTTGCCATAATTAATATGTTCAAATTGTACTTCGTCTCGAAGAAGATGATTGTCTGGTTGGATAACTCTGGTAGAATCAAATGCAGTAGTCACTAATAACTTAATAAAACTCCCACTTGATTTTGCTCCCATAGTTTCACCAATGGAAAAAGAACTATGCTGCCAAAAGGTAATACTATCTCCTTGAGTAATTGGCTTTACTTTGAGCGCTTCATTTTTATCGTTACTAAATATTGCATAAGGTGCAATTGGCGAGAATAAATCTGATAGTACTGATTTTAGCCCACTATCTGTTTTTAAGTTTCTTACCTGTTGCGTTCCATATACTAAAAAAGCGTCCCAGTTAAAATCTTCTGTTTGTGTATTAGGGTAAAAAAATCGGATGTAACCATAAGATTTTGCAAAGGCACTTAGGTTTTTAATTTCCTGACTGTATGTGTCCTTAGCATTGGTTTGCGCTTTTAGTTTCTGGAATCCAAAGCATAGGTTGAGTAGTATTAAAATTGCAAATGCTTTTTGAGTTAGGTTTTTCATCCTCTTGTTTTATTAATTATTGCAATTCAATGGTTTTAGAACCATAAGAAATACTCTTAGGAAGATTGTTATCCATCATACTTACATCAATCACAAAAGACCCTTGAGTTATTGCTCTGTAACCTGAAAACCCATTATATATAATTTTATAATTGTTTTCTCCAGTATTGAGTATGGTGTATTCAGAGTCGTCTACTATTAATTTCTTACCAAATTCCTCGCTATTCAATTCAATTTGAATAACTGGTAGTTGGTCTGCTTGGTTATCATTGAGATTTCTTTTTAATAGCATTGCCAAAACATAATTTGCAGTGATATCCAAATCATAATATCTGGATGTAAAAGGCCCTAAGAATAATGTTCCTGGAAGCCATTCTTCTTCATAACTAAACTCGCCATGAAAAGGTGCTGTTCCAGTTATTGTTGCTTTATTGTTGTCTCTTTTAATGATAGCCTCATAAATACCTTCAGGTGTTAAGGTTTTTATATAAAGTGAGTCCATTTGCTTATTTATAACGTTAGCATATAAGTATGTTTCTCGTGAATCTGGCCCATCCATGACGTTTACAGCTTCCAATTGAAAATTTCTATCATCTTGCTTTTTGATATAAATATGTTCTTCGCCAACAACAATTTCATTGGTCTTTAATTGATATTTGTGAATACTATCCTGTGCCCAAGAATTTATTTCATTACTCCAATTTATAAAACGATTTCTGGGATTGTTCAATCTGTTTTTTAGCTTTTCCAGTTCATTATCAAGTTCGTTTTTAGCGTATGGTTTTCCTCTTGAAATAACATGATTTATCGTCTTTAAATTTGAAATATCCTTTAATGGGTTATTGTCTAGTATCAGTAAATCTGCTAAGTAATTCTCTTTTACCAAACCTAAGTTTTCATATCCTAAAAATTTGGCGGATTGGATGGTTGCTATTTTAAGTATTTCATCGTTTGGAATACCCAAATCAGAAAAATTATTGATTTCATCATGATAGGAATAGCCACTTACTACGAGAGGGAAACCACCATCGCTACCAATGTATAATTGAATACCTCTGTTATACATTTCTTTTAACAAATCACTTACTTTTTCGTAAGGATAGGAACCACTTTCATTTGTAATAGGCAACCAATTTGCTCTCATTGTATTTGGCACAAACTCCTTTGGTATATTTGCATAAATACTATCGTTTTTATTGCTTTTAGACCATAGTTTATGTACCGTTAACGTTGGTGTAATAGCCTGTCCTGTCTTTAGTAATCCTGAAATTAATTTTTCTCTATCCATTCTTAACTCCCCTCTTCGAGTCAATCCTGTTAAATTGTCAAATGATTTTTGCGTAGGATTTAAGGCGGTCTCTAAATCAACATTTTGAGGGAAATGACCAGTAATATGGAAACCAAGTTTTTTAGCTTCATCAATTATAGGTTGGTAGGTTTCTTTATCACAGCTCCCATATATAAACATACCGTCATAGCCCAATCGTTTGGCTTCTCTTAATTGCGCCCTTGCATCATCAGGTGTAGTTACTGGTTGCTGGCTATGATATGGTGCTGGCATTCCAGTAGCTCGTAGTCCGACAGCAAAAATTCTTGGACCGTCAATTTCATTGTTATCAATACTCTTTTTTAAACCCAAAGCGGTTAAATGACTTGGTGCGTCCTTAATAGTGGTTTGACCATTTGCCAAATACAACCATAGATTATCTTCGTTAACGTGGGTGTACATATTTACCATACCTGGCATTAGAAATTTCTTTTTACCATTTATTTCAACATCAAATTGCCCTAATGGTTTTCTATTGGTTATGGATTTTATCAGTCCATTTTCAACTAAGACAAATCTCCCATTACTTGCTTTACCGCTTTCTACATCTATTATATTTACATCATTAATAAGAATTGTATTTTGAGCATTAACTGAGTTAGGGGAAAAAAATAAAAGAGTTATTACTAACCCGACCCAGAAAATTTTGTGATTAAGATTTTTTTTCATTTTTAATATTAATTGAACATTTTGATTCATCGTGATTGTATTTTATAACTCATAAAAACCATGTCTCTATATTCATGTTTTATATAGGGTAGGTCGAGTTTATTCTCACCAATTATTTTAAATCCGTTTTCGAGATAGAACCCTATTGGGTTTTGCTGTTTCATTGCTTTAAGCTATATTATATTTACATTGCTATTTACAGCAAAATCATCACTGATGAATTTTCTAATTATGAGCCTTTCAGTTTTAAAAATTATTCAACATTGTAATTTATATTCAAATATTGAAGTTGAAATTAAGGTATAACCAAAAAAGAGTTTAATCAAAAATATTTTCATGCCCTTTAGTTATTATTTTTATTTCTTTCTTATTTGTTGTTATTTTAAATTGTTTCTTTAATATCAAATCAAATCCAACAAAATTATTGTCTCCAACTTTTACTAAATTCCAAGAAGGCAATTCATCTGCTTCATCATTTATATAATTAAACTCGTTATCGTCCCATAAACACCTGAATATATACTGTCCTTCTGGTTTCCAAACCCTAACAAAAGTAACATCACCAGTATCTTCGTCCATAGGTAAGGTACAAAGCACTTCAAAATCTTTTATCTTAATCTTATTCCAGTAATAATCTTGAAGTTCTTTGTCTTCATAAGTACCTGCTACCAACTGTTTAAAAAGAGTGTTTGTTTTTTTGTTTAATTCTAAAAACAATTTCTTTCTTTCTGGTGTTTGATTGGTAATTGCATTGATAACTTCTTGATTTTCAGTTTTTATAATATAATTGTTTAAATTGGGCTCAATGATTATTCTGTTTTTGTAAGAAATGATTTTATTTGCCTCAAAGCCTCCATTTTGTTTTCTATTAGGACTTATGTTTACCTTAACTAAAGAGTTTTCATAATTTGGTTCTAACATTATTTTTTCAATCTCATCCCTTAACGGTCTTACCAGTCCTATTTCGTCAATCATTTCATTGCAGAATAGAATGTACATTGTATTTTCTTCAGGGAATATTCTAACTTCAATAGTTATTCCACTTGGGGTGTTGTTTCCACCAAAACGAAACACTTTAGTATTTCTATATGAATTCATTATAAACCAACCATATCCATAAGACCAATTTTTGTTGAGGTCAACATACTTGGTGAACTGTTTTTTATAGGTGTCTTCTTTTAAAAACTCATTGCTCATACTTGCCTTAACAAACTTGTAAATATCCAACATCGATGATGCCATATTTCCAGCCCCCTTATCACTCCATTTATTGATGTTGTTTGCAAATGAGCCATAATCTTTTTCTCTATTATAGGAATGTCCTATGAATTTATCATCCCATTTTTTATCACCATAAAATCCAGCATGATTTATATTTAAAGGATTTATAAAGTTTTGTCTTATATAATCTTCAAAAGGCACTTTAGAAACTTTTTCAATTATTGCTGCAAGTAAATTAAATCCAGAATTAGAGTAGTACCATTTATCTGGCTCTCCCTCAAATTTGTCATTTAATATCCCTTTTACCTGTTCGTCTCTACTAAAATCACTACTGGAAAAATGGTATTCACTTAAACCCGAACTGTTTGACAATAATTGATGAATTGTAATATTTGTTTTATCATCAGGGACATCATTAAAATATTTTGTGATTTTATCTTTAATATCCAGTTTTCCTTCATCATAAAGTTTCAAAATTGCAGTAGACGTAAAAGGTTTTGTGCACGAAGCAATATCAATAATGGTACTATCCGTGAAGGGAACCATATATTCTTTGTCAGCAAAACCATATCCTTTGCTCAAAATAATCTCACCATTTTTTTCAACTAATAGACCTCCAGAGAAACCAAAAGCAGATGCTTTATACATATAGTCATCAAGAATATCATGCAATTTGTTTTGAGCTTCCATTTCATTCCCAAATACAAAAAAAGTAATTGACAAGAATGCTATCTTTTTGATTAGATTTTGTTTTAGTTTCATTTTAAAATATTATTATTAACTTTTAGTAATTGTAAAATAGTATTGTGGTTAGAACAGATTATCAATAAAAAACAATCATTGTTATCTTCCATCAAGGATAAGATGATAGCGTATATCTCAAATTTCTGCTGTAATCATGTTCTGTACTATTAGCTCCTAAATATTTATCAGTAGTGTCCAAAAGGGTCAGTTTTTCCATAATTCTTTCAGCTTACTTCTTTACAAAATTCTCAGTAAAGCGCAATGTCCAAGTTTTACCTTCGTCCCTTGAATGTTCGCTTGTACGAGTCATGTGATTCTTATCTTTAATTATAAATGCTTGTCTGGAAAGGACTTTATCTCCATTATCAAGTATAAAATACTTGTAGATGTACCAAAGGCCGTTTTCTTTTTTGCCTTCCCATAGTTGAAATAAACCGTCAGTAGAAATCCATGCAAAATCCCATTTTTTTGTTCTACCATCAAAAGCTCTCCAAGCTTTACCATAATGACCGCCTTTTCCCTGCATCCATACTTCTTCAAAAGAGCTATCGTATAATGACTTTGTTACTACAAAACTTGGAAACTCGTTTGTTTTGCCATCAATAACTTCATACCATTGACCGACCCAATCTTTGTAATAGTTGGAATCATCTGTATTTGTTTGGGCAAACGAGGTGTTTACTTGAAATAGTAATAGTATCGTGATTATTAATACGTTTAGTTTTTTCATGATTATAGTTTTAATTATTAAATAAGTTTTGAAATAAGAATTACCAGCACGATAAACCCAAGAAATAATAAAATAGATTTTGGGTTTGCAAAATTTATTGTCCAGCCCATTGGTTTTAATCGTTTTGGCAGAAATAATTGTTTATCTTTTTTATTGAAATAAAAAATGCCAAACTTCCAGTTTGAAGGGTCTTTGTGCCATTCTTTATGTTTTTCGTTATCTATACTAATTTTTAATATTCCTAATTATATAAAAAGAAAGAGTCCCTCAAAATAGAGGGACTATAAGAAATCTTATTTTAGCTATGCTAACCATCAACCATAACAATTAAAATTTCATTCTTTCCTTCTAACTAAAACATTAAACCAATGAAAAAGTCATTTGATTTAAATTAAAGCTATGCATCTAAATTGAAACGGTCAAGATTGAGTTATGAATGCACTAAATTTGATATTAAAATGGGGTAATTTGTTATTTGAAGAATTCTTAAATATTGGAAATATTAAAAGCACAGAATATTATTCGATTTTTTTCAATTTACTTTCTCCAGATCGTTCTATATATGTAGCGTTAAGTTTTCCATTATCATCAACTTTAAAATTGATTTGATCACCTCTCGCTCTCATATAAAAGTTATAATTGCTTAATGGTGAAAGCAAATATCCCAGTTCTCCACGACCCATCCATAAGAATCTTAAGTGACCTTCAATAACTTTTAGGTCAAAAAATCTGCCACTATCAAATTCATACCGTCCTTCAAATTTTGATAATTTACTTTCCTCAATTTCTATATATTTTCTGGGTGTTGGAATAGTATATTCTTCATCAAAATAGATTGCTGCCAGATCTTTTTTCATAGCATTAAAAACACCAGAATTTATATTCCCAAGAAATATAATAGTTACTCTATCATCTGGGTATGTTGAAAAATAAGCAACAGTTCCTGGTGATGCACCGTCGTGGTCGTATTTGTTTTTACCAAAGCGTTGCCAAATTCCCCAGCCTAATCCATAGTCATTTTCTGCCACTTCTGTGAGCATCAATTGACGTGTTTCTTTATCCAAGATTTTATCAGTGTATATGGCATCTTCAAGCTTTAACATATCCAATACCGTAGAATGGACTGCGCCACTACCTACTTTAATTGAATTATTATAAAAACCAATGGGTTTTAGTCCATATTTATTATTGGCTGGGTCATAACCAATTGCTCTGTTTTTGATGATTTCATCATATTCAAAAATACCTGTATTCATCATGCCCAATGGTTTAAAAACATTTTCACGCATGAAATTGTTGTAACTCTGACCAGTTACTTTTTCGATTATGAGAGCCAAAAGGGCATAATTACAATTGCTATAATCGTATTTGGCACCTGGTTCGAACAGTAATTCTTTAGTTTTAAACCAGTCAACTACTTCCTTGAGTGTGTTTTCTCTTGTGGCATACACATTATAATCGGAAAAGTCATTATAAGATGGGATTCCTGACGTTTGTGCCAATAAGTATTTGATTTTAATATCATTACCTCTTGGGTAGTCTGTAATGTATTTATCAATGTTGTCTTCAATATTTAGCTTTCCTTTTTGATGCAAAAGCATAATACCAATAGCTGTGATTGGCTTGTTAATTGAGCCCATGTGATAGACACTTTTAGGTGTGTTCAAAACCTCGTGTTCTAAATCAGCATAGCCATAACCTTTTGCCAAATCAACCTTTCCGTTTTTTGCGAATAATACTGAACCGTAGAAATCACTTGCTTCAACTAATGGTGTTATGTATGCATCAACCTTCTGTTCCAGAGATTGGGATAAGATTGAATTACAGCCTATAAAACCTACAATAATTAAGAAATAATATGTTATTGATTTCATAATTATTGTCTATAAAATTGAGAAGCATTAGAGTATTTCTTGTTTAAAATAGGATCCCATTTTTTCTTGATGTTCTTAGTAATCTTTTCTTCAATTTTTGCTGATAGCTTTTCTGTTAATTTAGCATCCCATTCATTAGTAATCTTATCAGTAAGTTTATTGTTCCATTCTACAGTTTTTACAGGTGTTAATTTATTTGTCCAATACGATGTTAGCTTATCAGTCAATTCGTTTTGTTGTTCTTGCGTAAATACCAATCCTTTATCTGCATTATCTAATGGGTTAGTCGATTTTTCTTGAGCCGTAATTGATAGACTAAAGAATAAACTTAAGGATGCCATTAAAGCATATTTTAGTGAATTGAAATTTCTGTTAAGATTTTGTGGTTTTTTCATATTTACTTTTTTAGATTAATTCTGAAAATAGCTTATTAAAGCAAAATAGTCAGGGATTTGTTACCAACAACAAGATTTTGAAGTTTTATGTCACTGAAATGTTATTTAAAAAAAGAGCACAGTCAAAAGACTGTGCTCCAAACACTAAAACTAAACACATTAAGTATTTATAAAAATCTCCAATCTATCTTGAATATACTTCTGTGCTTAACTTATTTGCTCGTATAAATTTAATCCAAATATCATAGG
>Ga0105051_10006966_pt1 | contig 11972 bp, 21 predicted proteins | sample FRY02_FD_78383 | JGI IMG/M metagenome (GOLD analysis project Ga0105051, IMG submission 78383) | Freshwater microbial communities from Lake Fryxell liftoff mats and glacier meltwater in Antarctica - FRY-02 (megahit assembly) | ecosystem: Environmental > Aquatic > Freshwater > Ice > Glacier...
CAGCGCAACGGATTCGGAAGCAAGCAGGGCGAATGGTACAGGGGCGCGATTAGAGATAGTGAGAGCTTCGTCCTGGTGGATCCGCAGACTGCTATGTGGTCGTCTGAGCCTGCTTATGACGGACGCAGCGGGATTATAGCGATATTCGATTCAATGACACAGTTACCGATATGGGCTTGTAAGTTGTGGTCGGTAAGTGAACCTGCTGATGTATCAACGGATGCGAAAGACTTAGGCGATGAGAAAGTTATTTACATGGTTGTCTACCAACAGACAAGGATCACGTATTGGAAGGGTAACAGTGATTCAGGTTCAGTTGATCCTGTTAGTGTTGATAGCAAGTCATTACCAGTACTTGCATCTGGCAACGGGTACGATTGGCAGTTAGGCGTGATTCCGTTGATCCAGTTTGCGAATAAGCGGGATAACTATACTCCGTATGGCGAGAGTGAGATCCGTCCAGTAGTTCCATTGCAGGACATAGTAAATTCTACTCTTTATGATATGACCATGAGTTCTAAGTTATCAGCATTCAAGATATACTGGTCTATCGGTATGGAAGTTGACAAAGACGGGATAGTCCCGGGATCTGTTATTAACTTGGTGCTAAAAGACAAGGCGGGCAATGTTCTGACAACGCTTGATGAAGCCGCAGCCAACTATTTAAAGGCGTGTAAGGTAGGCGAGTTTGGAACGACAGATATGCTCCAATATACCAACCAGTTAGATAAACTTGAAAGGGAAATATCGCAAGTGTCAGCAACGCCTGTTTATGGGATTACTGCACAAGGTAACTTGTCCGGCGAAGCGTTGAAGCAATTAGAGTCAGGATTAGTCGGTAAGGTGATCAGATTCCAGAACGAGAACGATAACGCTATCAAGTTATTATTGAAAATGACAGCAGAGATACAGAAGATGTTTGACGTGAACAAGTCATTCGTTAATAAATTCAGCACGAAGATTGCTAAGTTTATGGGCTTCTCAGCCCCACCAGAACCACCGACAAATATTGACATGGTTAGCGTGAATTGGAAATCACCAGATATAATTGACGTAAGTACACAACTGATCGCATTATCGCAGTTGAGAAGGGATAATCCAGGATTGTGGCCTGATCAATGGTACAGGGAACGGATTGGCGCATTATTGTCAATGTCGTCCACACAGATAACGGATGAGGGCGATAAGGCAAAAATGGAAACCGTAAATTCATTCGATGCGCTTATTGGTGGTGGTGGTCAAATACCGTTGGTTTAGAAAGGTAATAAATGGCACAACCGATAACACTTAGCGAGAGAATAACAGCAGAACTGAATAAGAACTATGTATCTGCGTCAAGGGCGATGTTCGAGCAGATTTACGCATTATCGCGTGGAAGTGGATCACAAATGCAGTCATCTTTACACGAGCTTGATATTGAAGCTGAGAAGTTGCAAGAAGATGAACTACCATTGAAGCCGGACAATGCGGTATTGAGGAAGTCATTATCCGTGAATAGCGATCAATTGACAGCAACGCAAGGAATGATAATCGCTAATTCAACAAAGATACAAGAAGGTGGTAAGATAGTCGCTTCTCCTGCGGTTGCTGCAAAGGTGTTTATAGGAATTGCATCATCGATCATTGCTTCCGGTGGTAATCCATTAAAGAATATAGGTTTATTCAAGGAAACATTATTCAAGGCTGGAATAAAATGGAACTTTCCTGATGTTGTGAAGTTAGCAGGAAACTATACGGCGACAGAAGCATGGCATACACGTATGGACGGTTGGGGAAAAGGATACGCCGACATCATAGATCAGACAGTAATGAAAGGATTGCAAAGTGGTTGGTCGCCGATTAGAACGGCGCGTGAAGTTAGGAAGTTAGCAGAAGGCATACCGCTGAACGCTGCGGAGAATATCACCAGGACATTACAACTGACTGCTTACAGGGATACTTCTGCGGCTATGGAACGGCTGAATGGGGAATATATAGAGCGCAAGGTCAGAATAGCGGCGTTAGATGAAAGAACGTGTTCTGCTTGTATTGCACTTCACGGAACGGATGTTCCTCTTGGCGAATCGGTGCAAGATCATCACAGAGGTCGCTGCGATGCTATTCTCATTCCTATTGGTGGATCTATGCCGACTATGATGCAAGCGGATAGCAAGCCAGGACAGCGCAACTTCATACCGTTTGCTTCTGGTGAAGAATGGTTCGCAAGTTTACCGGAATCACGTCAAGCGCAGCAGGCGAGTTTCCTAAAATCACCAGGTAAGTTCAATGCTTATAAGTCAGGAATTCCATTATCGGATTTTGTTGGTCATCATCACGACAGTATATTCGGTGATCAAATTGTAGAAGATAGTCTGATAAAATCACTCGGTAATAAAGCAGAGGAGTTTTATGTTGCTAATCAAGAAAAAGAATAATTGTGGTAATTGCACATATAATAGAAGTGTTGCTGAATTCGGTGATCCGTTTGATAGAAGTGATAACTGGTGCTCAAATAATTCAAGCGATAGATTTACTCTTGTTATAGGCAATGATTTAACATGTGATGGGTATGTGCAGAAAGGCAAGAAAGCACCGTTATGGATGAGGATACTAAACAAGATATTGTGAAAGGAATAGAAAATGAAAGTTAGAATTGTAACGAATGAAAGTAATGATGTAATTGAATGTGAAGATTTACAGATATTCGCACACACCGCAGAATGTTGCGCTATCAAGTTTCTCTATAAGGAAACGGGCAAGAATGAGGAAGGCGTAACTGTCAGGAAAATTATCAGGGTTGTGTTTGGGATAACGTCGTATTCGTTCGAATGATTTCAAAAGAGGAAGAACGGAAACTTCTAAAAGAACGGCAGGCATTACTTGCTCAGGTGGATGCCATTGAGGAGTATTTGAGTATTCCTAAAACGTCCGACATGCGCAGGTTTGCAAAGGAAAAAGGATTCTATGAACTTGTAATTAAACAATAATATATGGTATAATAAATCAAAGGCAGTTAACCATAACGCCGATTTTGTGACCAGCAGTTGAAATACGCAGGTTGCGAGATCGGCTATTTTATTTAATCCAACGTGGAGTGACCACGGAAAACTCGAAAGGAATAGAAATGACTGTAGATGATAAGAACATTAATAATAATCAGGAACCAGTAACTCCACCGGCTGCGGAGCCGATAAAACCCGAACCACAGGAGCTTATGATTCCAAAAGAGCGTTTTGACTCAGTAAACCAAAAGTACAAGGATGAGGTCAAGGCGAGAGAAGCAGCAGAGAAAGCGTTAAAGGATGCTCAGGAAATCCGACTAAAAGAAAAAGAGGATTACAAGGCTTTATACGAACAAACCACGTCTGAACTAAGCGAATTGAAACCAAAAGCAGAAGCGTTTGATTCATATAGAGAAACGATGGGCAAGTTACTTGAAGCGCAGATCGAAGAGATACCGGAAGAACTGCGAGGACTGATTCCAGAAGAATCAACCGTAAAACAGAAAATCGACTGGATCGCTAAGAATAAGAAGTTGCTACTCAAACCAGTAGGGCCAGACATTGCGGCAGGTGTACGCGGAGCAGGTGGAGCAGATTCACCAGTCAAGCTATCACCAGAAGAACAACAGACTGCACGCACCTTTGGTTATACAGATGAGGAATACGCTAAGAATAAAGAAAAAGAATAGAGATATTCAAAGGAGTTTTAAATGGCAGCTCCCGCATATACATGGGAATTTGTATTTGATCTTTGGGGTGATCGAGTACCGAAGATCGTAACTATGGAAGCAACGACTTCCTTAGAAACCAAGGTTGGCACTTTGTTATTTATGACAAGTGGACAGCTTGATAATTGTACTGATGCAACCGGCACTATGATCGGATTGGCAGCAGAAGCAACCAGCGCAGCCGCAACCGCTAAGGATCCTATTAAAGTTGCATTAATCGCACCTGGAATGGTTATTCGTGGAACGGCAACCGCTGATGCTTCCGCACTTACCGGCTTCGCGTCACGCATTCAAGATATTGATGCAGACCAGCGTCTTGACATCACCGACCAGACGGCCGGCTTCTTATCCGTTTATCGGGTAGTTGAAGGATCAAGTGGATTGACAGTTGATTGTGTTGTGACCAACTTTGATATGTCACAGGCAGTATAAGGAGAAATGAATAATGGGTACACCTACGAACACTAAAGAATGGCCACGATTTGTACTTCCTATCATTCGTAAAGAATGGGAATCACAAATGCAGGCAGTCAATTCTCCGTTAGCACCATTTTTCGGTATTGACAGTTCTGTTAGCTCCGTTGAATATTCACAAGGGATTGGATCGTTCGATTTAGTTCCTGAATACAACAGCGCAGCCGCAGAAGGACAGCCAGCCGCTATCGAATACGATAGCTTTAATCCGCTTTATGAATCCACCTTCACACATAAAGAATATGCTAAGGGTGTGGCGATTGAGCGCAAACTGATGGACGACAATCGTACCGGACAGATCAAGCGGAAAGCACAATCACTTGGTTTCGCATTCGGAACTACCATCGCATCACACATGTCAAGCATTTTGAACAACGCATTCTCAGCCGATTATGTGGGCGCGGATGCAGTTGCTCTTTGCAGTGCATCTCATCCAGTAAATAAAGTCAGCTCTGCTGTCTTTGACAACTTAGGATCAACCGCACTTTCTTATGACGCGGTTGTAGCTACTTTGATCGCTGGACAAGATTTAGACAATGATCGCGGCAATCCAATGCCTATCGTTTACGACACCTTATACGTTCCTACTGCATTACAGGGTACGGCGTTCGAGATCGTGAAGGCACTTAGCAAGCCAACTACCGCTGACGGAGCTGCAAATGCGCTGAACTTTATTTCAGGCGCACCGCTAAACGTGGTTGTTGATCCGTATTTATCGGATGCAAACAACTGGTTTATGCTCAGCAAACCAATGTCATTGATGCACTTGCTTTGGTTCTGGCGCGTAAGACCTGAGATCGCGCTTGATCCTTCAAGCGACTATAACTTAGTTGCAAAATATCGCGGGTACTTCCGTTCATCGTTTGGATGGGACTCAGCTCGGTTCATTCACGGGCATGAAGTAACTTAATAACTAAAGTGGAGGTGTAAAAGCCTCCACAAATTCCATTCCCTAACGGGATATTCTAACGCATGAACTATAAAACTTGCTCTATTTGCAAAAAGTCTTTACCGGCAACGGATGAATATTTTAACAAGAACAGAAGCCGCCGCGATGGATTGGCGACTCGTTGCAAAGAATGTAGAAGTTTAATTCGCAGGGAGTCATACGCAAAAAGCACCAAGATTATATCCGAATATAATAGAAAATGGCGTAGGGACAATCCGGACAAATGTCTGAATTATCTTGAAACAAAGAGAAATAAATATGAGGAAAGCCCAGAGCAGCATAGAATAATTGTTGCACAATACTATCAGGATAATAAAGACGACAAAAAAAAGCAGGTTTCGAAATGGAAAAAGTCTAATCCTAATAAGTGCCGCCAATATGAGCATAGGCGCAGAAAAAGAATAAATTATGCAGGTGGTGATTTTACGGCAGAAGAACTTGAAGAGCGTATAGAAGAACAAGGATTCATGTGCTTTTATTGTAGTTATCCTCTTGAGGATGATTACCATGCAGACCACTTTATTCCTATTTCAAAAGGTGGCTCAAACAATATTGATAACATTGTCGTAGCTTGTAAGTCTTGTAATTTATCAAAGAACGACAAAGACCCGTACGAGTTTATGTCGAGTATAGGAAAAAATTTCGTGCAAGTATCCCACACTTTAAAGAGGGCTAGTTAATTGTGCTTTAATCAGCACTAAATCTATTTATATATAGTACTAAGGAGAACCAAATGGCAAAAACACATTTTAGTGGCCCGCTGGTAGTAGGTAAGTCAGGCGCGGATCCAACAGCATTACTTGGGGGAATTGGTTCATCGAGTGATCGAGAAACCACATCGACCGCAGGCGCAAATTTCTTAGAATATCGATTAGAGAATTCAGCCACATCAGGCGATAATCGCGGTGAATATCTGCGGTTGTATCTGACTGGTGCAGGCGGTGGTGGAGAGGCATTACGCGTATTTACAACCGTTGAAGATGTTGCGGCTGGAACTGCTCATGGTGCACATATCTCATTGAACTTTGGCACTTCTGGAACAGTTACCGGGCAAGGTATTGCATCACGTAATACTTTACACATTCCAGCAACCGCATTGGCAAGCAATGTAACCTTGGCAGCGGTACAGGCTGAGATCTGGTCAGACGCTTCTACTTCTGATCCAGGTGGATCTACCATCCTCTCGTTATTCCGTGGGGTAAATGGTGGAAACGCCACTGGCATGGCTGACGTTGATACTGATGCAGTTCTGTTTGATCTGCAAGGTTTTACGGTTGGCAATGCTAAGATGATTGAACTTGGTGCGCCGAGTGCAATTGCTGGTTCTATTAAGATTAGAATAGGGTCAACAATCTATTACCTCCCATTCAGCACCACCGCATCATCTACCTAATAATATAGGGCAGGTGTAACAGCCTGCCCTGGAAAGGCACTATGAACAAACTTGCGATTGTAGGAGCAGAACCGAGAACGCGCGGAAATGCGCCATACGATGATTCTTCTTACGATATATGGGCTGTGTCTAACTGGGCTAACGCGGAGTGGATGAAACGCTGCACGGCAGTCATAGAAGTACACAAGTCGGAAGTTTACACAAACCATTCTTATGATCCTAATTACTGGTCATTCTTACAAGAAACAGAATTACCGGTTTACATGCAGACAAAAGACAAGCTCATAAAGAATTCTATTGAATATCCGTTGGAAGATATATTGGGAGAATTAGGCGTATTAAAGATAAACGGACGCGCTCCTCAGATGCTCAATTCCTCAATCTCTTATGCAATCGGGTTAGCGATATGGCTTGGATATGGAGAAATAGATATTTATGGGGTTGAGATGACTAACTCAAGCGAGTATAGAAGTCAGCAACCTGCATTTACTTTCTGGGTTGGGTTTGCAGCAGGATTGGGAATAGATATAAACATAAATTGTACGGAAGGATTATTCATTCAACCGTTATATGGCTATGAAGATATGCTGAATACTGAGAAACTTCATAAACTTATGGACGGCATGAAACAGCAATTAGAAGATAAAGAAAAAGAAAAGAATATGATCGAAGGCGCGTTGATGTTAGCCAGACAACTGCTTGACGATTAGGAGTAATAATATGAGTACAGCAAGAGGTACATTACAGGCGGCAACGACAATATCAAAGACTACACAGACTTTGATCGGTGCTGAGATTCAATGTGGCGGATATGATTTTATTACATTGTTCTTTGATTATGTCAAAGGAGATGAAACAGGATTACTTGTCAAAGCACTTTTTATGCAAGTGTCAGGTGGAACTGCATATCAAGATCAATCATGGACAGCAGCAGCCGGAACTAAATCATCTACCGCAAACCAATATACCGCAACCGCAACCGGTAATCATTTTGTAACATTTGATATTCGAGGCATTGAATTCGTGAAGTTTACACAGGGCGGTTCTGCTAATGATGGCACACCTACGGGCACTTTGGCGGCAGCTTACGTAATGAAGGGCTAATATGTCTCAGATCTTGAATATAGAAGATGAAAGCTCAAAAATAGACAGTCAGGCAACACGCGGTCTTCTTGGGGCTGAAGACTCGCTAGCTTATCGTGTTGCAGTGATTGAAAGGCATTTGCATGGCACTGGTCGGTGGATTGAAACAGCAGCAACTTCAAGTGGAGAAACACACGTATGCGATCGCATTGGAGAGGGCGCAGGCTCATTTCAATTAGATGGCGGTAATAACACTTGGGGTGCATGGGTGCAATTATGCGGATCTGATGACACCCCTATACAAGATGGGAAATTATATTTTGATCCTCATCAAGTCATTGTAGAAGATTCTGAACGTGCATCTGTTTATTTCATTCAAATTGGGCGCGGAGATAGCGGCGCTGCTATTCTGTCAGCCGGAACATACACAGAGTTTGTATACAGTGCTACTGTGCAAAAAGACACAGGAATTATTTCTGTTCAATCTGGGCGCGCTCCGGCAGGCTCTAAACTGTGGGGTCGTTGTTGGTCTGTTGGCCATGATACTGGAACAATAAACTTTTTTATTGGATTGCATGAATACGAGGGCTAAATGACATATTCTTTTGATGCTTCTTTAGGTACTGATGTATCACTTGTCCGCTTTCACGTTGGAGATACTAACGTAGAAGGATATTACCTGGAAGATGAAACTATCCAATACTTTGTAACCGCTGGATCGGTAGGTTCTGCGGTGATCGCTTGTATTAAATACATCATTTCGCAACTGAGTAAACCAGACTTTAGGCTTGATTGGATGGCAGTATCTAATATGGAAGCGGCACGAAAAGGATTTGAGAACTTATTAGCTCAGAAAGTTGCTGAATTCGGATTACCGCTTTACACAGCGTCAAGCACAATATCACAACCTTATAGAGCTGATAGTAAACAGGATAGCGACGTAGGAGTATATGATGGTTCTACCGAACAGTAAACTTGTTGCTCAGTTACAGTCAAGAGTGAATGGCGGATTCTTCGTTGATACCGCCACGATGGTAGTTAAGACTATTGACAGTTACGACGAGTATGGACAACCAGTTTATTCGGAAGTTGGCAGCGAGTTCAAGTGTAACTTCACAGATAAGCCGTCAATGGAAACATGGAAGGGTTATGCGGATATTGAAGAAATACAGGCTGAGGTTAGGTTCGTTGGTGATAAGCCGACAAAAGGAGATACATTCAAACTGAGTAATATGTTCAATAGAAGCAGCGCGGAAGATCAAAGTTACACAGAACAGGTATTTGAGATAGTGGCAATTAGAGATCGGGATATATTCGGTTATGTGTGTGCATTGAAACAGGTGCAGATATGAAGTTTACTATTGACGATTCTGCATTTGTGGCAGCGATAAAGAAAACAAAACTTACTGCAAGCGATATGCTGAATATTGCCGGTGCTGGATCTGCTATCGTCAAAGGTGTTCAGAAGATACTCGTTCCTAAAGATACGCATGATACAGAATTGAGTATTGGAGATCATTATATTATTGCAACTGCTGAGAAGGTAGAAAATGACATTGGACCAGAAACAACTTATGCGCCTTATATTGAGTACGGGGTTGTATCTAAACCTAATTATCCAATTCAACCATTTATTGTTCCTTCGGCGACTGGAAGTAATAAGAGTAACACGTTGAATGCAATTAGTTCAGCATTTGGCGCATTTCTAAGGAAACAATGGCCGACATAACATCAAGTCTAAGAACTTTCTTATTGCAGGATGCAAGCATATTATCCGCTTATGTGCAGAGGATATATGTTATCAAAGCACCGGATACAGAAACTTATCCATTCGCCATTATTAGAGTTGTTACTGATCAATCAGCGTACACACAAGATGGTGAAGCCTTACGTCAAACAATAGTGCATATCGATACGTATGACTCGGAGCTATCAGACTGCATAACTAATGCAAAGTTGATCAGAGAAAAGTTAAATGGGTATAGAGGTTTGATGGGTGATATTGAGGTAGGTGCGATATTCGTTAGAGAAGGAACGCAGGAATGGTCGCCGGATGTAAGGCGGTTTAGAATGTTCAATCAATTCGACATAAAATGGACGGTGTAAATGGCATATAAAAAGAAAAGTGCAGAAGAACCAAAATACAAAATAGAAATGCCACAGGTAGGCGTAAAGCCGGAGGTGAAACCAATAGAGAAAGTCGTAGAAATTACAAAACCCGGAGATGAATACAGGTCTTGGGAAAAGAAAGCCGTTAAAGTTGAGAAGCATGTTCCTTATCATGTTCTCATGTGGGCAGGAGTTAAAGAAGTTTACTCATGTACGAAATGTAAGTGGCAAGAGGATAAGAAAGATGACGCGATTCTGCATTATCTATCTCATTATCCTAAAGAAGAAAGAAATACAATATTAGACAATTTAGTAAAGGAGCTATAAATGGCAGCAAGAACAGCAATTACGGTACAAAGTGTCAAGGGACCATTCGCGGCAGTAGTCGCAGGCGGATTAGATGTTACATTCGCGGCAAGTGATTCTGCTAACGGAAACACGCTTGCCATCACCGGTAAAGAATTATTATTAGCTTTCAATGATGGATCAGCGGCAGGCACGATCACGATTGATAGTGTTGATGATGAAAAAGGACGCCAGGAAGACATTACCACTTACAGTTTGGCAGTAGGTGATTATGTTGCTATTGGTGTAGGTTTGACAACTTCAAAAGGCTGGATTCAGTCTGGTGGAGTATTGAACATTGATACCAGCAACGTGGATATAAAAGTAGCCGGATTGAGATTACCTTAAAGGAGTATTATTATGGCAACAAGCAATGCGTGGTGGGCTTATGGGTCTACGTTCAAGATAGGTGATGGGGCGACAGCCGAAGCATTTACGGCAGTCGCTGAGGTTTTGGATATTGACGGTCCCAGCATGTCAAGGGACAGCATAGAAGTAACCAGCCAGGATAGTGATAACGGCTGGCGTGAGAAGATACCAGGATGGCGTGATGGTGATTCAGTTACCGTTCAAGCTAACTGGCTTCCAAGCGATACAACACAAGACGGAACGACTGGTATGTGGGAACAATTCAATGATAACGTTAATCACAATTTCCAGATCGTAACACCAACCGCAGTTGGGATAACAATTTCATTCGCAGGGCATATTAGCGGATTTCCATTGAGCCTTCCTCTTGAAGAACAAGGACAGGTTGAATTCGAGATCGCAATTTCAGGCGCAGTAACAATAGCATAGAAAGGGACACAATGCCTTTATCAAAAGAGCAGATACTAAATATAAGCGACATAAAAATTAAAGAATTGGAAGTGCCGATTTGGAAGGACACTATTTATATTAGGCAACTTACACGCGGTCAGCAGGATGAATACTTGAAATTACAATTCAATAAAACATCCATGCAACAGCACAATAAAGAGCAGAAAATAAATAGCGAGGTTGATCTATTCGGGCATGATGCTTTTATCTGCGCATGTGGAATTTGCGATGAAAGCGGAAAGCCTGAATTTACTCGTGCAGATGTAAAGAAACTTGAAGAAAAGAATGGCGAAGCGATTGGATTTATCGCCAAAGAGATCATCGAGTTTTCTGGTATGGGTAAAGACGTAGAGGAACTTGAAAAACTAAAAAACTAACAGCCGACCCTGACAGAATATTTGAACACCGTTTAGGGTTGGCTTTAGGAATATCTTTATCAGACGTGCGGGCATTACCTGCCGAGGAATTTGAATCATGGCAACTGTTTTACATGATCGAACCATGGGGCTGGAATGATAACGAGTACAGAACAGGCGCAGTCTTGGCGATGCTCAATAATGTCAATATTAGCAAGAAGAAAGACACTAAGAAAGAATCTGATTATATGCGCGATATGCCTAAATTGGTTATGAAAGCGTATAACAATATGGGCGTAAAAGATAAGATGCGAGAAAGGTTACTGAAAGCAGGCATTGAAGAACGCAGACAAATGATCGCGCAGGCATTTGGAACAATGGTTAAAGAGGTGAAGATTGGTAAATAGAATCGGAGGTGTATTATCGCCACAGCAGCAACGATAGCCGCAAAACTTTTGCTTGATTCTACTGGCTTCGACAAAGGCATGGATGATTCCGAGAAGAAGGCAGGCACATTTTCAGGCAAGATGAGCAAGCTCGGAAAGTCTATGACGCAGACTGGTGCCAAAATGACCGCTGGTCTTACTGTTCCTATTGTTGCAGGATTGACTGCTGCCGTGAATAGTGCATCCAATTTAGAGCAATCAATGGGCGGTGTTGAGTCTGTATTTGGCGCATCTGGCGAAGTAATAACAAAATTCGGAGAAACGTCTGCAGAAGCAGTCGGATTATCGA
>Ga0105051_10006967_pt1 | contig 11971 bp, 7 predicted proteins | sample FRY02_FD_78383 | JGI IMG/M metagenome (GOLD analysis project Ga0105051, IMG submission 78383) | Freshwater microbial communities from Lake Fryxell liftoff mats and glacier meltwater in Antarctica - FRY-02 (megahit assembly) | ecosystem: Environmental > Aquatic > Freshwater > Ice > Glacier...
AACAATTATTGATTTTGTTGGTTTTGGAGCTGCAAATTGTTCTGAGGGTTCTGTTACTACTCCTCATTCCAACTCAACATGGTTAACTCGCAAACTCAACGGTTGCCAAGACACAGATGTCAATTCAGTTGATTTTATTGTTACAAATACACAAGTGCCAAGAAATAGTGCCTCCCCCATAAATATCTGTAGTAATGCAACAATTTCTGCTGTTTATTCTGAAACAGTTTGCGCAGGACAAAACGCTTCTTCGATGACCGTTTCAGGTGTTTCGGGTGGTAATGGAACTTTTACTTATCAATGGTATTCAAGATTGGGAACGATTACGTGTCCTACGGGTTCAAGCACAGCAGGTTGGTCTCTTATCGCAGGCGCAACTTCAGTAACTTATACGCCAACAACAGTAAATGCAACTACAACTTTTGCTAGTTTTGTAACCTTCACAGGGGCAAATAGTTGTGGAGGAGCTTGGTCAACAAATTGTAGAACGGTAACAGTAAATCCAGCACCAATCATTTCCAATATGACAGCAACGATTTGTAGTGGAACTGCTTTCGCTGCTACGCCAGTTAATGGCACAAATGGAACTGTTCCAAACCCTACAACTTATTCGTGGGCAGCGCCGAGTGTTGTTGGTATCACAGGGTCTGCATTGGGATCAGTAAGTTTAACGGTTACAGGAACATTAACCAACACCACATCCTCTCCCCTAAATGTTGTCTATACGATTACACCCTTATCAGGATCATGCTCGGGTGGCACTTATACATTGACAGTTACTGTGAATCCAAATGCATCAGTAATAAATATGAATGTTTCAGTTTGCACAGGAGTTCCAATCATAATCACACCAACGAATGTTATAAATGGCAACATTCCAAGTGGTACAACCTTCACCTGGGGAGCACCTGCGCAAACAGGAGTGAGTGGGGGAGCAAGTGGAAGTGGAAGCTCTATTTCAGCGACATTAACAGGAACGGGAACTGCAGTTTATACAGTTACTCCAAGCTTAGGAAGTTGCCCAAGTAATCCGTTTACAGTATCAATTAATGTTGATGCTTGTTTGCCAATGACCGCTTGTAATTTGGTGGTTTATAAAATTGGAAATGGCAGTGTGTTTTCGTCTAATGCGTTTCCAGTTACTTTAGATGAAATTTCGCCAACTGGGAGTTTAATTCAAAATATTAGTTTACCCTTTTCAGGAGCTAATTTGATGACACAAAATGGAACAGCCACTTCTGTTGGAAAGTTAAATTCTTACAATGGATTTTTATCAATTCCTGGTTTTAACACGGCAGTTGGAAATCCTTTAACAAATGGCGCATCGGCGGATGCAGGAATACTGAATAAAGTCAATACAATAATAGATGCAAGTGTTGCTGTTCAATCTTACACACCTTTTCCAACTAGTGCTCCAATTCCATTTATTAATGATAACCATAGAGGCTCTGTGCCGATAACAGCTACTACTTTTTATGTTGTTGGTAAAAGTCATAATTCAGCAATAAATCAAGGATTGTTTTATTTTAATGGAACTAATTTTTCAAGTCAATTAATAGCAGCTAATTTACGTGGAATTGAAATTTTTAATAATCAATTATACGTTTCTAATTCAGTTAATATTTATGCAACTGGAACAGGTATTCCAGCAACCATCAGTTCGACAACTTTACCAACAGGGCTTTTACCTACTTATCCAAGTGGAACAGCAAGTATTTATGGTTTCTCTATCAGTCCAGACGGTTGCACTATGTATGTTGCCGACAATGGAACAAGTGCTTATCGTGGAATTTCAAAATGGAAAAAAATAAGTGGAACTTGGACATATCAACATACATACTCTTGTTTTGCATTTGATCTAACCGTTGATTATTCTGGAAGCAATAATCGTATTTACGCAACGATGAATAACAATGGAAACGTAAGTCCTTCTGATAAAGTCATTCGTTTAATTGATTCAGGAACTGCACCCTTCACATTGGATTGGACATATTCAGCACCTTCAAATTACCGCTTTGCAGGTATCGATTTTACGCCCAATTCAGTAGCAACAATTGCTAATATAAACAATGTTAATCCTCAGGGATTTACTACTTGTCAAAATGGCACTTCACAAACATTGACAGTCGCCTCAGCTATAAGTTCCAATACATTGTCGTATCAATGGTATTCCAATTCTACCTCTGATTTATGCGGAGGAATAGCAATTCCTGCTGCTGTAGCTTCCACTTACACACCCCCAGTTGCAACGGTTGGAACAGTTTATTATTTCGTAAAAATTTCAAGCTCATGCGCGAGTACCAATTACAGTTCGATAGCAGCAGTGATTGTTAACCAAACACCGACAGTTTCATTAAATTGTAATTTAGCTTGTTCAGGAGTTGCAGAACAACTTTCAGCAACACCAGCACCTACAGGAACTTATACTTACTTATGGAGTCCATCGACAGGTTTAAGTTCTACAACGATTAACAATCCTACTGCAACAATTTCGAGCAATACGACTTACTCGGTTGTTGTTACAAATACAAGTACTAATTGCCAAAGTGTCGCAACGAATTGCGCTTTGACAATTAGTCAAGCTCCAAGTGTGATTTTTGTTAGTCCACCGTAAAAAAGAAAAGAAAATCGAGAGTGAAGAATTGAAAATGAAGAATTTTTCTTCAAAGAGGAAAAAAAGATTTCACTTTGGCGCTAAGAATAAAAAAAAACTAAAAGATTAAAATGAATAAAAAACTAAAATTATGGGAATTAGATCGTTTAACAGAAGCTGAATTTAAACAGCAAACCAAAAACCCAATCGTGGTGATTTTAGACAATATTCGTTCACTCAATAATATTGGTTCGTTTTTCAGAACAGCGGATGCCTTTAATATCCAGAAAATTTACCTTTGTGGAATTACAGCTTGTCCACCACATAAGGACATTCATAAAACCGCACTTGGAGCAACGGAAACTATTCCTTGGGAACACAAAACTGACATTGTTTCATTGTGCGAAGACCTAAAAAAGGAAGGTTACAGTATCTGTACTATTGAACAAACAGAACAAACGGTATTTCTACAAAACAGTCATAAATTAACAGAGGAAAAATTTGCCTTGGTATTTGGAAATGAAGTTAATGGTGTTAATCAAGATGTGATAAACAACTCAAATTACGTAATTGAAATTCCACAATTTGGAACAAAGCACAGCTTAAATGTAAGTGTTTGTGCAGGTATTGTACTTTGGGAGTTTTGTAAGAGATATATTCTAAGTGAGGAGTGAAGAATTATGTACCGATAGTTTTCAGTTATAAAAAGGAAGATATTAATCTGAAAGCGTGCCATTAGTTCAAATTATCCTAAAAATGCCCGCATCATTATTTCAAAAATGGAAAATTTAACCCTTCTATGTTTACTTCAAAAATGTCATAATTGTAAACACCTTCATTTTCATCGATTCCAGCAAGAACAGCTTTTTTGAAATCAAAATAAATTTGGAAATGAGTATCATCATTAACAGTATTAAAAATTGCGCCAAGATTTACTGGTTTTCCCCAAGTTACACCAAGATTTTCTGCGTAGTAAATATCATATCCACCCATTCCTGGCAATGCATCAGAACTAAAAAACAAGTATTTACCGTCTGATGAAATAAAAGGTGTGGTCTCACGACCTTTTGAGTTAATTTCTTTGGGAAGTACTTTTGGGGTCTGCCAAACACCGTTCTTTTTTTCAACGGAATAAATATCTGTCAGCGTTTTATCTCCTGTTCGATCAGATACGAAATACATTGTTTGCGTGAAAGATTCGTCCTCATTGTAAAGCGTATCCGTGATTGACGCAGCACCATCAAAAAATGAGTTATTAATTCCAGAATTTTTAATAATTTCAACATCATCCCATGTTCCTAGAATATCCGTTTTAATTTCAAAAATTTCTGAACTAGCTGTTGTTTTTTCTTTTGAAGCAGCTGTATTTAAAGTACCTAAACCATATAATCCATCACGAGAAACAAACGTCAACGCGTCAAATCCCTCTGTATTTATTCCATCGAAAGTTTCTGTATTCAAAACCCATTCACCGTTTTTAGCATCCCAAACAGCATGAAACATATCTTCAAAAAATCGTTGGTCTTCTAGGTTCAGGTTTCCACCTGTTGTTTCAGAATTTCGAGCAGTGAAAAATAGTTGTTTTCCACCATCAAATAGAATTGGACCATATTCGTCGTATTTGGTATTTAATTTACTTGAAATAGAAATACGTTTGTTTTGAACACCATTTTTTTGCTCGTTTAAAGCAAATTCACATTGAGCAATAAGAATTGGCACATCGTAATCCTCAGCTAATTTATCACCGAAATCCGATTTTGCATTTTTAAAATGAACAATAGCGCTTTCAATCATACTCAATTTATGGTTGATTTTTCCAAGTAACATCTGCAATTCACCATCAGATTTTTCTTTTGTCAATTCAAGTGCTTTACTTGCATTAGCCAAAGCCATGTCGTAACTATTTAACTCAAATTCAGCAGTTGAAAGCCAAAAGTAAGCTTTCCAATTGTTTGGGTTTTTAACTTTTGCTTGTCTAAAAAACATCAAAGCATCAGAAGTCCGACCAATGTTATACATTTCAGAGCCATCACTAATGTATTTTGAACTTGCAAGTTTGTCAAAAAATTTAACCTTAGTGCTTTGAGAAAACCCTGTGAATGAAATTCCTACAAGAACTACTAAAAGAAAACGAATCATGTTATTATTTTAAAGTTTAACAAAGAAACACAAACAAATGTTACAATGGAAATAGGAATTAGATTATTTATGAAAAATAGATAGTTGAGAAGCTTTTCTCTTTAAAATGAGCATCGTGCTTCGACTTTGACTTCGAGAACCTCGGCCTGCGTCTTAATTCGGTATTCTCATTCCGTGTTTATGATTTAATTTTCCCTTATAAAAAATTCTAACTAGTTCAATTCCGCTATATTTTTTTTGGGAAGACTTTCGAGATGATTAGCTAGAATAATTAGTTTAATCCTCCGACAACGACTTTCTCGTCGTCAATAAGAACTGGCCTTTTCAGAAAAGTGTACTCCTCGAGAATGAGTTTACGAAAATCGAGTTCACTTAAGTTTTTGTCTTTAAGATTAAGGGTTTTGTATTTTACGGCTCTTTTGGAAAATAATGCTTCGTAAGAACCTACTTTTTCTTTTAAAAAATCCAAAGTTGATGCATCAATCGAGTTGGTTTTAATATCCACCAACTCGAAATCTGCACTTGGATTAAATGCTTTTATCAATTTGCGACAATTGTCACAGGTACTCAAGTGATAAATGCGTTTCATACTAACAATACTCGTCGTAAGCTGCCGAAAGGTTTGTTGCAATCATTTGCGCTGTTCCTCCTTCGATATGATGACGCTCTAAAAAGTGAACCAATTTACCATCTTTAAATAAGGCAATAGAAGGTGAAGAGGGAGGATAAGGTAAAAAATACTTGCGTGCTTGAGCTACCGCATCGGAATCAACTCCTGCAAAAACTGTTGCTAAATGGTTTGGAGCTTTTTCATTATGAATAGAAAGTTTCACACCTGGACGCATATTACCTGCAGCACATCCGCAAACGGAGTTAACTACTAACAATAAAGTTCCTTTGGTTTTGGAAACGATAGCGTCAACATCTGACGGGTTAATTAATTGTGTGAATCCTACATTTGTAAGATCATCCTTCATGGGCTGTACTAATTCTGCTGGATACATATTTATTTTTTTTAGAGTACAAAACTACGGAATTAGTAAATTGAAAAATGAATGTTTCCAATTGAATAAAGTATTTTTAACACCAAAATATATTCCTTGTCCCAAATTTCCTGCAAGTTGCTTCCGAGATTTTATTTTACAACTAACACTTTTCCCACTTTTTTGTCTTTACCTAAGTTCGTTGCAGTCCATATTAGATAAACACCAGTTGCAACTTTTTGCCCGTCTATGGTTTTTCCATCCCACGATGCTGTTCCCCCGTTTGACGTTGTTTTATAAACCAGATTTCCTGCAACATCAGTGATTTTCACATCCGAATTATAGCGAATTCCCTGCATCGTAATGGGTCCAAAATAATTTGGTCTTACAGGATTTGGAAACACAATTACCTCGCTATATTCTGGGTCTTCGTAACTCGCATTAGAACGATATGAAACCAAACCCTTGTCCGTTATAATGAATAGTTCGCCTGTTTTTTGATCTAACTTAATATCAAAAATATTGTCTGAAATCAAGGGAGAATTATCCATTGTGAATTGCTCTAAAATTTCGGAACCATCAGCAGAAAGTAACAATATTCCTGCATTTGCTGTGGCAATCCATTTACGATTTCCACCATCTACTTCAATATCAGTAATGTGCGTGTTCCCTAAAACGTATTCTACATTTCCTTCAAATTGCACTTTAACTCTTTGTACGTTATAATCACCACCTTCAGCCTCAAAAGAATTACTTGAACTATACAAGATTCCAAATCCTGAGTCAGTTCCAACCCAAATTTCACCGTCAAAATCTGCTGCTAATGCAGTAACATTTTTTGATGGTAAATCTCCAGTTAAACTTCCAGTAGAAAGGTGAATGTAACGATCGTCACTCGTGTTGTCTAATGTTCCGTTATAATCGTAGCCAAACATACCATCTTCGAGCGACGCAAACCAGATGTTGTTATTGAAATCAACAATCATTTTCGTAGTAAAAATATTTCTAGCGGCAAGCCCACAGTCAAAACTTTTCCAAATACCATTTTTATCGCGGACATTTAAGGGGTTGTCTGCATAGCCATTTAAAGCCCAAAGATTTCCTTTTTCGTCGTAAGAAACATTTGAAACTAGCGACCAACCATTATTGATTCCAGATAATTGTAAAGTTGAATTAGTCTGATTGAATAAAAGCACACTATCCTCTTTGAAAATGGTTAAAGGTTCTTTAGAATAGGTGCTGATAGCGAATTCTTTTGTGTTTTTTGGATTGATAGAAACATCCAAGACATCCCATAAATCCTTGCCTTGCCACTGAGAAACAGAGTAATTATCTTTCAAATCCCAATTTCCATCTTCAAATAAATGCACACCATTTTGACTGAAAGAAGGTAAACGAAGTAAAAGTCGACCGCTTGCGATTGCTAATTTTCCATTTTGCCAATCCATAGAATAAAACGCGGTATTTTTTGTACCTGCAACGGGATAATTTTTTAAAGCAATTTCTGAAGCGTAAAAATATAAGCCGTTATTTAAATCTGAACTCCAAATACCCTTTGAGTTTTTGCTCGTTCGAGATGGAGAAATAGCAACACCTAAATTGTTTGTTATGTAAGAACTTGTTTGAACACCCACCGAATTATATAAATAAAAACCTCCGTCTAAATTTACTGAAAGTTGATTGTCAAGTTTATTTATAGAATGAATTTCTAAGGAAAAAGAGCCATTCGTAATCAATTGTTTACCTGTGGATGTTAGCTTATAAATAGAATCATTTCCATAAATTGGATTTGAAAAAAGTACAAATAAATTTCCTTCCACATTTTCAATTTCGTGGTACGAATTGGTTGTCAGGGTAGTCAAGCGCGTATCAGTTGACCACTGTGAAAAATCAGGTAAAGCGGGATTATTTAATTTCCCATAAAGTAAACGCGATGGGGCAAGTGCAAAAATTGTGTCATTAGAAAAAGCAACATCATTTATTTTTTCTAAACTATTTGTCGGATAATATGTGTCCTTAATTTCGTTTTTCGAGGGGTTTAATTGCGCAATTGCAAAATCAGTTGCAACATAAATAAAATCACCGTTTCGTTCAAATCGATTTATTCGCTTGGAGTTCGGAATACTCGCAATTCGAATTGCTGGAATGTTATAAATACGCTTATTCTTTAATTTGTCAATATTTCCATTTGCATAACCAATGTACAACGCTGCCTCTTGTTCATCCCAAAACAGACAAGAAATTTGAATATCCGATAAGCCGTTAATAGCATTCATCAGCGATTTATCTTCTTCATCTGCTAGGTCTAAGATGTAAAGTCCATTTTCAAAAGCAGTGTAAATGGTTGATTCATTGGCAGCAACGTCAATAGCTTTTAATGTTGTGACGTGAAGGCGCCAATCACCCATCGCAATTTGACTAAAAGCGGAATTAAAAGCACTCAAAAAAAGGATTATAACAATTATGCGCATGGAAGCCAAACGGATTAATTTAAGATTTATTGAATTTGAAGAAATAGATTTGAAAACTGGCAATTAAATTCCAAAAATAGTTCAGTTCTTTGATCTAAAAAAAAAGGAACTTGAATAAAAACCCAAGCTCCAATTTTTGTAAAAAAATAATCTAAACAAAACAAATTGAATATTAGAACTTGATTATTCAATCAAATAAGGAACTTTCCCGTCAGTGATAATAATCTTTGCGTTATTTGATTTAGAAAGTTCAATGAATGCTTCGATGCTTCTGATTTTTATAATTTGATCTGTCAACCCCTCAGAAATAATCTTTTGTGCGTCTTTTATTCCCGTGGCTTCAATAATTTTTCTTTCAGCTTCCAATTTTTCTTGTTGCAAAATGAAAACCATACGCATTGCGTCTTGTTCCGCTTGTAATTTTTGCTCTATTGAATTTGCCAAACCTCCTGGAAGCTGAATACTTTTCATTAACACAGCCTCTACCAAAATACCTTTTTCTGTTAAGTTTTCACCCATTTTTACTTTAATTGCGTCCTCTATTTCTGAGCGCATACCAGAATGCATATCTTTTGCGAAAAACTTAGAGCAAACATCAGCTGAGGCCGATCTGAAAACATTCGAAATAATATTCTCATAGCCAAGTCCAATATTTTTAATCACTTTTGGAACACTATTTTCATCAATCCGATATAAAATTGAAATTTGTGCAACAACACTCAACCCTTCTTTACTAGGGAGACTCAAAGATAATTCGATGTCATTAATCTGTGTGTTCGTTAAAATCACTTTTGTAACAAATGGATTATACCAAACAGCTCCTTGCGTGTAACTTTTTTCAGAAAGTTTACCAAGTTTTTGTTTTACACCTACTTGACCAGGGCGAACTATGGCGCAACTACTCATCAAGAGCAATGCAGCCGCTAAAGGAAAAAAAATCGTTTTCATATTACTATTTTAATTGTTTAAAAATTTATATCAATTAATTTTTAGCTTGGTTAAACAAAAATACTAAACGGTTAATTATCAATTTCAATTCTTTGTGAATTTCTTTTGTTAAGAATATAAAAAATTAATAAAGTCAAACAAAGATTTTATAACGTTATTCCGGATTGTGTAATTTTGATTTTTCAACCTTCGAAATAAACAGCATTCTAAAACACGTAAATTAAAACCCGTTTTAAACATTAATTAATTAGCGTTTATTTAAAGAATTCACGAAAAAATAAACACTACCTTTGACGCTTGATTTTTCCAATACATGAACACAAATAAAACCATTGAATCAGCTTTAATTTCCGTTTATTACAAAGACGGTTTGGACGAACTCGTTAAAGAATTACACAAAAACAGCGTTACTATTTATTCTACAGGAGGAACGCAAGCTTTTATCGAAGCATTAAACATTCCAGTTATTCCAGTTGAAACATTGACGAGTTTTCCTGAAATTTTAGGTGGACGTGTGAAAACTTTACACCCAAAGATTTTTGGTGGGATTTTAAACAGAAGAAATATTGTGGAAGACCAGGAAGCTCTGGCAACGCATGATATTCCACAAATTGATTTAGTAATCGTTGATTTATACCCTTTTGAAGAAACAGTAGCATCTGGTGCTAGTAACGAGGCAATAATTGAAAAAATTGATATCGGTGGAATTTCTTTGATTCGTGCAGCAGCGAAAAACTACAATGATGTGGTGATAATTCCTTCTTTGAAAGAATATAAAACTTTATTGGAATTATTAAAAACTCAAAACGGCGCAACTACGTTAGAACAACGGAGACAATTTGCTGGAGAAGCATTTCACGTTTCTTCCCATTACGACACATTGATACACAATTATTTCTTGTCCAACGATTCTCCTTACTTAAAATTTAGCGAAGAGAAAAATCAAGCGTTGCGTTATGGAGAAAACCCTCATCAACGTGGGAAATTTTACGGTGATTTAAACTCAATTTTTGATAAATTACATGGTAAAGAATTATCGTATAATAATTTATTAGACGTTGATGCAGCGGTTGCCTTAATGCAAGAATTTACAACTGATGGCCCCACTTTTGCGATTTTGAAGCACAACAATGCTTGTGGAATTGCAACACGAACAACCATCAAAGATGCTTATGAAACAGCTTTGGCGGCAGATCCGGTTAGTGCTTTTGGTGGAATTTTAATCTCAAACGCATTTATAGAAGTAGAAACTGCAACATTAATCAATGATTTATTTTGTGAAGTTTTGATTGCACCTGCATACAGCGAAGAAGCGTTAGCAATTTTAAAATCGAAAAAAAACAGAATCATTTTAGTACAAAAAGAGACTATTTTACCAGCGGTTCAATACCGTTCAATTTTAAATGGAATTTTGATGCAAGATCGCGATTTAAAATCTGAAAAAGCAAGCGATTTGAAAGTTATCACCAAATTAACACCAACATCAACAGAAATTGAAGATTTAATTTTTGCTAATAAATTAGTAAAGCACACAAAATCAAATACAATAATTTTAGCGAAAAATGGACAACTTTTAGCAAGCGGAACGGGACAAACATCACGTGTAGATGCCTTAAACCAAGCAATTCATAAAGCGAAATCATTCAACTTTGATTTGAAAGGTGCTGTTATGTCGAGTGATGCGTTTTTTCCTTTCCCAGATTGTGTAGAAATTGCTCACAACGAAGGAATAGATACAGTGATTCAACCAGGAGGGTCAGTAAAAGACCAATTATCGATTGATTATTGCAACGAGCATGAAATGAAAATGGTATTTACAGGTTTTCGTCATTTCAAACATTAATTTTAGTACATTTACGAAGAATTGTAACCTTTGTTCGTGTTCTGCGAATAAACGTACAATATTTATAAGGAGGGAACTCGAAAATGGGATTGTTTAGCTTTTTAACTCAAGAAATTGCAATTGACCTTGGAACGGCCAACACGCTTATCATTTGGAATGATAAAGTGGTTGTTGATGAGCCTTCAATCGTTGCAAGGGATATCCAAACCGGTAAAATTGTTGCCATCGGAAAAAAGGCACAACAAATGCATGGGAAGACCCACAAATTAATCGAAACAGTACGGCCATTGAAAGATGGTGTGATTGCTGATTTCCAAAGTGCGGAACAAATGATTCGTGGAATGATTAAAATGATCAACCCAGGAAGAAGCTTGTTTAACCCAACTTTGCGCATGGTAATTTGTATTCCATCTGGTATTACAGAGGTGGAAAAACGGGCTGTTCGTGACTCTGCAGAACATGCAGGAGCAAAAGAAGTTTATTTGATTCATGAGCCAATGGCAGCAGCTATCGGTATCGGAATTGACGTGGAGGAACCGATGGGAAATATGATCATTGACATAGGTGGTGGTACTTCTGAAATTGCCGTAATTGCATTGGGCGGAATTGTTTGTGATAAATCAATTCGTATTGCTGGCGATGATTTCACAAGTGATATTGAAGAATACATGCGACGCCAACACAATATACTAGTGGGGGAACGAACCGCAGAGCAAATTAAAATTGAAGTGGGAGCTGCATTGCCTGAATTAGACAATCCACCACCAGATTTCGCTGTTCGTGGACGTGACTTAATGACAGGAATTCCGAAAGAAATTATGGTTTCGTATGTCGAAGTAGCTCACGCTTTAGACAAAACAATTTGTAAAATCGAAGAAGCGATTCTGAGTGCGTTGGAAATGACTCCACCAGAATTATCAGCAGATATTTACAAAACTGGTATTTATTTAGCAGGTGGTGGTTCAATGCTAAGAGGTCTAGATAGTAGAATTTC
>Ga0105051_10006969_pt1 | contig 11968 bp, 6 predicted proteins | sample FRY02_FD_78383 | JGI IMG/M metagenome (GOLD analysis project Ga0105051, IMG submission 78383) | Freshwater microbial communities from Lake Fryxell liftoff mats and glacier meltwater in Antarctica - FRY-02 (megahit assembly) | ecosystem: Environmental > Aquatic > Freshwater > Ice > Glacier...
GGAGGCGACTGAACTGCCATGAGAAAATAGCATTTGTCATCGAAGGACGTTCCTTCAAAGACGGAATCTTGCAGGACATCTTCGCCGCCTAATTCAAAATCTTAAAACACAAGATTTGACAATCGCTCATTTCCGTCACCAATCCAATGCGATTCTCCATTTTGCATACTGATGAAAAGCTAACTAAATGAGGATTTTTAAGATCCGTCGAGAATTCGTGATGGGTTTTGGCCTCCTACGGCGCACTGATACCTGAGGGGCACGTTCCCTTGACCAAGCGGGAAAACGCGGATGCATTTTGCCCCCGTCCAACTCCGAGAGCACCTAACCAAAGTCGAGACTACGAAATGTCCTTTACCAGCACACTGAGACAGTTATTCGGTTCCACTCCAGGTCCAGGTCGCGTGCGGAACCATCGCGGGTCCGGGGCATCCCGGCGCGTTCAATCTCGCAAAATGACGCTTGAGTCGCTTGAGCGCCGCGAGGTGTTTAGCACCGATCTGCTGTCGGCGTTTGCGATTGGAAATAATACCGGTAATTCCTCCGCAATGGACGTTGCTTCGGACATCGCAGGTAATAGCTATATGGCCGGTAGTTTTTCAGGGACCGTCGATTTCGATCCCGCCTCAGATCATCCTGGGAATACAGACATATTGACATCGCGTGGCGTAACGGATGCTTACGTTGCAAAATACGCCCCAGACAAGTCGTTGATCTGGGCCATTCGCATGGGAGGAGACTCGACAACCTCTGCCGGCTTTGGTCCGGATGACCGTGCAACGAGTCTCAGTGTTGATTCGAATGAAAATGTGTATGTAACTGGCCAATATAAGGGTTCCTCCGATTTTGGTTCGCAGACGTTAACGACAGCGGGTGACCTCGACGCTTTTGTGGTCAAACTAAATTCGTCAGGAGCGGTACAATGGGCAAATCGATGGGGCGGAACAGTCAACAATCGTGGCAACAGTGTCGATGTCGATCGTAATGGAAATGTATTGGTCTTAAGTGTGAATTTAGGCGCAGCAGGAACCGATATCCTAAAATTCAATTCTTCTGGCGTCAATGTTTGGTCGAAGTATGTTGATAATGCAGGCCTCAATACCGGCGACCTGGCAGTCGATCCCGCCGGTAATGTTGTTGTCGTGGGTGCTTTCCAAGGACATGTCGACTTTGATCCCGGTCCAAGGACGAATCGGCAATGGGACGGAGAGGGCCTTATCGCAAGTTATGTTCTGAGTTTAAACAGCGAAGGTAATTTTCGTTGGGTGAGCGTGTTCCCAAGCCCTGTGAGCTCTTTCTCGTGGGCTACCGACGTTGCATTAGACAGCTCTGGAAATATTGTGGTCGGAGGTATCTACAAAGGCCAAGTGGATTTCAATCCCGGTCGCGGAATCACTCGCCTATCGAGTGGCGGGGCGTACGTCACGAAGCTGAATTCAAAAGGTGGACTTGTTTGGGCGCGTTCACTGGACGACAGCAGTGGATCAACAACTGGTGTATCGGGACTTGCAATCGGCGCCGATAACAGCATTTTTGTCGCGGGCGGCTTCAACGGCACCACCGATTTCGATCCAGGGACTTCCAACGTCTCGCGGACGACCGCCGGCCTCTCGGACGGCTATTTGCTCAACCTAACGAGTGCTGGAAACTTCGGTTGGGTGGAAACGTTTGGTGGAAGTCAGGACGATTACGTCGCAGGAGTGTCCGTAGATGCGGGTGGAACGATTCATTTGGCTGGTGTGTTTAGCGGGACCGTTGACTTCAATCCAGGTTTAGATGAAGAGAACCTCACCAGCCCTAGTACTTTTAGGACAAGTTTCCTCCTCCGATTGCGCCGGAGATAATCCACTGGAAGCTATGGCAATCCACTACCGGCGTGAAACATGGGTTAGAATCTTAATCTCAATCAAGCCTTTCACGCCGGTGCAACGGAACTTGCCAACCGCCGTGGGACGACCGCATAATCTGATACCTGCGCAACCCAAAGTCTGTACGCCCCCATGTCCGACGTGACTCGCATCCTGTTGGACATCGAACAAGGGGACTCCCAAGCCGCAGATCAGTTGTTGCCGTTGGTCTATGCCGAACTTCGCAAGCTTGCCGCAGCCAAATTGGCGTCGGAGAGAGCAGGGCACACGCTTCAGCCGACCGCCTTGGTCCATGAAGCCTACCTTCGGCTAGTGGAGGGTGCCTCGATGGAAAGCGAGGGAATCCATGCAGAGTCCAAAGGTTGGAAGAATCGAGGGCACTTCTTCGGAGCGGCCGCGGAAGCGATGCGACGAATCTTGGTAGAAGGTGCTCGTCGACGAAGTCGATTGAAACGGGGTGGCGATCTTAATCGCTGCGAATTGGAATTCGCCGAGCCGATCTCAAAAGAGCCGGACGAAGAAATTTTGGCGATCGATGAAGCGCTCATTCGCTTCACGGAGGAAGAGCCAGAAAAGGCATCGCTCGTCAAGCTCCGATACTTTGCGGGGCTAACCATGGCTGAGTCTGCCCTGGCGATGGGAATTTCGATTGCGACGGCCGAAAGACATTGGCGATACGCACGGGCCAAATTAGCAGGTTATGTCCGGGAGGGGGAATAGTATTCGCCCACTGCTTTGCGTCTTCACTGCATCCCAACGTATTTTCCAAGTTTGCCAACTGGTTCCCAGGCAGAGCCAGGGAACGAGAATTAAGTACTCTGGCGATGATCGAGAAGTCTACTTTTTTACACAAATTTTCACTCGCCTACTTCTTCACGACAAATATTATGCATGAACGCTTAGAAACAATTTTCAACGGGGCGATCGGCCAAATATCTGAGGCGGAGCAGGCAGCCTACTTAGATGGTGCGTGTCATGGCGATACGGATTTGCGGCATCAAGTGGAACAACTGTTAGCCGACTATAAAGAGGGCGAGTTCTTGGAGAAGAGGCTAGTGCCTGATATGCCTGTTACCACGCTAAGTTCGGAGCCGGCACCGCTAGTGCACTCGATGATCGGCCCCTACAAGCTGTTGCAAGTCATCGGCGAAGGCGGAATGGGAACGGTCTATATGGCCGATCAACGCAAGCCGGTCGAACGCCGCGTGGCCATCAAGATCATTAAGGCTGGTATGGATTCCAAGCAGGTCATCGCTCGCTTTGCGGCGGAACAACAGGCACTGGCCCTGATGGACCATCCCAACATCGCCAAAGTACTCGACGCAGGCACTACCGAGACGGGCCGTCCCTACTTCGTCATGGAACTTGTGAAAGGCATTCCTATCACAAAGTACTGCGATGAAAAACAACTCACTCTGAGGGAGCGGCTGGGACTCATCGTCGATGTTTGCAACGCGATCCAACACGCTCATCAAAAGGGCATCATCCACCGCGACATCAAGCCCAGCAATGTCCTGGTTACCCAATACGACGGCAAGCCTGTTCCAAAAGTGATTGACTTTGGAGTCGCAAAGGCCACTGCCCAAAGACTGACCGAGAAAACGATGTTCACCGAGTTCGGCGCCGTTATCGGCACTCTGGAATACATGTCTCCCGAGCAAGCGGAACTCAATCAACTAGATGTCGACACGCGGAGTGACGTTTATTCCATTGGAGTACTTTTTTATGAATTACTGACAGGTTCAACGCCTCTGGACGGCACGAAACTCCGTTCGGCAGCGTTCAATGAAATGCTGCGCATGATTCGGGAGGACGAGCCACAAAAGCCGAGCACTAAGATTAGCTCGAGTCAAGCCTTGCCATCGATCGCAGCCTGTCGACAGATTGAGCCCCTTAGGTTAACCAAACAAGTGCGTGGCGAGTTGGACTGGATCGCCATGAAGGCGTTAGATAAAGACCGCGGACGACGATACAGTTCGGCCAATGCATTTGCCGAGGACATCAACCGGTACTTGGCAAACGAACCAGTTCTGGCTTTTCCGCCCTCCATGGCGTATCGCTTTACCAAGATGATCCGCCGATATAAGGTCGCCGCTGTCGCCGCGGTGGTAGTCACCACCGCCATTCTCTCTTCGCTGGTGTTTAGCACAGTAAAATACTTGGACGAGCGCCAGGCGCGTCGCGAAGCAGATTCCCACCAATTGATTGCAGAGCAAAACGCCGTTTCGGCTAAGAATTCGGCAGCGCAAGCCAACATTGATCGAGAGGAGGCTCTGCGTCAGAAAAGCGAAGCGCAGTCGCAACGAAAGACAGCTCAACAAAACCTCTATTTTGCAGATGTACGATTGGCTTCAGTTGATCTTGAAGTTGGGAATTTGGATCATGCCAGCAAATTACTCATGAGTCACGTTCCATTCGATACAGGCACCGATCTGCGCGGATGGGAATGGTATTACTTGCTTAGCCAATGCCATCAAGCAGAGCAAGAATTGTTTGGTCACAAAAAGGAAGTCACCGGTATTTCATGGAGTCCTGATGGCGATCTCCTTGCATCCGTCAGCCACGACGGATCGGCCCGCATCTGGAATGCAAGAACATGGCAACTGGTCAGGGAGTTTAATGAAGGAGGCACGATAAAATGCTGCGTCGATTGGAGCCCGGACGGTAAGAAGCTGGCTTGGGGTTCAGCGTCCAACGAATCGGCTCTCAGAGTCTGGGACCGAGAGACCGACAGCCTCATCACCATGCACGGGGCCGTCGGAAGTATTTGGGAAGTCGATTGGGCTACCGAAGCATTGATAGCCACTGCAAGCCTTCCTTTCGAGGAAGGTCGTCCCAACATTTACTTATGGAATACGGAGAAGCAGAAGATAAGCGATTCCTTTACGTCCGATGGCGGTGACCCGACCTCAATTGAGTTTAGTCCGAGTGGCGGACTATTTGCTTTCACTAACGGAACCGAGGCGGGGAGCGTCTTTCGGGCGCAAGACTCGCAGTTCAGTTTAGGTGAAGTGACTGGTAAACCCATGAATGCCGCAACATGGAACCCAAAGTCGCTTGCATTGGCAATCGGCACCAAAGAAGGAGAATTTCTGCTTTGGAATTTCGATCGTAAAGAAGTGCTGGCTCAATAGAAAGGGGGGCACAGTGACGTTGCGGACTTGAAATGGAATAGCGAAGGGAGTTTGATCGCCGCCGCCTATTTCAATGGTAATGTCGAAATATGGCGGGACGGAAAATTAACTCGATCGATCGCAGCGAATAAGGGTAAGACAAGAATTAGTTGGGATCCCGCAGGCAACAGGCTTGCCACTTGCGGTATCGACCCAGTTATTCGAATCTGGAATCTAGACCCGACCCAAAACCCAGTTCGAATTGAATCGAACTTGAAAGAAGCAAGTTCCGCATGGGATCGAAATAGCAAATCCATTTTCCGAGCGGATCCACGATCGGGAACAATCCTTCGATATGATGCGGCAAGTGGGGCGCAAATTTCGGACAACGGATTAGGCCCGTCGCTTACTGAATTAGTACAACCAAGTCGTAATAATTTTATCACTGAGTACAGAAATGAAAACCTCTTAAACGGAGTGCTGTCTCCAAAGCTCGATCGAGTTGCTTCTATTTCTGTTGGTCTCGAATGCGTGATGATTCGGAGCGTTGTGTCCGAAGGCGTAGTTCAAAGCCCCAATATGACTGGCCTGTGCGGTATCTCATGGTCGCCTGACGGTAAGCAACTGGCAGTGGTCGGTCAAGGACGGGATAAAGTGGGTGGTTTGTTAAAATTTGCCGGGTGGGTCTATATCGTCGATCCGGACTCGGGGGCAATACAACACCGTTTCCAAATTAGCGGCGACCGTGTGCAAGCAACCGCAGTTGCATGGAATCATGATGGCAAGAAAATTGCCGTAGGTAACTTATCCGGGCAATGCGAAGTGTGGGACGTTCAAACAGAAACATTGATTTTCAGCGAGCAAGTTCACTTGTCTCAAGTTGCAGATCTTACTTGGTCACAGGATGACCGGCGTGTGGCGTCTGGAGGACGCGACGGGGTAATACATATTTGGGATCCCACCAATGGAAAATCTTTTTTAACTCTTGGACCACATGACGCTCCCATACGAGAATTGGAGTGGTCGCCCGATGGCCGCAAGCTAGCAGTTTCAGATAAAAATGGCGTCGTATTGATTTGGGACGCCACCAAAGGATTTGACCTGGAGAAGGGAAGTTCACGGCGGCATCTGACCGAGCCGCAGCAGTGGAGCGAGTTCGACCGTTTGACGATGCAAGGCAGGTGGTCGGAGGCTAGCCAAGTCCTCAATGCCATTGTGGAACAGGGGAATCGTGAGGCGTGGGCGTTATTCCAGCTAGCCTTGGTTCAACTTCAAATGGATGATCAAGCCGGCTATCAAAACTCGTGCAAGCGCATGCTTGAAACACCTATGAATGTCGTTCATGGCCTTGATCCGTTTTATTCCGCATTCGCGGCAACAGTGATTTCGGGAAGTCTAGCCGATTTCGGACCCGCTGTTGAAAGCGCGCAGCTTGCCGCGAAGATCAAAACGAACAGTCGATCTGAGTCTTGTCAAAGCGCGATACATTTTGAAATTCTCGGAGCGTCCTTCTTTCGATCCGGAAACTTCGAAGAGGCAACACATGCACTTCTGAATGCCTCTCTTACATCGCTGGTCTATCCCAATCCATCGGACTTGAAGGGGTCTTACAGAACGGACTACTTTTTGGCGATGACGTTGCACCGTTTAGGAAAAATAGAGCTCTCGAAGAAGTGGTTTGCTCGCGCGAATCAACAGTATGTTGCCATCGAAGAAGACATCGGCAAGCCCTCGCTCTGGAGAAGCAAACTGATGATCGAATTGGTTCGAAAGGAAGCGTCAGAACTATTGAAGTTGCCAACCAATTACGGCTTGGACGACGGTGTTGTATCCGATGACAAAAAACAATGGCTCAGCATGCTTCGGGAGCTGCGAAGCAACATTGCGAACTCCGAAGCCTATCGAGTTTCCGCCTCGCAAGGGAGCAAGGTGCGTACCGAAGCCTATCGGGTTTCCGCCTCGCAAGGGAGCATGGTGCGTGCCGAAGTCGAAAGGTTGGCAGGGCAAGCAGCGACAACTGAGGCTGAATTGGATGATGCTGACTTTTGGCTCAATGAGGCAGTCCAAAGTGAGCCGAATTCACCAGAATTCTGGAAGTATGTGGGAGAACATAATTACGAAGCGGGTAGATTTCAGGCCGCCATTGATGCGATGACGAAATGTCTTGAGCTTGTAAGCGCGAACTCTGATTTGTACTACCCGGACGAAAATTTTTGGTTGGCGAAAGCGTACGTGAAGTTGGGTCAAACTGAAAAGGCGGTCGACTTGTTACTTGCTGCGATTGGTGAGAAAACGGGCCCCAAGATCAATTCGATGATAATCGCTGAAGCCGCGCTGCTGGATGGCGTGCTTGAAGAATTGTCCAAGCGTGCATTGGACGATGGATTATTCCAGGCTGAACTGGCCCGCTATTACGCACAACAAGGTCAGGCAACGCTGGCGCAAACCACTCGGGTCAACGCTCTCGCACGATTCAAAGAGAAACTGGCCAAGGATCCGGAGAATTCCGCATTGGCCGTCAAACTCGCCGATTTGCTTCTTACGCTCGAACAAGCATGGACAGTCCTGACTCCGGTTGAGATGAAATCCGAGACCGGCGCGAAAATGGAATTGCAGACCGATGTTTCGATCTTCGTCCATCAACAAGTACCAAGCAAGAACGATACCTACTCAGTCGTATTCCAATCGGAATTGAAGGGAATTAATAGCCTGCGTCTGGAAGCCCTGACGACCTCACGTTTTCCCATTCGTGGACCTGGGTGGGCAGCGGATGGAAACTTCGTGCTCAACGAAGTGACGCTCGAGGCTGCCTCTGCCGAGAACCCCGACCAGACTCGCGCGATTGTGTTGCGAAACGCATCCGCCGATTTTAGCCAGGAAGGTTGGGATGTCCGAGGAACAATCGACGGTGTTGGTAGCTCGGGTTGGGCCGTTGCGCCACAAACGAATGAAGATCACACAGCGGTCTTTGAGTTGTCCGAAAACGTTGGTGATGGACAGCCTATGCAACTGATTGTACGCCTCAATCATCAGCATAAGGATCCAAGTTACAAACTCAGTTGTTTCCGAGTGTCGGTCGCCAACGATCCCTCTGTTTTTGATTTGGAACAGAAACGCTTTGCCGCGATGAAGCTCTCGGATCCGTGGGCTAAGCTCGGGGCGGCATACGTCCTGACCGGCGACACCGACCGCGCTGCGGATCTGTTTGCACAAACATTAAAGAAGTCCGATATCACATCTGGGATAGGAAGCGAATGGTTGACCGATCGGGTTCTCGAATCGCTACGGACTAGGCATCCCGAGCCGTATGTAGCCTATTTGCAAGGACAAGCGAGCGCAGCCGCGGAGCGAGGAGGACAGATCGACCAGGCGCGCAGCCTCTATGAACAGCTCGTCAAATTGCAGCCCGATAATGCGCTATGGAAGGAACGACTCGAGCAACTTAAACCCGATGTGATCGCCGTCTGGAACTTTGACTCGAGCCTCAAACAATGGACAGACTTCCACAACTGTGAACTCGCGGTGAAGGACGGAACACTAACCGTGCGCACGACCGGAGACGATCCCCATTTTGGTACGCCGGCCCTCGGCCCAGCCGGGGAAAAAGCCCTCGTGATGCGTTATCGCTCCGCTGAGGCATTCACCCTCGAGCTCCGTTGGGCCGAATCGTCTGGTGGCATTGATGAGACTCGTGTCGTGCGCCAGCCCATCCCGGCTGCGATTGGCGAGTGGCAAGAAGTTATCATTCCCTTCTCGTGCCAAGAGGCATTGATTTCGCTCCGCTTAGATCCGAAAACGACGGCTGAGCATCCAATTGAAATCGATTCCTTGGTGTTGCAACAACTGGAAAGCCGCTGACATCAAAAAGGTACCAACGACGAGATTAACGGTGTCAGTGTGGGGCTTAAATTTCCATCTCTCCATCTTCCAATCAACCTTTGAGGTCAGCTGTCTGAGCAACTTTTTATGGATTGGCGTTTTTCCGATTCATTCATGGATTGCGTCCGACTGGCCAAGTCGACAAGTTTAGCGACACTTGGAATCCAACCAGATTGGGGGTCTTTCCCCTTAACGCCTTGGCAACTGTTCGGCGACAATTAGTTCTCCGCTTCGTGTTGCCTCAACCGATTTAGATACCGAAAATTGGCACCCAGTTTGTGAACTGAAAGAGAAAGCATAAGCGAGTTGCTTTTGTTGGAAGGTTTGAGGCTCCGCTAGCAGTCAATTTGGGTATCTTTTGGCTGAGGCAACCAACATCGTTCGGTATCCGATTTGTTGAGGCAATGCGTAAATGCCGTGATTTACGGGTCGGGCATTTGCTAGCGGTCCGCGATGCTGAGAATGGGCGGCGACGTGGTGGTAGCCACACGGAAAAGCATCATAATAGATCGCTTTTCACTGCTTCTTTCGATACTTGAAGGCTGCCTGTGACAAACGATCGGCGCCCGCGTAACTCGCGACGTTTTCTGTCCGCAGATGGACTCATTAAGACACTTCGTAATCGCTTGCAATATGTCGAAGATTCGCGACGCCAGTCCCATCGGACCTTACCGATGGTCGATACGCGGGTGGCGGCGTTTGCGATGTTTTCATTAAAAGATCCATCGCTACTGGCGCTTCAAGATCGTCTGGATGATCCCACGCTTAAGAATCTTTACCGCATCGATAAGATTCCCAGCGACACACAAATGAGAGACATCCTCGATCCCGTCGAAGTCGATCGACTCAATGAATGCTTCGCCGATTTGTTTCATGAATTGCAACGCCGTGGCTCGCAAGGCCGCTCACCGGAAAATCCTCGCGATGGTAGGCTTGGTGAAATTAGCGAAGTTGTCACAGCCAAATTATTACCCAGGAAGATGATGGGCATCGATTTGTGGATCGCCATCGCGGTCATGTCCTTTTTCGCGGCGTTGACCGCAGCGCTCGTGGTGACACGACTGTATTCCGACACCGGCCAATTGACGATGCTCGGATTGGCGATGTCAGCATTCGGAATGGTCATCTTTTTGCTCTACGGCTCGGGGCAACTATTTTGGGCGCGGGTTATTCCGGTGTCGGCGGCGATCATCTACTCCAACTTTGCTGCGATTTTTGCCGCGATGGCGGCCGCTTGGGCGTGGCGGTTGCCGAACACTCCCCAGTGGCGACGCGCGACGCTGACGACTTTGTTGTCGATCGGTTCGGTCGTTGCGATCCTGTGGCCCCTCCTGGCGATCGGCTTGCGTCCGCCGCCGCCCGGCGGGAACCAGTGGAACGAAGGCGTGGCCAAGCAAACCTCTTGGGCGACGTGCAGCCCCGCAGCGGCGGCAACACTTTTCCGCGGCGAAGGTATCCAGGTGAGCGAAGCGGAGATGATCCCACTCTGCTTGACTGACTACGCCGGCACTCCGACGCTCGGTCTTTATCGAGGCGTCAAGTTGATTGCGAATCGGCATGACCGCCAAGTCGTGCTGCTCGACGGCGGTTTGACCCGTTTGGTTGCCGACGATGACTGGCCTGTCCTCGTGTCGGTGGGGCTGCCGTTCGGTGTCGAAGATCGGCGATTCGTCGAACAGTGGGGTTGGATTCCAGGCATGGGGCATTCGGTTGTCATTTTGGGACGAACCACCGAAGGCAACTTTATGGTGGGTGACCCCACCGTGGGTTTGGAGATTTGGTCCAAGGCCGATCTTGATCTACTCTGGCGCGGAGTGGGAATGCGAGTCGAGTGACTCTCGGTCCTGTCGAAAAGCCGGTGCTACCGCGTATTGGCCAATCAACGACTGCGGCCGCACAGTCCGCTATTTATCAAGGATGCGGTTGCCTTCCAGATTGTAGGAGGCTTCGTAGCTGATGCTGGCGAGATAATCCGACAGAGCAATGTATTCGCGAACAGGTAATTCTTTTTTTACCGCATCGACCGCCTCTTGAATAAGGTCGACCATGCGCTGAACACGTCTCGCGTCGGCCCCAGCATATTGACCACTTAAACTGGATCGTTTCGAAAAACTTTCGTTAATCACTTTTGTGTAGGGCGAAAGAACGGTGCTATCGAGCGGCCGCGGCCAGAAAATCTGTCCGGATTGCAAGTCGTAATCTTGGCTCGTTAAACGATCTGGTGCCTTTGCCTTCGCCAACCGCACCGCTTCCTCATGAGTGATTCGTTTTTCATTTCGCACGCTATTTTCGCGGTACTCTCGCATCTCATAGTAGGATTGCAATGACTCACGCCGATTATTCAAATTGGCATCAATCGCTTTTTGTAAATTGATGGCAGAGAGCGAATCAAAGTAAGCCCTTCGTCCCAAAGACTCTTGCAGGCTAGCCGCACCTCGTAGGTTAGAGCTGGTCACCGTCCCCACACTATCGCCGGCATCAATCACCACATTCCCAGCCCTACCGAGGTCAGCGATTGCGGCTCCTCCGCTGGAGTCCGAAGGCGGGTCATCGTTCGCGAATGCCGTTGACGTTGAGGAATTTGATGTGTAGGCGACCAAGGCGGTTGCGAACAAGGCAGCATTGAAGCGGTTTGTTCGAAATGAACTCAACATCGTTATCTCTCTCATCAAAATTGCAAGCGAAGTGGCCTTCGAATAAGTGCCACATGGAACCATCGTTCCTGCTGAAGTTACGCAAGTTGCGTACCGCTCCTGAAGCCGTGTGATGCTTCGAAAGAGGCACAGCATTGAAACCGTGATTGGCACACGCGTTGCAGTTGGGGATGCGATTGTCTTTCAAGCACGATGATCGCTCGATTGCATGATGCTTACATCGTACCGCAGTGCCGCCTCAATCAAAAAACTCGGTAGTCACTTTTCAAATAGCGAGCATTTGTCGACGATTAAACACAATGCTAAACACATGGATGTTACGTTTCTTGGATCTTCTCGGATTTTAGAGGCATCTGTCCAGCATGGGGGATTTTTTGAGGCATCTACTCCTGCGTCCAATGGGAGTCCAAAAAGCAGTCTCGGCGGAGCAACGTTCGTCGAGACTGCCCGCACC
>Ga0105051_10006970_pt1 | contig 11966 bp, 12 predicted proteins | sample FRY02_FD_78383 | JGI IMG/M metagenome (GOLD analysis project Ga0105051, IMG submission 78383) | Freshwater microbial communities from Lake Fryxell liftoff mats and glacier meltwater in Antarctica - FRY-02 (megahit assembly) | ecosystem: Environmental > Aquatic > Freshwater > Ice > Glacier...
ATCGAGAGAGTTTGTTATCTCAGTCTCAATGTCAGTCATCGTGTTGTTGTGCGTAGTCGAGCTAATTGTTGCGCCTGTTACAACTGGGTTACCACTGGCGAGGCTGTATGTACCGCTGCCGTTTCTTGCCATGTTATTTATTCCTCATTTTAAAACCATTCGCCATAACGTGCTTTAACAGCTAATTGGGTTAATACTGTCCCAGTTAATAAACCGAGTGAAAATTGAGTGCCATAATGGTTTGCACCCATAGCTAATAAAGCCATAATTATCACTACTGAAAATAACCAGATTATCATTGCAATATTTCTCATTGTGCTGTTAATGCTCCTATTTCTGCGGTTGCTCCGGGTAGATAAGGTGATGCCGCACGACTTTGTGTCGGGATACCTTTTCTTAAAACATCAGCTAATATCTTTTGTTGTGTAACAGGATCTTTTGTGAATAGCATTTTACCTAATTCATCGGCAACTTCTTCTGGCAGACCGAGTTGATTTTGTAATTTTCTTACCCCTGCCCTTGCGGTTGCATACTGCGGGCTTAATATAACGCCAGATAAATATTCAGGATCAATGGCCATATCGGTTTGCTCTGCTAGTCTGCGAGCAGTTGCTGAATTACCAGTTAATGCGCCGCGTGTTTTATAAAATTGTGATTCAGTTTCCATCTGTCTTGCAAACTTGGCGTAGGTTTTACTGTCAGGAAAAATTGCGCGGATTTTATTTCGTATTGTTTCGTTGCCAAATATGCGTTTGTAAGCATCTGCCGAATCAGACGCGGATTCTATTTTATCCCGAATTGCTCGCATTGACCCACCTTTAAAAAACTCTTTTTCAGAGTCGGCTAATTTAGCAATCATGTTTTGAGTAACTTCTGCGTCTTCCTTTAAAAAGTTACGGCCATCCAATAAGGCTTGTTTGTTTTTAGCGTCGCCAGCATAAACTTGTCGCGCTCTTTTGTAGGCTCCGCCTTCTGCCTTTACACTGTTTGGTCCAGCGCTAGCGGTGACATCTAAACTATCCATTTCTTTTAATAGTTTATTTTTAAGATCAATCAGATCGGCATATTCTCCCCGTCTCGCTTTCCCAGTCGCTAATTGGCGTTTCGTAGAATTAATCATGTCGTCCATTTCCTGCTTGATAAAATCCATTGTTCTTAGCTTCATGCCTTTTGATACGCCATCTGGCATGACATCCATTTGATCAATACTTGCTAAAAAACGAGCCTGATCTGATAAATCAGTATCTGCTTTACCCATCAAAGCCATTTTATTTTCCATTCTTATTCTCGCGCCCGCTAATGCTTTTTTGCCAGCGGGTGTTTTCAATATTCTATCAATGGCTTTAGATGACATGTCTTGATTTGCTCCAAAAGCCTCTTTATATAACGGAGCTGATTTAGTATTTAACGACTCACCAATATCATTCAATGCCTTGTAAAAATTCTTTTCGTCACCTATGGTATCAATTAAAGAATCCATGACTCGGCCATGTTGTCCGGCTTGTCGTTTCATTACTGCGGCTAATGCTTTATTGCGAGTAACGCCTGGACGCTGGACAACAGCATCAGCAAGACCTAATACATTCTCACCAGCAGCATCAGGAATCATAGCCTCTGGCCCCATCTTACGTAGTTTTGAAGTTACTTTACCCGGCGTTAATGCATCACGGCGTAATGCTTCAGAAAGTTTAGTGGTCGCTCTTTTAGCGGGTGAACTGAAAGCCGCTTTAGCCCAATTAATCGGATTTTTGGTTAATCCTGCCCCCCAGCCTACTACGGGTAACACTGCCCCTAATGCAGCGCCTGTGGCTGCCCCTTTACCAGCGCCTTCTAGCCGATCCCCTTCTTCTGCGTATCCAGCCCCCGCCAAGCCACCACCACCAGCACCATATAAGCCATATCTTAGCAGTGAGGGTAATGTTGAAATAGCTTTCCCTGCTTTAGTCGCTGCACCCAAAGCTCCTAACGGGATTGCAGTTGTCATCCCGCCGGCTATTTCTGCAGCAAGTGAAGTTAAGGGAGATTGTTCACTCTGCGCCTCAAGCTCCTGTATCGCAGCTTCTTTACCAGACTGATAATCCCCGCCAGTTAATGCACTTGCTGCGCCTCGTAGTTCATCATAAAAGCCAAAGGTTGCGCCTTGTGCAAATTTACCTAATGCGCCCATACCTGTGTCTTGAGTAACAGTTTCGGGCGCTCTGGGGGCTGTCGGCTGAGACATAAAATAATTTCCTGCATCATCTTTTGTAAGAGTGCCTTTTTCTACAGGCATAAGATCACCGTTCATTAATTAACAACCTTCAAATTACCTACAGGCTTAATGCCTTGCAGATTTTTTAACTTATTTTCCTCAACTCCAATTTGCTTGATTTTATTGTCTATAAATGACCGTAATACAGCGTCTTTTTCTTCAGGAGAAGCATTCGGAGCGCCTAGAGTTGCTTTTAGCGATTCGCCTTCCACTGCCGTGAACGCTGCGCCGAAAGTTGATCTTAATAATGGCAAGACTTCGCTATCAACCTTTGAAATATATTCAGCACGAGCAACTGCTCCCTCTCCGACTGACATACCTAATTCACGTTTACCAGTATTAAGCGCCCGCCCTGCAATGGTATAGGTTGCTGTTTTGCCTAATTCAGACAGTTCTCCAACAACCTCATTGAGGCGTGGTAAACGTGCTTTCATTTCTGCTAGACTCGCTGTGGTTTCAGTTTCAGATTTTGCGGTATCAGTCGCTATTTGTTTTTCTGCTGCGGCATCAGCTAACGGGGTTGCTTGATCAATAATCGCTTGCGTTTGAACCTCAGTCACACTTTGTTCCTTTTCTGCTGCTGCTGCTGCGTTTGGAGTAGACTGATCTGAAATTAAAGCTGTTTCTACATCGCCCTTCCCTTGTGCTTTTGCTGCCGAAATAGCACCTTGCAGAGATGGGTCGTACTGAGGTCTTTGAAGCGTAATACCAGCCGGTGTTTGGGCTATTGATAATGCACCGCCTTGGTTACTTGTTTGCATCGTGACCCACTTGCCATCAGCGTCTTGTCCCCATACTGGCGAATTACTGAGTTTAGCGTTTCCAGCGGCTGAAATTAGGCTTTTTTGCTTCGCTAATTCTTGCGCCATAACACTGCTGGTATAAGCATCTGAAACATCTGGGTGTTCAAATTGTGGTGATTCGACCTGATTTTCTGGTAATACTGGCCCTTGTGTTATATTAGCATCGTATTCAGCCTTAAAACCATCGCGAGCACTAACCCCGCGTAAATGGTCAACTAACTTACCCATATCAGCTTTTCTTAAGTCAGTATTCGCCGTTTGTAATTCTTCTAGTTCTCGACCTTCTGATTTAGCGGTGTACGCATTCAACCCTTGCGCTAATGCACCAAATGGGTTTCTAGCGTATCCGCCTTGTGGGCCGCCCTGACGTAAATTAGCAAGGAGTGCCTGTCGTCTAGCAATGTCTGCTGCTGATGTGTAGGCCATGATTAACCCCACTTCCCAACGGCAGCGCCGCCAAGTTGACCCACGCCTGACCAGAAATCGCCATACTGTTGATTTTGGTTCTGGAAATTCTGTTGTGCGTTATTTCCAGCGGCTAAAGTAGCATCAAATAAGGGTGCTGATTGTACATTGGTTGGTTGATAACCTTGATATTGATAAGGCGTGACTTGGTTACCTGACCTGAGCGCATTAACTTCGTTTAGAGGGACGTTTCGATTAAATGACTGCTCTTGCATATAACGTCCTCTGTCGGCTGTTTCAGCGCCTATTTGGGCTGCATCATTAGCCCGTTTCTCATTCTCACTTTGAACAATTGCAGCGAGGTTAAAATCATTCTCGGTCTGGTCAAAGTCTCTAGCTTGGGTGTTCCACGCATCACCGCCCCTTCCGTGACCTTGGATTAGTAAATCATCCATACCTTGTTGACGGCGTTCATCCATCTGTGGTTGATACCTATCTCTGAGAGCTTGGGCAACTTGGTTAGAATTGTTTAAATCACCGTATTTTGTAACCTCTGGTGCACCTGCAACCGTATCACCCCAGTCTGTCCCCATCACGCCTGAAACGCGGCTAAGGGCATCCTGTGAGGTATTTAATAGGTCGCCTTTTATTTGTGTGTTTTGGTCGTATAAACCTTGTTCTGCGGGCGATAAATACTCGTTTATAGTAGGTTGGTTATCATCGCCCCATGTCACTGATTTAGAGCCGTAAGGCGTGTTTACATTCGGATTATTTAATCGACCTTGTAATTGGGCTGTTTCTATATTATTAACTCCCTGTGCTAATGCAGCGCCGGTATAATCAGGAGCGGCAGGCGGATCGGGCTTACTAAAATATAGCGCCATCGGCCAGACAAAAAGTGATATTAGTTTTTTAACCATTTGCATTTCTCTTTTAACATTCCATATATAATCATGTCATCGTTGGCTAATGCGTGTCGCATGTTACCCTCGTATTCAAAGCCAAGATGCTCGTCAAAGCGTCTAGCGTCTTTATTCTTTTTTGGGACTAATCCTGTTATTCGTCGTACTTTTAATTCATTAAATGGGTAATCAAACATGGCAAAAAGAAAATCTCTCGTTAGCCACCGTTTACCGGGTTTACCCGCAATGTGCGCCATGATATTAGAGCCGGTATGATGGTTATAAATAACACCGGCAATAATCTCTTTATCTTTGACCAGACCGATAGCGCTGAAATTTTCAAACGGGAAATGCCGATCTTGTCCAATAGCGTCTGTTACAAATTTTGCAATATCTTCTTTAGGCTGGGTGATGATCACCCGACAACACCACCGTTCTGATAAACATAATCAGTCGATTTTAGTCGTATTTCTATGTTCTTAGAGGATGTTTTCATTCTAAGCGCAGCACTCGTGCCAACGCCGAAACAAGACTGCCATTCATCGTTTAGTTCAAGCAACCCGCCCCATAGACTTGTATCCCATACTGCCGTATCCCATACCCCGTATGTTGCGCCAGTAAATGTAAGTTGGGAAGTAGGGGATTCTGGTCTAAAATCAACATTAATATCAGCCAGCACAGTCGGCGAGCCGTCTGTAAAAATATAAGGTTTAATTAATTCAAAGTATTTTAATCGACCGCTTGAACCAAAATAACTAAAGGCTTGTTGTAAATCAGTATTAATATTATTACCGTTATCAGCATTACTACCCCACAACTTACCCACGGTGGTATTTGAGCCAAAATAAGGCTGACCGTTGAAGATAGTCCAGCAATTAGCTGATATGTTATCAAATCTAGCCCATGCGCCAGTGATGACGTTCATTACATATTGTTCTTGATTTGATCCTTCTTGAACCGGCACATTCAATATAATCATGTTGGCCTCTGGATAAAATTCTATCTGCCAGCCAAACTTCGTATTGTGGTCTCTAGCTGAGTTAGCCATTAATTCTTTAATAGGATGGGTAATTGCTTTGCTTTTATCGGTCGCTGCTGATATTAATGCTTGCGACAAAGGAAATACCCCTTCTCTTAAAATAATAAGCGCATCACCTCTAAATTTTAATAATGGTCTTGTGCCAATCGGTTCACCGACATACCAAACACCAACGAGTCGCCATGTTGATAACGAGGATGGGTCTGTTCCGGCGTAACTGACAATCTCCCCCTCTGAGGTAATTGCGTACCAGTAATCATCAGGGCCATCACCGCCATCCATTGTATAAGAACCACCGGCTATTAAATGACCACCACGTTTAAACAGTCCTGATAGCTTTAATTCTTTCGCCGCACCACCTACCGCATCAACAGGCAAGTACCATGCCGATAATGAATTAGTCTCGATTGTCCAAATTCTGCGCTGATGTACCCACGGGGCTTTTAATGTCGAGGTAGTGACGCCTGTGATAGCAGGAGATGACGCGCCGGTTATAGTTGTCCATGTTGAGTTATCCCAATAACGCGGTGAATCAACGCCATTAAAACAGCATAGATAACTTGTGCCAGATGTATTGGTAAAATTAATCGACTGCCATCGGGCGTTGGTTAATGTAGTGACAACCGCCGCACCTACTGCGCCGGCTGAGGTGACATTGAAAAAGTCAGTGCCTTCGGCTGCAAACAAGGTTTCTGTACCATCAGGTTTAACGTAAGGCATTAAAGATTCGACCTGTGCGGTTAATCCAGTAACGTGGTTATCCCAGCCTTTTCTAACTTGCACGTCATTAGTGGTCGGCCACCAGTTTTTAAAGATAACCGCATACTCTTCATTCATACTTGCAACGGAATCCAAAGCGTTTAAGCCTTTAACCGGTGCTGGTATTGAGCGTGTACTTGATACTTGTCGGCGACCTTGCTCTGCTTGCTTTAAAAGAACGGGTTTCCTCATTAGATATTCCAAGATCCCTGCGGAACAAATACACCAGGTATCCTATCTTCTCGGCCTGAATCAAGTTTAAGCTGACGTTTACCGCCATCACGCGCCATAGCATCAGCCACTCGACTTTCATAGATATTAAAATCTTCAGCGTAGTCTAAGCCCTTACGTTTAAACCATCGCCAAATTATACCCAATGTCGTTAATTCTTCGTCAAGTAACCCTACATCAGTATCGGCTGTCCATACCGACTGATCTGTTCCGGCAGATGACTCACACCAATTCTTGCTTTTATATTCAAAAGCAATCGTATCAGTTGCATTAACGCCAACCGGAGAAAAGTAAATATTACCTTGTTGGATACGAAATTGCGGATAAGGCCCCGTTACTGGAAACGCTTGAAGTGCTTGCCACGATCGCTCGTCAAGCGGCCCCAATATAGGTAACTGCGTGTTTCTATTCCACATCGAATCATTCATAATATAACTAAAATCAGACCCAGCAAGTGTACTGATAGCGCCTTGCAACGCCGCAGCAACTTGTGTAAACGTGGCTTCTTTTTGTGTCGCAGTCCAGTCATATCGTGAACTAAGCTGTTTACCTTCGCGCTGTGCCATCTGGAGTAATTGAATTACTTTCTTATCAGTATTCCCAATTACCGCAGTTGGTTTAGTCAGACCTATATCGTCAGAAACATCTTGAATGATCGACAGGAGCGTCATGCAGCGTCTTCTTTTATAACAGGAGATGCAGCAAGTTTAGCTTCTAGTTCAGCTATTCTTTTCATCATTTCCTCCTTTGCAATTTGTTGGGTTTCAAGTTCACTCTCCAATGAGGTTAATTTTTCTGACGCTGCGCCGTGATTTTTAGCAGAGGCTAAATAAGCAGCTGCTTTTTTCTTTAACATACGAGCGCCCATACCAATTAAGCCTAAACCTTCGTCGTTGGCTTTAGCTAAATCTTCAATGGTTCTGAAATTAGCATCTAGTATCATCTTAACCTCGGATGGGGTGACCTGTGGCCATTGTTCAATCGGTGTGCCAATAATCGGCGCAGCACGTTTGCCTTTCCATGCTTCGTAGGATTTCTCACAAAAATCTAAATACTTTTCGGAGATCATATTGTGATGACGGCGTTCTTTTAGATGACTTAACCACTCGCCACATTCTTTAATGACTTGAGTTTTATTATCACCCATGGGGGTTATGATCACATTCTCAACGTCTTTGTATATTTTGCGACCTGATTTAATGCTCTCTTCGCGTAATTCTTGTACGCCGACTTCAAAATTTAAATAAGGAGGTGAATCCTCCATGAGTGATACTGGCATATTTGACATGTTAATGTCTCCTGATTAGGACTGAATTTCAGTCGTTATGATAAAGGTTGACGCAATTTTACTATTGTCATACTCAAATAAAATCTTATATCCAAGGCTGGTAAATAACTCACTCCACCATTTTATTGGCTTAACGGTTAAATGTAGCGGACTACCAATCATCACGCCGAGATGGTCGTCTATATTGCTTATTTGAAAAAAAACAGTGGTACTGGCAGTCATAATGTTTTTAATGACTGTTTCAACGTCATCCGGTGGTATGTGCTCCATGACATCGGTGCAATAACCATACTCAGACTTATGCGGGATCGGGTACGTTAAATCCCATTTTAAAAAAAATATGTCTGCTGCTTCGGCATCACGACAATTATCAGCAAAGTCAACTAATAAAACATCGTGGCCTTTTTCGACCATTTTGACCCCTGCGCGACCTGTGCCGCATCCGTAGTCAATAATTAAACTATCTGGTTTAACTTCATTTAAAAAGAAATCGACTTGTGCCTCACCCGGTGAAGATTGTCGATAACCATCGTATTGCCACATTAATTGATATTTTTCCTGCTCTGATAAATTCTTGACGGGCGTGTTGTACATTGATTGTAATAAACCCTCGCCGTAGACAGAAAATTTAACCCCGAGCTGTTTTAAAACCTGACTTGTTAGCTGGAAATCCTCTGCTTGCGCTTTCATAGCTACGCTTGATGTAAATGTTTTGTCGCCCCATGTCACTGAGGTTTTAGGGATAAACCGATTCATTGGTTGGTTATAAGCGTGTGACTTGCCATCTTTATGACAAGAATCAAATCCAAATATATGAAGCTCTCGAAAGCCTAAAGCATAGACCACGGACATTGCACTATTACCGCATGCTGTGCCGCCAATCATTAAAGCGTAACCGCCCCGCTCGATTCTTTCTTTTGGGAAGTATTTTTCAATATCGCCGGTGTTACAATGCCATACAATAGGATTATCGACTGACTCCATTGTGGCTGGATTAACTTGTGAGCCAAATATATGTTTGTTCGCGTTGGGCTCTACTAATATCTTCGTTTCTTCTTTAGCGTCTAAGATACATTGATAATCGACATCAATAAAATTATCAATACACCATTTAGCTGCGCCATTCATGGCAAATAATGTGCCGCCATTACTTCTTAGTTTGCGGATATTGGATATTTCATCCTCAATCGAACTACCACCACCGACAAGAATAGCCACTCCTTTATGCTTTGGTTCGGCAGAAATCCATTCTAAATCCCGTGCTGAATTAACTGTTATATTGCGTATTATTTCATCATCAGGTGTGTTAGCTAATACTACAATTGGCATAAATAATGGCTTAGATGCCATTGTATTTTGGTATTCCATTTGTATCGTTTGTGCTATTGGTGCAGTCATGCAGCCTCCAGTTAAAAAATCCCCCGAAAAGTCGGGGGATCATACTACTTACTTGCTAACCTACGCCGGGACCGCTTGGGCGTTGAATTAAGCACGGTACAGTTATCACCAGTGTTGAGGCTGATGCTGTAATTGAAGTGTTTAATCCTCTAACCCGATTAGTCGTTGCTGCTGCTATTGCTAAACCACTAGCGATAGCAAGATCAACTCCAGGTGCGAGCGAAAGCGTATTAGCCTTACCGACAACCGCGATACCACTGATTTGATACCAACCATACTCATTAGCCACAGTAGCTGCCATAGCGACCGCAAGCGGTTCACCAGAATCTACTGCTGTAGTTGAGAGTGCGGTTAGACCAAGAGTCGTATCAGCATCATGCCAAGTGACCACTGTACCGACTATTGTCGCTACAACGCCAACAAGATAGATAAATTCACCTTCCCCATAAGTGGGGTCTTCTGCGGTGACTACTGTACCTATTTTATGATTCTGAACGGTTGAGTTGTTAGCGATAGGTTGAGCGCCAACATGATTACTAGATGTGATTACATAACTCATGATAGTTCCTCCTATGCTTTGCCAATGCCCTGAAGTGAGCGGTTGCTAGTGCAAAGATTGCCCATCCAGATTATTGGAATAACTACTGCGTCTTGGTTGATAGCTCTCATTTCTGGAACTTCAGTCATCTGTGCATCACGATGACACACCAATTCTAGGTAGTCGGTGTTAAGAAAATACATGCTTGAAGCAGGTACGCCGGAACCGCCGTCAAAAATAACATCAGCGGTCTTGTACTTCATACTAACAAAGCCAGCTTGGGCTTTACTATCAGAAGCATATCGTTTTAAACTTACTTGTGAACCTTCAAAGAACGTGAAGTAATTATTAGACATCACGATCAAGTCAGGGTTATCACTGCCACGCGTTAATTCTAGCCATAACTGAAGCATAAACGGGTTTTCAAACGTTGTGCTTGATACAGTAATTGCAGAACCACTTAAAGGTGCTGCTGCTGACTGTACAGTTGATTTCCAAAATGGATACGTGGTTGAGTTAATACCACCAACCGTACCAGTCCCCGCATTAGATACGAGTGCTTGTAGGCCATTAATCTGATTGCTTGATGTGCCGTCAGAGTAAATGTCAGATGATATGTTATTTCTAAATGTACGCATCGCATTAGTAAGCCGAGACTTAGCTAAATTGATGATACGTGAGTCACCAGAGTTAATTCTTAATTCACGACCAGAAGCTGTGACATGTACTGCCGCTTGCTTCCAGTTGTACTCTGCTGCTGATAAAACGTCAGATGCTGACACGTTCAAACTGTCATAGCCTGAATAGCGTTGATACGTGCTATTTTCAGCGTAATCTAATTCCGCAACGATTGTCAGTCCACCATCTTCAATGCGTTTTCGACCTTTTTCGTCTAATCTGGACAAAAGTGCATTATTGTTGGTTACGTTATCAGCAAACTCCTTTTTGTGCTTACGGAAAGTGGTCGAAACCAATTCCGTAAAAGTACTATTAGGACTTGCCATTTTTTACTTCTCCTTCGTCTCACGACGATAGATTAATTACTGCTGCGCTCGTTAATCTCGCGCAACGTGTCTCTGAGCGTGTCATTTACATTGCCCGTTGGTTTGGCTGGCTTTTCATCATAAGAGCCTTTAGTTTGCAGATTAATTTTATCTGCGTTCTTGGCTTTATTTGTTTTTGCCTTTACCGTTTGCTGACGTACTGCTTCAGAATTATTTGTCTGTTCTGACAATAACTGCTGACGTATTTCAGGGGTTTGCCATATCGCGTTTTCATACGCGACATCCAGGGTTATGCTCTGTCCTGCTCTTTCTTTACTTTCGATGAGGTCTGCCATTTGCTCTCGCACAATATCAAAATGTGGGTATTTTGCTTTGTTGGTAGTCTCGTCTTTTGCGTTGCGAAACGCATTTATATCAGTTTGTGCCTGTGCGCTTTCAAACTGCTGTGCTTGTGCGTCACGTTGGCTTAGTTGCTGTTGCATCTGCGCTATCTGATTTTGAAGTGGTTGCAAATTGCTTTGCATTTCCGCTTGTTTAGGATCGATACCGTTTTGAAATACACTCATATCTGCGCCGTGCTGTTGCGCGACTTGCATCAATAAGTGTGATTTTTGTTGTGGGTCTGCTGTTTTCAACCTGTAAAAAGTATCTAACATAGATCCAATAGTTTGCTGTGGTGTTGAACCGGCAGCGGTTATCATTGGCATATACGGTTGCAGGGTTTGTTGTACCGATGCGCCGTAGTCTGCTTGTTGTTTATAATGTTGTATGCCGCGACCTATATCTTCTTCGCGTTTTAATATTTCATCTCGTACCGTTGGGTCTATTTTATCCCATTTTAGCTTTGCATCAGTACGCCATGTTGTTGGTGGTCGTTCAAGTCGAGGATCAAGTTCTATTTCTTCTTCTTCGGGTTCATCAAGTTTTTCAGGGACATCTTTGGTTTTGGGGTCTTCGTCGGTGTCTTTGTTGATTTCAATGTCTTCGACACCATCGGCATCACTTGACTTAAATCGACCTTTTTCATCTCGGCTTCGTGGGCTTCCCGCCTCGAAGCCCTCTCCTCCCTCTCCTTCTGATTCTGACTCATGTTCATTTTCGTTGTCCTCATCGGTTTCTTTCATTTCGGCTAATGTTTCAGCCATTGATTCATCTAAATTTAATTCTTCTGCTAAATTGTCGTCAGACATTTTAAAATACTCCTGCTTTGCACTTACCATAGGTGTTGTGCGTGGGATGGTGCTACGTCATCTCGACGTTGCGTTAAAATTTATATCCTGAATAATTGCTTACCATTAGCACTTGAATTTCTAGTGAACGCATTTTGTCCTTGTTCTGCGAGTTGTGG
>Ga0105051_10006971_pt1 | contig 11966 bp, 11 predicted proteins | sample FRY02_FD_78383 | JGI IMG/M metagenome (GOLD analysis project Ga0105051, IMG submission 78383) | Freshwater microbial communities from Lake Fryxell liftoff mats and glacier meltwater in Antarctica - FRY-02 (megahit assembly) | ecosystem: Environmental > Aquatic > Freshwater > Ice > Glacier...
CACACACACACACACACACACACACACACACACGGCACAGAACTACGTGCACACACAGCTCTGTGCCACATACCCATGCGTACACAACTACTAATATGTTATCAGCAAAACTCTCTCTCTCTCACACACACACACACACATACACACGCACACACACACACACACACACACACACATACACACACACACACACACACCCACCCCACACCCCCCCCCCCCCCCCACCACCCCCCCCACACCCCCCCACACCCAAACACCACCACACCCCCCCCGCCCCCCCCCCCCCTCCCTGAACATACCGCATCTTTTTCGCCCACATTGAGTCTGCGTCCAGGACCCTGGTGTGCAAGCGACTGCAGTTCTTGCAAGTCGCCTTTATACGACGCATTGCAAACAGGGAGTTCACCCTTTTTCGCATTCAGCAGCACCGACGCCCTTGCCGGAGCACGTGTGCTGTAGCAGACGCATGACAATGTCAACGAACACATGTGTCCGCGTGCACCCGCCCAAAGTACGCACAGACGGTGACAGTATGAACTAACGCATGTATCCACGCACACCCACCCAAATTACGTACGGACGGTGTCTGAATAAGTAAGTTGATGCATGTGTGTGCATATATTCATCTGCATGCCCACGTTTTCGCTCACGTATGATCACACACACATATGCACACCTGCAGCAGGCGGCAAGTGGAGCAGTGACAACATTAAGAACGCGGTCGCCAACCGTCTCTGCCGTTGCCCCGTGCTGGTCGGGCGTAGATTCTGTCTGACCCATGCCTCTACCAATGCAGATACGCGATTACAACTGACTGCACGAATAGGTGTGTATGTCTATCATGCACAAATGTGAGAGCCTGTGCGTACATGCCTCGCATCATGTGCCTTCTGCCAGCAAACGTGAGAGTCTTTGCAGAAATTCACTGTTCACAGTGTGCAATTCGGCTACCCCGGAACCAAAAGACGCACAGACATACAAACCACACACACACACCGTACACACACATCTCACACACGTTCATCGAAAACACACACGAGCCCACACACACCGTGACGCACACACACACACACATGCATACCACACACGACCGACCAACGTCCGGAGGACACATCACGCTCATTCACAGACAAAGTATACGTTGTCGTGCGAAATATTCATGTAGAACAATCAAAAGAGACACTTCCCACACACACATGTAAATAAATTGTAAGCACCACATACACAGGCTTCACGCATACGACTCACCACAGCACCGCGAGCACAAAAAGTCGCGCTGACCGAATTCGAACTTTTGCCGCGTGTCGAAAAAGAAAAGAAGAACGGGAAGTGTGAGAACGAACGAAAAGGGATTTTAAAAAATTCGTGAAGCTCCTCATTTTTGACATGGTTCCCCACACATCTCTCTCCCACACGACCAGTGACGAAAACAGTTCACACTAACCATACACGGCCAAACTCACTCGGACTCGGCCACAAAAATCCCCCTTGTTCTCTTTCACAGGCCACTACCGTTGGAGGGGGACACCCCCTTTCAATCATCGGCTGTGGCGGTGAGTCCTACTGATCCGAAAAATTCGAATCTTAAAAATCGAAAAATTCGCTGTCGAGTTATACGATTAAATCGAAATTTTGCGAATTTTCCCCAAAAATCAAATTAGACACCGGCAAAAGACTGGAGATGACTTGGAACTTGTACCACTTTCTTATGTCATCTTGTATATACGGTTTCCCTTTTAGATACAGCGGAGAAGTGAAAACAAAAACAGTGGAACTATATGGAATGACTAATTAAGGGTGGACCTGTACCCTCAATTTTGGATGATTTGTGCCTCGGTAATGTAATATCGAAATATTTCAGCAAACTGAGGGTTGGTACCAGTAAAATTCAACCTGAACTGAAATGTTTGGAAAACATACTTTTAAGTTTTTATGAATCCCTTTCAAGTTTGCGGGCAAGGCTTTGAGAACACGAGTTGTTTAGTGTTCGTTCAATTGCATTCATTTCCACTTTAGTAAAATCGCCCGATGAAGCTTTCATTAAATACAAAGCATTCTATACGAGATACTCAAGGGAATGTCACATCAGTGGCGTGGTGAGTACTTCGTTGTCCTTGGCACACAATAGTCTCGTGTCCGAACCATACCGCGGCACGGGGAAATGGTGAGAGGAACATTACATGCACAACGTGTATTTTTGCACAATGATTGCACGTTTTGAAAGTTGAGTCAATTTTCAAAACGCGTCACTTCTAATATTCAGCATATATGCAAAAAAATTCATGTCTACGACCAGGTTTGAACCAGGGACTTCACGTTTTTTAAAGAAAATGTCTGTCACCTGCACCATCGATCTTGAATATTAACACATAAGAAATAAATTGATTGTGTGTAAATATATGACTTATTTTTAATCCTTGATCTATTTCGGAACCGAACTTCTGACACGTGTAAAATTCTGTCGTCACTTTTGAACAGGATTTTGTGGTCCCGCAGGTGATTGAAAGTGGTCCCATCACAAAAGTTTGTCAATACAATCATCAGAAATTCAAAGAATATTCAATTGTATCAGGTTTTCGTTGTTCGAATCCTGGTGGTTCCGTTGTGTAATTCCCATATATACACTTGCTACGCATGGATTTGTCAAAATTCTGAAAATTTGAAAACAAGTAAAATTTGAAGGTTTTCAGAACTTTCAAAACAATCGAATTGAAATTTTTATCGATTCGAATTATACAAATTATACGCCAAAAATCGCTAATTCAGTGACACCGACGAATGGCGCGCGGGAGCGCCGACTCTGGTTGACTTCGTGCTCACAGTTACCTCCTCCATACCCGCCCGGCCCAATCAATCATGTATGTTCCCTTGCATGTAAATAGATTTTCAAAAAAGCGTTTTACTTATCGTTCAGTACAAATATTTAAAATCATGTCCCGGAGATTTTTATTCTCCAGAATCTGATCCTCCGCAAGATCATGCGGTACTGGTTTTATTACTCAATCTAGTTGGTTTTTTCATTTCCACCTGACCACTCTGGTCAGGCGGAATGTTTTGTACCACAGTTGTACCAGTGCCGAAGGGGCATCTCGGGAGGGCCAGCCCTTAAATATTTTTACATGATCCATAGGGGCGGGCGGAAAGTCGAGACCTCACACCTATTCTGACACCCACACAATACCCTCGTATACACCCACCCTCTACCACACTCACACCCTCCACACGGCATGTCAGCGAACTTTGTAAAATGGTGTTCCCGAAATATTCCTCTCAAAGCAACTAGAAGGAATCACGCATTTTTGGAGTGCTGAGTGTGAATCCCCAACCTTGGCGCTTTACCAATAATAGCCCCAGTCTCCTTCTGTCTGTTTGCTTGTTCCTATGATTCTGTGTCGAATGTGCATACTTTCTTCTCTACCTGTCTTTCTAGTTGTGTGGCGAGCGCAGCGTGGTGTGTGTTTGGTTTTGTATTGATAACCACATTTTTGATCTCTTTGTTCTTTACCTGCAAATTCAATACATATTTTGGGCACGGTGCTCTTGTTATACGCATGACCCTGCTCATATGCCTGTCCTCGTTTTCTATCTGCGTGTTTATTCTTCCAATTCCTGCGTATGTGCATAAGCATTCCCCGGGCCTCCTTTTCGATATTTGTACACATTCCTCACCATTTTCATATGTATTGTTTGTATTATGTCCTATACTGATGTGCATGTTTTTTGTGTGATTGCTTCTTTGTGCGAAACTTAAATAGACACCTGTCTTACGGTGTCTATTGATGTAACCATGCCATACCCCTACCAATATCCTGATCCTCTGATTTCTTCTGTACTTCCACTTTTTAATCTGTACATCCACCAAAGTCCGGTCCTTCCACTTTAGTCCTCCCGACAAAAAACTTTACAATGACATACATGTGTGAATACATAGAACCTCAATAGAGACATGATTACAATCAAAATATCTTGTAATACTATTGCACATGTTTAACATAAACAATGAAATGTCTTAATCAAACATTAAATTGATTGCTACTTTTCATAAACAATGACTACATAGAAACAAGACTAAAAATCAAAATACATTGCAACAGTAATCAACATAAACAATAAAATACCAAAATCAAACATCAAATTTCTTCCAATTCAAAAAAAATCTGTCATTGTTCATGTGCGTTTTGTTCTGTTTTTCGTTTGTTTGTATATTTGCATATGCGAAAGGTCTACTTCAAAACAACAATCATAAAAATCAAAAAACCATAAAAACAATTCTACTTCAAAACTACATTCAAATGTCTGATGTCCATTGCAGGAGTGCCGTTCGATTCGGTCGGGCGCTTCTGGGCTATCTTATTACTGCGCACCACCTGTATGCGTGTCTGATGTAATTGATTCGCTTACTGTGTGGCGGTATAACAAACCAAAAACCAAAAACCAAAAGTTTGCATAAATTTGAGTTCTCGGATTTTTGCGTATTTTGGCGCACGGTCTGCTCGGTGGGCGTGCACACGCGCCTCTAAGTTTGTGCGTGCATGCGCACTGCTACTGCGCGATATACAGCGAGGGTTTGCACACACGCTTCTCAGCATGTGCGTGCATGCATATTTCTTTTCTGCGAATTGGAACTGGAACTGGATATGCAACGGACGCTGGGCGCTGACCAGTTTTGGAGACATTTGTGTACCTGCTTGTCCTTGCTCTTGCGGTTATACTCTCGCCAATCCCCCTCCACATACCCTCCAATACTACCCTCGAACGAAATCACTAAGTCGTCGCGACAAAAAAGGACCTCCAGTACCCATTCGCGCAACTACAGACTGGCATATAATTCTGTGGACCTCAGACTAGTATTTAGCATGCCAAGCGCCTCTCTCTATTTCACCTTGGGTGTTTTGTCCTCATGTCATCTTGTTGGGCCTCTAGTCACCTTTTCTTTCTTTCTTGATCTTTCTTTTCTCTCATCCTCCCTGATGTTTGCACCTGATAACAAGTGACCCTAGGTCCCGAATTCGCTTCTTCGTGAAGAGTGCCGGGGGCATGGGTCTACCAAGAAGAGTGCCGGGGGCATGGGCCTACCCACTTTCATTAAAACTGGCCCCCACACGCCTTGGCAAAGTATACAAAGAAGCCTTGCTTGTACCCCGTTCCTCCCCTCACCAAAGAGCGTTCGTCTGTGGGGCGTGCATAGGCACGGCACAGGCTGGCGTCTCGTTGTTGTCCCTTTTCGATCCACTCTTCAAACATTATAGGTTGCATTGTTTCAATATATGTTTGAAGTGATACTTGTGACACATACAAATATAATGACAATATCTGGTACCCACATACAGGGTCTACATAGCACCCAGGTACGCCACCATACCCAGATTGACCTGTTGACATGTCGTGTCTGTTTCGTTAAACATATGATGATCAACACCCAGGTACGCCACCATTTTCTTCTTAATCTAAGAACATGTCGTGTCTGTTCTGTCAAACATATGATGATAATGCGTCAGTACTTCTTCCGACTCTGGTACGACCCCTACCCATCGCATACGCGTGGTCTAGGTCTCTGTATTTTTTTGAGTACGCTGGTCTGTGATCTGCTGCCAGGATGGTTGTTTGATGGCTTTTGCTAAAAGTGTATTGCCCGAAGAGTATCTCATTCACAATTTTGACGAGCAATGCTTGGGAGGACACTAGGCCTATTTGATGCCTTTTCTACCCTGGTGGGGGGACACCATTGATCTCTGGGCACTACATTTCTTGGTAGCTAGGGAGATTGATTGTGGAAATTGGTTAGCCCGAGGATGCATGCCAGCCCACCAACATTGTGATCTGTTTACCCACTAGTTGGGGATCTGATTGGGTCTACCATAAACTAGGTAAAGCTCCGATCCTCTGGTCCGGGACAGGTTCTTGGGTCCTAAATGGCTAATCGGGTGTTCGCCATCCGCTTAGTCCAGTGATTAGGTCGGGTCTTCGAACCTCAAGAAAGAAAGAAAGAAAGAAACAACGTCAAAAACCAATACCACATACAAGGCATGGGGGGACGCCGTTCGGTGGTTGAGGATGCGTCCGAAGCCAACGGTTGTATGTGGCTTACGTAAGTCCAGCGATGCGAGCCAGCCTGTCAACTTGTAGGGTGTACACTGGCAAACGGCTTTTGATGAACCATCAAGGCCTCTCAATGAGGAGACTGACGGAAAAATAGGGACTATTTGGGACACTGTGAAATGTTGAATTAAAGGTCCCTGCCAGTGGGTAAAACAAACAAACTATAGGCCGGCCAAAGATTAATTCATTCATTATTCATTAATTGAAGAAGAAGATTGTGAGCTGCGATTCGTGGAAAAAAATTACATATTGCATTTACAGGACCGAGTACCGATGAGGACTCAGTCAAAAAATCCGGCCTGCGGCGCATTTTGTTTCATGAGTCTTGCCTGCGGCGCATTTATTATAATCTGGCCTGTGGCGCATGTTTTTCATACGAAATCTTTTTCTTAGTCATTCGGGGATGCATTTCATTTGAATTTTTTTATTCTGTCTACCAATACATTAGCGGTGGAAATGATTCGAACTTCAATACTGGGTGATCTCAACGACACAATTAGCACAAAATAGTCATTACGAAAGTGTCAAATAACAAACCCCGGTGATGCATAAGCAAATATGCACTTAAAGAGGTGTGATGCCAAAACAGGGTCATTTCTTAAACAAATTGCCATCAACTGTTATATTGTAATAAAGAGATAAGCAACTTTTCGTGGGGATCGGGGGGTTAAATGGTCTCCAAATGTGAAATGATGCACATGAACAGCACATCTTACGTACAGAAAGAAAACAATTTCCACTTACTTTCCCGTCAACAACAAACGAGTAGGTTCTTGTATTTGCACACTTTGTAAATCCTGTGGTACATTTTACTGACAAGAACATGAATGTGACCAATTCAAGAGTACTTTGATCAAAAAAAGTTATGCACATCAAGTAGATTCTTTATGTTGAACAATAAATAACATTGTGCCGCCAGGCGATTTTTCGTTTGATGTTTTTGATCGAGTTTGTATCTGCGGACCAGGAAAAAGCACGTTGCGGATTTGCGGGAAATGAACCTACAACACTCGGTGCGACACAAGTGACTAAGCGTGCAAACTGAAAAACAAGCCACATACTCTGCCTTCTAAGAATGGACAAATGTGGGGAACTAATCTGTATACCAATGAATTCGAGTTTTCACAAAATACTTGAATGTGATGCACGTGCATCAACCTTGTTGCCAGAAAAAGTGGTGTACATATACATGTATATGCATACATATACACAGACACACATATTTGCATATACATACATATGCGCATGCACATATACACGCATACATGCACACGCATATACACATACGTGTACATGCACACCTATACACAGACAGAAAATCTCAGCAACAACGCGTCGACACGTCAAACAATATCATAGACGCACATACGCATTCATATAAATATGCATGCATATACACATATATATTCATATACACATATGTGCACAACCTGCGGCGAATGTGTCGAAGATGTGTACGTTGATGTCAAAGGAACATCTGTATAACACATACAACTGCACATGCACTGGAGCCCAAAACACCTGTTCTAAAGTGCACGCAACACCCACGGCAAAAAAATGCACACATATATGTACATGCACACACATGCACATGCATAGATATGCACAAGAAGACAAATGCGCATTAATGACACTGCTCAGACATGCTGAAGAATGGCTACTGAGACTCAAAATCTATCCACAACAATTTTATACATACATATACAAGTGTCACGGTATATACATGCACGTGTATACCCATATATAACACATGCAGATATATATATATATGCATGTTCATACACACACATGCATACACACATATACGCACACACATACAACATATACACGTGCACACACGTAAGCACGCCTGGAATGACAGCGCTGCAGCGACTGCACGAGGAGCTGATCCAGACGCCGGAAGCTCCGCACGTCTCTTTCATTCGACACAATCAACCAACAAAGAACAGCTAAACCCTGCAGCAGCACATCACACCATCACAACAGCGCGCCGCCCAGACAACACCCGCTCATTTGCACTGGTGCGGAGCTGATTCACCTTGTTCATGGCCCGCCCAAGCTGCCGGCCACGGAGGCGATCCTCCGAAACGGGGTCACATTTCTGCCATTTTTCGCTCGTTTTTCAAAATAGCTTAGCTGGTCAGAGCGCAGTACTGTCGGTCTCAACGACGCCGGTTCGATTCCGGCAAAAACTCCAAAAATCGAGAACTCGAAATTTATATTCGAGTACACAAAGCTTCGAGCAAAGCTACAAAACTATTTCCTACAAAGTTTATTGATATTGCTTTTATTACTTCGAAAGAAATAGTCTAGTAGCTTTGCTGGAAGCTCTATGTGCTCAAATGTAGATTTGAGTTCTCTATGTTTAAGGTTTTTGCCAGAAACGAATCGGCGACCTCAGGACCGACAGTCCCGCGCTCTGACCAACTAAGCTAGTTTTACACCGTCTTGGATAATTAATAAAAGCAACATCCATCAATCAGTACAGACCATAAACACAGCACAATCTGGCACATAGGCTGTAACGTGATCAAACTCTTTTCAGCCTGAATCGTCGGGTGTTCGTATAGAGCTTTATGGTGGGTAGGTCAACAGCGCAGGTGTATCAACGATATTTCAACGTTGGAACATGAATTCTTATAAGTTTGATTGACGTACAATCTTTCCGATCGCACACAACCGTGTACTGTACATTCTTAGTCAGCAAAATCCGGCTTCTCAAATCCTATTAAGCCAATCTTCGAAGAGTGTTATAGTAGTTTTTATCTAGATGCAGGTCCACTGGCAAATTCCAGCGCTGTAACGCATTTTCTAGGAAATTTGGTGAAATAGAAAGTTTCGATTTGAAATCAAATCCCAACCAGACGCATGTGAATCCCAACCAGCAGGGCCACGTGCTTGCCTGACTATGACTCGTGTAAATACGTGACATGACTGCTTTATGACACGAAAAGCGGCTGTTTGGCTATATGGGCTACAACTCAATCCACATTCAAGATGACAGACTTAATTCGCCCAGAACAGAAATTCTAGATCTTGTCGTTCTGTGCATGCTTGAATCTGCACATACAATATTAATCAAAGTATGTGTGGGCAGAGAGAAGGGGGGATGATGAAAAATGCGCTTTTAATACGTGGGTGCGTATGGTAATAAATTGCAACTTTACCATTGTTACGTGAATTTCTGGCATGCTTGATTTTTCTGTCACGCACACGCACGTTGCAATTCGATACGTAACACTGTTACGTACTGACAATAATCAGAGACAGAGGAACAGACACGAGAGGTCGGGAAAGGCCTTTCCCGGCCTCTTTCCTTTCGAGGAAGGGAGAGAAGGAGGGAAGGAAGAGAGAGAAGGAGGGAAGGAGGAAAAGAGAAGGAATGAGCGGGAGAGAAGGAGGAAAGGAGGAAAAGAGAAGGAATGAGAGGGAGGGAGAAAAATCCAGGAAGCAAGGGAGAGAGATGGGAAAAAGAGAAAAGTAGAGAGTTTTTGTGGGTGTTTGCGTGTGCGTGTGCACGCGTACTGATGACGGGTCAGTAAGAGACAAAGTGTGTTTGTGTTGTGGAGGGAGAGAGAGTGTGTGTGTGCGCGTGTGAAAGAGAAAGACCTGAGCGGTCGGGACACCACGAGAGAGGAGAAGCCGCTTCATTTCACCTGTGATTGCAGTGATGCAGTGCCACGGTGTTGCAGTATAATGCAATGTGTTTTAGTGTGTTGCAGTGTGAGAGTTGCAGTGTATAGGTGACGCCACTTTATTGTAGCGGTTGGGGCTAATATACATCAGTCATGTCTTACATTTTGTGTTGCTTGTTATACATGTCACAAATATGAGTGAATCAAGTAACACGCAAGAATGAGTCGTTTATCACGAGCACACAGATGCCAAAATTCATGTCATGAAGCATCACAAACATGTTCGAATGAGTCATGTCGCCCAAGTCATGTCGCAAAGAAGAATTCAGAGACAAGTACGCGTATGTTAGTTCATATCACACTGATGATTGAGTCATAGTTCACAAGCAAATGGGTTGGGTTGTGTCCAAGATTTATGAATGCATCATATCACACTTATGCATGACAGAAAATTCAAGATTCACTGATGATTCTTGAATCGTAAATGGACTGGTTTCTTCTTTTTGTTTTAAATTCTTGAAACTGTTCGACATTATAGCACAAAGTACCAGTGCAGATGTATGAAACACACTAGGTGCACTGAAAACACTCTACAACACACTGCAACACAATGCAACACACTGCAACACACTGCAACACACTGCAACACACTGCAACACTCTACAACACACTGCACCACAACACACGTTAAAGTGCCTGTTGAGATGATGTCATTACAACATACTGCAAAAAACTGCCACACACTGCAACACATTACAACACACTACCACACACTGCAACACATTACAACGCACTGCACGACAACACACGTCGACGTACTTCTGTAGACGATGCGCACTGCAACATACTGCAACACACTGATACACACAGCAATACAATACAACACACTACCACACACTGCAACACACTGCAACACACTGCAACATACTGCACCATGACACACGTTAAAGTGCCTCTTGAAATGATACGCACTACAACATAGTGCAACACACTGACACACACTGCCACACACTGCAACACACTACAATACACTGCAACACCCTGCACCACAACACATACACTGCAACACACTGCACCACAATACACGTTGAAGTGCCTTTGTAGATGATGCGCACTAAAATATACTGCAACACACTACAACACACTGCAACACGCTACAACACACTAAAACATGCTGCGACACACTGCAACACACTGCAACACACTACAACACACTACAACACACTACAACACACTGCGACACACTGCGACACACTGCGACACACTGCAACACGGTGACACAATACAACACACATGTACGCACAAAAATACGCATACATGCACACAGGTGTATATATAGGGTTCCCAGAAGTATTCAAGGTGTTATTGGACACACTGTTAGGCTCTGCAACATATTGCAACACACTGCAACACATTGCAACACTCTGATACCCCAAAAAGTACACACGGACACGCACTCTCGCACACACACACACAAACACAAACACGCATGTACAGAGCTCCCAGCAACACACTGCAATACACTGCAACATACTGCAACATACTGCAACACTCTGCAACACACTGACCCACAATGCAATCTTTTTGAGATGATGCGAACTACAACACACTGCAACACACTGCAACACACATTAACACACTGCAACACACTGCAACACACTACAGTACAGTACAACACGCCCTTACAACACAGATTAAAGTACCTGTTGAGATGATGCGCACTGATTCTCCCGGCTGTGTTTGTACATATATTGTCAATTATCATGTATACGCACACGCGCGCACAAAGACACACAGACACATACACAAGCACACCCACACGCAAACACTCTCTCAAATACACAAGAACGCCCACACACACACACATGCACACGGACAGAAAGACAGACAGACAGACAGACAGACATGCACACGCGCACAGAGACCGCACGCACAGAAAAACACACAGGCAGAGACACAGATAGACACATGTATAGAAACAGATGTAGAGACAGAGACAGAGACAGAGACACAGAGACAAGACACAGAGACACCAAAACACAGAGACACAGAGATACAGAGACACAGAGACACAAAGACACAAAGACACAGAGACACAGAGACACAGAGACATAGAGACATAGAGACATAGAAACATAGAGACACAGAGTCACAGAGTCACATAGACACAGAGACACAGCGACACAAAAATGAATACACAGAGACACAGAAACACAACGACACAGAGACACA
>Ga0105051_10006977_pt1 | contig 11957 bp, 9 predicted proteins | sample FRY02_FD_78383 | JGI IMG/M metagenome (GOLD analysis project Ga0105051, IMG submission 78383) | Freshwater microbial communities from Lake Fryxell liftoff mats and glacier meltwater in Antarctica - FRY-02 (megahit assembly) | ecosystem: Environmental > Aquatic > Freshwater > Ice > Glacier...
GATTGCAGAGATTGTAGGGATTGTAGGGATTGTAGGGATTGTAGGGATTGTAGGGATTGGGGGATTGCCGGGGTGCTGTCTGGACGCTAGCGCGGCTATCTCCCAAGGCTCAGAGCTAACGAGCCCGCCGCCCCCCACACCCATATATCCCGTTTTGTCCTGCGAGGGACCCCCTATAGGGGGTCCCTCGCAGGACAAAACGAGACGTAATCAGAAGTTTTGAGGTTTTGGTTCGAGTGTCACACCCCCCATTTAGAGTCGTACACATGTTCGATCAAGCTGCACCAAGGAGTGAATCAAGCGAAGCGCTCGCTGTACTCGACGGTCTCCGCGAACACGTAGCGTGCCAAGTTGATTGCGCAGTTGAGTGTCTAACAACTGCAGCCTTAGACCTTCGGGGCGGAAACAGCAGCCTCGCTGTGAGCGAGGCTCACTTCACATCAGTGCTGACTGCTGCACAAGATGCTGCAAAGGGCATGGCTACTTGGGACCCAGCGGTGTTTACTGGCAGCGAGTTGTGTTCTATCGCCACTCAGGTTGAAAAAACGCGCCGCTTCATGGATGCCACTTCGACACATGTTCTTGCCGAGCTAGACGCTCGCGGGTTTACAGACTCGACACATGGCATGAGAACAGCGGCATGGCTAGCCAGAGAGGCCTCGTTATCAAATACAAACACCAAAAATCGGGTACGTACAGCAAACAAACTCCAAAAACATTTTCCAAAAATCAGCGAGGCGTTAACCAACGGCGACATCAGCTATGAACACGCCAAGGACATAATCAACGCAACAAACCCTCGGATTATCAATCAGCTGGCAGACCTTTCCGAGGACATATTGGGCAGCATTCCAAACACCACCTACGAGAAGTGGAAGCAACAACTCTCTTCGCTCGTCGAGCTCCTTGATCAACAAGGCGGCCACCGCCCTGGTGACGCTATTACCGACAACATCCTCCGCATGCACCGGGGGCTCGACAACACGCTATTCATCGACGCACAACTCACCGGCAGCCATGCTCTCAGCATCGAGCACGCCCTCAATTGCCAAGCAGACCAACTCTTCAAACAACTCTCCAAAGACAGCCAGCTCACCACAGACCTGCCCGTCCCCGATCGAAAGACTCTTCTTGCACTCGCACTCAGCAACCTCAGCCACCCTCACTCTGGCGCAGGTAGTGCCACAGGCAGCGGCAGTAGGGGTGGCAATGCTGGGGACACTGTTGCTGGCTCTGTTGCCGACACTTCCCCTACTAACCGAGGCGGGTTGAACAGGTTTGATCACGGATCAAACATCGAACTGGCCATCACGGTCAACAGCACCGATACCGAACTTGAATTCAACAAGATCACCGATCACAACAACCAACCGCTTAACGCAGAACTCGCCAGCTATCTCACGTGCAATCCCACTATCTACGCGCTCCTCACCACCAACAACGCAGCCACCCTTAACCTCACCCGCACCCGACGGCTTGCAAGCCGGGCCCAACGAAGGGCACTCACCCACAGAGATGGCGGCTGCGTTTTCCCCGGATGCACACACCCACCTCAGTGGACAGATGCACACCACCTCAAGCACTGGAATAGTGGCGGAGTCACTGACCTGTCGAACCTTGCATCCCTGTGTCGCTACCACCACATGGTCACCCACCGAAAAGGCTGGAACATGACCGCAACCCCCGACTACTACTTCATCTGGACCACCCCAAACGGCACAACCCTCAACTCTCAGCGCCATCAACAGCAACAGCAACAGCAACAGCCTGCCCATCAACAGCCCGCCCAGCAAGGGGTCTCTAAGCAACAGGGCGCCGATTAACTGCTTTGTTCTCAACCGAACCTGTAACCAGCAGGCACAACTCACTCACTCACTCACTCACTCACTCACTCACTCACCACACACGCCAGCCTCGCCAACCACACCAACCCGAGTAGGACCGTTAATGGGGCACGGTCCTGCTCGGGAAGGCCCCTCGATTCGGGCTCGGCATTGTCGACGTGATGCGGGGAACTCGGGCAGACTTCTCAAGTGACTTCACCACTATCGCTTGGACCCGGTCTGAGCAACATCCTGTCGAGCCAGGTCATGTTGAGCCAGGTTTTTACTTCCGACTGGTTTGTAGTGAGCCTGACCTTTTTGGTTGGCGTTGCTGCAGGGGTACTTTCGGCCCTGCTCGGGGTTGGTGGTGCAGTAATTACTACTCCTGCGATTCGGGTGCTTGGCGCTACGCCGATCTTGGCAGTTGGGTCAACTGTTCCAGCCATACTTCCGGCTGCACTTTCTGGGACCTGGCGCTATGCCAAGGCAGGCTTGGTCGACTGGCGGTCTGCGCTCGGTTTGGGAATCTCAGGTGCAGTCTTCGCCATCGCAGGCGCCCTAACGTCTAGCTTGATAGATGCCAGATTCTTGATGTTATTGACAGCTGCCTTGATGTTCTGGTCGGGCGTATCGGTAGTGCGTGGCGGGCGGGGCGTTTCCAAGCTGGTTCCGAACTTGGATGCGCCTAGCGACCAAGCCGGCGACTCCGCTGTGGACCCAGACCAAGCCGGCGACTCCGCTGTAGACCCAGACCCCAACCCCAATCCCAACCCCAAAAAGCACCCGCTGCCGCTACTCGCCGCGCTCGGCGCAGCCTCTGGGTTTCTGGCCGGACTGCTTGGCGTGGGTGGCGGCGTCATCATGGTTCCGGTGCTCACTGGTCCACTCAAGGTGCCCATAAAGCCGGCCGTCGCCTCCAGCTTGGTGGCAGTGGCTATCTTCAGCATCCCGGCCCTAATCACCCATATGATCTTGGGTCATGTCGACTGGTTCTTTGCTTTGCCTCTCATGTTTGGGGTGGTACCTGGCGCCCAAATTGGAGCTCGAATCAACATCGGTATATCGGAACGCACCATTCGCTCGCTTTTTGGTGTCTTAATATTGGTTATTGCAACGGTTTATGCAACCGTCGAACTCCTTGCATTCTCCTGAGGACTTCAGGTTCTTCAACGCATGGAGCCTTGGGGGCGGTTAGCACTCTCGGGTTATGAGTGCTAAATTCGAGTGGCACTCTTTGCTACAAAGTGCAAAGAAACCAGTTCCAACGGAGGACCCCCATGGCCAAGAACATCTCGTTTGACGATACAGCCCGCCGCAAGCTTGAAGCCGGTATGAACCAGCTCGCAGACGCGGTGCGTGTGACCCTCGGCCCAAAAGGTCGCAACGTTGTGCTCGACAAAAAATGGGGAGCACCTACCATCACAAACGACGGTGTGTCTATAGCCAAAGAGATCGAGCTTGAAGACCCCTATGAGAACATCGGCGCAAGCCTCGTAAAAGAAGTAGCAAAAAAGACCGATGATGTTGCTGGCGATGGCACCACCACAGCCACCGTGCTTGCTTGGTCGATGGTGCGTGAAGGTCTGCGCAACCTTGCGGCCGGCGCCAATCCCATGGGTATCAAAAAAGGCATTGAGCAGGCCACAGCTTGCGCAACTGAAAAGATCCACGAACTTGCCATAGTCGTTGACTCTAAAGAACAGATCGCGCAAGTGGCGGGTGTCTCTTCGGCCGACCCTGCAATTGGCGCAACTATCGCCGACGCAATCGACAAGGTTGGCAAGGATGGTGTCATCACTGTCGAGGAATCAAACACTTTCGGAATCGAACTTGAGTTTGCCGAGGGAATGCGCTTTGACAAGGGCTACATCTCGCCATACTTCGTCACCGATGTAGATCGCCAAGAAGCCGTTCTTGAAAGCCCCTATCTGCTGCTAGTCGGCTCCAAAATCTCGAATATCAGAGACCTAGTCCCCGTGCTCGAGAAGGTCATGCAGACCAATCGGACGCTTGTGATTATTGCTGAAGATGTTGATGGCGAAGCACTCGCAACTCTCGTAGTTAACAAAATCCGCGGCACCTTTACCTCAGTTGCCGTCAAGGCTCCCGGGTTTGGTGAGCGTCGCAAGGCCATGCTGGCTGATATTGCAGTCCTGACTGGCGCGCAGGTGATCCTTGAAGAGGTTGGCCTTAAGCTGGACTCTATTGACCTTGACGTGCTGGGCCAGGCCGACCGCGTTGTCATTACTAAAGACGAGACCACCATCATCAACGGGGCCGGCTCCAAAGATGACATTGCTGGCCGTATCGCCCAGATCAAGGCCGAGATAGACAACACCGATTCCGATTACGACACCGAGAAACTGCAAGAGCGACTCGCCAAACTCTCGGGCGGAGTTGCTGTTCTCAAGGTTGGCGCAGCCACAGAGGTAGAACTTAAAGAGAAAAAGCACCGCATCGAAGATGCAGTTTCCACCACTAAAGCCGCCATCGAAGAGGGCGTTGTTGCCGGCGGTGGCGTCACCCTGTTGCGTGCGCAGCAGGCAGTTCAGGAACTCGCCGCCACCTTGACTGGCGATGAGGCAACAGGGGCAAGGATCGTGGCCAAAGCCCTTGAAGCACCACTTACGCAGATTGCAGAGAATGCTGGCCTAGAAGGCGCTGTGATTGTCGCTAAAGTACGAGCACTCACAAACCCAAATGAGGGTTTGAATGCAGCCACAAACCAATACGAAGACCTTGTGGCCGCTGGGATCATCGACGCAGCTAAAGTCACCCGCTCGGCGCTTCAGAATGCAGCCTCAATTGCTGCACTCTTTCTGACCACTGAAGCGGTCATCACAGACGCACCCGTAGCTAGCACCACGTCCTCCCCCGATATGGGAGGCATGGACTACTAGTCCAATTGCACCACTTAAGTCGGCGCTCGTTTCGCTGAGTGCTCTCATGACAGACTGTCAACATGACTTTGCCCGCTTCTCCCTCCGTTGGCCTTGCCGTGATGCACTTGTTCTTCCATGTGAGCTCGCGCACTGATCGAGAGGCAGTGCTCCAAGCAATCGCCTCGGCGCAGGATCACGGCGACCAAGTAGTGACTGCTGCAATGCTCGGCCATAAGTGCGATGTTGCGGTGCTTGCGCTCTCTACCGACCAATGGCGCCTTCGCCGACTGCAAACAGATTTGGTTGTCGCTGGCCTAGACCTAACAGAGTCGTACGTCTCGCTGACCGAACTTTCTGAGTATGCAGCTGGTGTGCCAGAAGAGATGCAACAGGCGCGGCTTTACCCCGTGCTTCCACCCGAAGCAAAGCCCGCCTTTTGCTTCTACCCCATGTCGAAGACTCGTGACGTTGGCGCCAACTGGTATGAGTTGAGCTTTGAGCGCCGAAAAGAACTGATGTACGAACACGGCGCGTCTGGCCGAAAGTTTGCTGGCAGACTCACACAACTCATCACAGGTTCAACTGGCCTTGATGAATACGAGTGGGGAGTCACGCTGTTCGGAGATACGCCAGACACAATCAAAGAGGTCGTTTACACCATGCGATACGACCAGGCCTCTACTCAATACGGCGAGTTCGGACCATTTTATGTGGGCATGGTTGAGTCTCCAGAGGTAGTGCTAACAGAAGTAGGTGTGTGAGTTTCACTCGTGGCTAATCACCCCAAGGGCAAAACAATCCGAAAGCTGCTGGTCGCTGCTGCTTGCTCGCTGCTTGTTTTGTTGTTCTGCATCGAAGTCGGTGGTCGAGTTGCTACCGAACAACTTGCCGAGGACCAACTTCGCGCAGCAGGAGTAGGAGAAGGAGTAGCGGTGACCGTTGGAAAGGCCTGGTGGCAGCCGTCAATACTGCCCGCCATCTTTAGCGGGCGGGTCGATCAAATCGCCATCCGCTTGGACAAAGCAAAGCTCTACTCGCTGCCAGTAACCCAAGCCGATTACATCCTGAATGATTTACAAGTCGACCTATCGCTTCGCACAGCCAAAGTAGTTGCCTCTTCACTTGGCTCGGGTTCGGTGCGAGTATTAGTTGATCCAAGCCAGATCGGCGCGCTAGTCGGTGTTCCGGCACAGATACGCGACGGGGTGCTACTGCTCGGCTCACCGCTCGAACCGGCAGCGCTATCGCTCCAAGGCAACGACCTAATGATTGATTCCCCGCAGTTACGAGCTGCCGGGCAACTGACCAGTTTGCAAGTGGCCGATCCGCAACTTTTGCCTTGCGACCCGCAGGTTCGCATCGTTGGAAACATGGTCGAATTGGCGTGCACCGGCAACTCGCTACCGGGTGTTCTGCGGAACTCAATTGGCGTCGGTACGCCCAGGATCCCAGTCGACCCACAACCCACGCAACTTGAGCCTCCCGTCACGCTCAATAGAAGCCCTGCTACAGCCGCTCCAGCCACCCCTACTACAGCTACTAATGCCCCAGCCGGCCTAACCCCACCGGGCGGCAACGATGGTGGTTGACAGCCCAGAGGAGCAGATGTTTGCGCAGTACTCGACTGCGCTAGCTGAAGCTATCGACCAGGTACTTATTGACTGGGTGGTCAACTCCGTCATCAACCGAGCAGCGGCTGCATCTGTTGAACTTACTCAGGTGCAGCTTGCACAGGCAGTGAGCGCTGGCGAACAATGCCGAGCTCAGGTCAGTCCGCAGATCAGCGCACTTTTGGCAACCGATCTTGATGCCCAACAAAGCACCCCCTTAGCTCTACTGCGGTCATCTACTAGCTACGCAACGTTGGTCTTGAGCGCGGCCGCCGTTCCGGTAGAAAGGCGCGATCAGTTCGAGGAGCGGGCCTTTCCACATGACGTGTACGGTTTAGCTCCAGCCTCGTTCAACGATGTAGATGAGCGACTGAGCGATCCGGGCTTAGTCTGGGGAGCAGCTAAGGCTCACGTGCATTTACTACGCCGGCGAAATGCAGGGCAACGATGAACCAGCGCAGAATCGCCACCCCCGAGGTCGATTTATTGAAGCTGGCTTCATGAAAATCGTTGCCTTGATTCCAGATTTGATGGATCGGTCGCGCCTAAGCATCCAGAACAGCGCGCATCAAATTGAATTTGTTGGCGCGGCTGCCTTACTGCCAATCGTTGCCGCTGGAGCCGATCTGGTGTTGGTTGATCTTTCTAGGCCGGGCGTACCCGATGTGCTGAGCGCTGTGGTGCAATCCTGCCACCGGGTGATTGGATTCGCTCCGCATGTAGAGGATGAAACCATGGCTTGGGCGCTCTCCGTCGGGGCTGAAGTACTACCGCGAAGCAAGTTTTTCCGGCGTGTATCAGAGCTCATTACTACTGACTGACTCGCTACTGACTGACTAACCGCCAGTCCATTAGTCGATGGTCCGAAAGCTGAGGGCCGACTAACTGTTGGGCGGCGGGGTCCAGTTGCTGTCGATCGGTCTAGGTTCAAAAAAGAGGCAATTCTCGGGGCAATCAAACGGGGTTTCCGATGCAACGCCAAGCCTGCATCGTTGTACCAGCTCTGTTGGAGTAACAGATCGACTGGAGTAGTGGCGACAATCATGTCGAACAGTCATGAGTGTGGACTGTAGAGCCAACTGGCTGGGCTGTAGAGCCAACACAGTTACGTAACGCACTGGCTAGGTGAGCGAAACATGCCCGAAACACGTTCCCCGTAGTGTCTGGCAACTAGTAGTTCAATTCAACTACCGGTGAAAGCCATTATCCTTGGCCTAGCTCGGCTGTCCATACAAAATCTCGACAAGTCGTCGGGGCGTCACCATGGCCGAAGAATGAATGTTCTTGGTCATCTGAGAAAGGAAGTGTCCCAATGAAGTTGGTCACTGCAGTAGTAAAGCCATTCAAACTTGATGATGTAAAGAATGCCCTCAAGGCAGCAGGAGTGGTGGGCATGACCGTGACCGAGGTGCGCGGCTTTGGTCGCCAAGGTGGCCACACAGAGACCTATCGAGGTACTGAGTACCAAGTGGACTTTCTACCCAAGGTAAAGATTGAGGTCGTGGTTGATGACGCCGAGGCGCCAGCAGTAGTTGACGCAATCGCTGCAGCAGCCAAAACAGACAAGATCGGCGACGGCAAGATCTGGGTTACTAGCGTCGAAGACCTTGTTCGGATTCGTACAGGCGAGCACGGCGTAGACGCAGTCTGATTGCGAGTTTGCTTGCTTTCGCTGGATGACTTCGGAGAGAGCGAAACCCTTCGCTTTGCTTCGGTAGACTAAGGAACACATGTCCTACGCACTGCAACGCAGCGACTTCCTGGACAACCGGCAGCTCCAAGGGCGCGAATTTTGCCTCGCATATACTGAGTTGATCGAGTCTTGGCTTATCGAGATTTTTGACGCATCCGATGCCGGGTCCACCGGAGCTGCACTTGTAGCAGTTGGTGGTCAAGGCCGATCAGAACTTGCCCCTCAATCCGATCTTGATTTGCTGCTGCTCCACGCTCGAAACGCGCCCACCAAGCAAGTATCCGATATTGCAGATGCGCTTTGGTATCCGATTTGGGATGCTGGCCTGAAGCTGGGTCACGCTGTCCGGAGCACGAAAGAGACCCTTGCGTTAGCAAATGAAGACCTTGTTACTGCCACTGGTTTGTTGTCGGCTCGCCACATTGCTGGTGACCGGGCCCTGACTGCTGAGCTAGCAGAGAAGGCCAAAGTAAATTGGCGTAAGCGCGGTAAGCGTTGGCTCGGAGAACTGACGAGTTCAGTTGAGGAACGTCATCGCAGTTCTGGTGAACTTGCCTTTGATCTTGAGCCAGATCTGAAAGAGGGTCGAGGCGGACTTCGAGATGTTCATGCGATGAGTTGGGCTCGGGCAGCCGGCGCAGACATTGACGATGCGCTGATGGCATCTTTAGCCCCTGCCTACGATGAACTCTTGACTGTTCGAATCGAGCTACACCGTTGCACAGCGAGGCCCGGCGACCAATTGCTATTGCAAGAACAAGATGCAGTCGCTGCAGCGGTTGGCGATGCTGATGCTGATGTTCTTATGTCTCGAGTTGCAACCGCTGGCCGCGAAATTGCTTGGGCTAGCGACGAGAGCTTTCATGAAATCAAATTGTCTCTGGGGGGCCCCTTTAGGGATCGGTTCCGTAGGGAACGCCAGCTCGAAAACGGTTTGGTATTGCGCAACGCTCGGGTGTGTTTGGCCGCAGATGCCATCCCGGTCAGTGACCCTGTGACGGTTCTGCAAGTAGGGCTAGCCGCAGCGCAGGGTTCGGCTCGGATAGAGGTGCGAACGCTCGAAGCTCTTGCGCAGGCGCCCGAGATGCCAGCTCCTTGGTCGGCAGAGGCGCGTAGTTTATTAGTTGATTTACTGCGCAATGGCCCCGCTTCTATTCCAGTGATTGAAACCTTCGATCAGTTTGGTTTATGGACCCAACTGCTTCCTGAGTGGGAACCGTGCCGGAGCCTGCCGCAGCGCAATGTGTTTCACCACTACACCGTTGATCGTCACTTGCTTGAATGCAGCGCCGAGGCGGCCTCGTTAGCGCACCGAACCCCACGGCCTGATTTGTTGGTAGTGGCAGCATTATTGCACGACATCGGCAAGGGCTACCCGGGGGATCACAGCGAAGTCGGCAAGCAACTCGCCACTGAGATTGCAACTCGTTTGGGGTTCAATCCCGAAGACGTTTCAACTATTGGGTTTTTGGTGGTCAATCACTTGTTGTTGTCAGAGATTGCTACTCGTCGAGACCTTGATGACCCCGCCACGATTGAGGGCGTTGCAAAGCTTGTGGGCACTACGGATCGCTTGGCGTTGCTGCGGGCTTTGTCAGAAGCAGATGGAGTGTCTACTGGCGAGACTTCTTGGGGTCCGTGGAAGGCACAACTTGTAGAACAGCTAGCTACTCGAGTGGCCAATTTACTCAACGGCGGTGAGCAACTTTCTGAGAGGGCGAGCTTTCCGAGCGATGCCCAGCGCTCGCTTATGCAGGGTCCTGGCATTCATATTTCGGTTGAAGGCGAACGGATCACTGTGGTCTGCCCCGATCGTCTTGGCGTGTTCTTTCGAGTTGCTGGAGCGCTAGCGCTTCATGATCTTGATGTAGTCAGCGCAAATGTATATTCCGAGAACGGCGTTGCACTTGATGAGTTTCACGTCACTGTGGGTGGCTCAGGGGTCCTGCCCTGGCAGGATGTTCGTGAGGATATTTTGAAGTCTCTTGAGGGCCGTCTTGCAGTGCAAGCGCGACTTGAGGATCGAGTCCGAAGAACTCACCGTAGGCCCCGACGAGGGCCAAGCCAGTTCCCATCTCGGGTGCGCTTCGATAACGACGCCACCCCCGGTGCAACCGTGCTTGAGGCAGTTGGACCAGACCGCATTGGCCTGCTCTATGGCTTGACCCGAGCGTTGGCAGACTTAGATCTGAACGTTTCTTCGGCCAAAATCCATACCATGGGCGAGGATGTAATCGATACTTTTTACCTAACACTTGCAGCAGGTGGACAGGTGCAAGACCTTGACCATCAAAGTGAGATTCGCCGAGCACTGATGCATGTGCTCGAGCCCTCCGTGTAGGCGCGGCGCGTGTTTATCCTGATTCTTTCTTTCCTAGTAGCAGCTGCTGTGCTTCCAGCACTAGCAAAGAAGCTTGGTCGAGAAGTTTTTTACGTTGCGGCTTTAGTGCCGGCAGCGACCTGCGTTTGGGGTGTGTGGGCTTACAGCAAAATATCTGAGTCAGGGCCCATCAGCGAGCAGGCAGCTTGGGTGCCACAACTGGGCTTGACACTCGGGCTTCGTTTTGACGGGTTCGCATTCTTGATGCTGTCACTTGTGGCCGGCATCGGAGTTTTAGTTTTTGTGTACGCAGGGTCATATTTTCACCAAGAGCCCATCATCGGAAGATTTGCCGCAACACTGTTGTTGTTCTCTGGATCAATGATCGGCCTGGTACTTGCAGACAATTTGCTGGCGCTATTTCTGTTCTGGGAACTCACTTCGATTACCTCGTATCTGCTCATTAGCATCGAGGATGAAAAGACTGCTGCTAGATCGGGGGCGCTTCAGGCACTTCTCATTACGGGAATGGGCGGCCTTGCCATGTTGGGCGGGTTTGTACTGCTCGGCGAGGCGGCCGGCACCTATTCGATGTCAGCGTTGTTATCGAAACCACCATCTGGCTCGGTAGTGACTGCTGCATTGGTTTTAGTGCTGATTGGCGCATTCACAAAGTCTGCCCAAGTGCCGTTTCATACTTGGCTACCGCGGGCAATGAACGCCCCTACACCGGTGAGCTCATACCTGCATTCGGCAACTATGGTGACGGCCGGGGTGTACCTAGTAGCAAGGTTCACCCCGGCCTTTGCCGAGTACAGCATCTGGCGCCCGCTGGTGATTTCTTTTGGTCTGGCCACCATGTTGATCGGGGCGTATCGATCACTACGCCAGCATGACTTGAAGCTGATTCTGGCCTACGGAACAATCAGCCAACTCGGACTGATGATGCTGTTATTCGGGGTAGGCACCAAGGAGTCGATTTTTGCCGGCTGCACTCTTTTGTTGGCGCATGGCATCTTCAAAGCAGCACTGTTCATGCTGGTAGGCATCATCGATCATCAGACTCACACCAGAGACATTCGGGTGCTTGGCGGCCTAGGTGCCCAGTGGCCAGTCCTGACAGTCGCCGCAGGCGTAGTTGCTGCATCTATGGCGGGTATACCTCCGCTATTTGGGTTTATTGCAAAAGAAGAAGCTCTTGCGGCTTTAGGAGAGACTGGTTGGCGTTGGGGCGTAGTGGTACTGATCGGCGTTGTGATCGGGTCGACGTTGACGGTTGCGTATAGCGCCCGGTTCTTATGGGGCGCGTTTGGCCCTCAGCAGGTCAGAATTCTTGGTGAGCAGGGTTCTGTACCTCAGGGTTCTGCACCTCAACCATCGAAGATGTTTGTTGCTCCCGTCATGGTGCTTGCAGCGCTCACCGTGTTGTTTGGTCTGTTGCCATCGCTTATCGACCCAGTGGTTGCTCGTGCCTATGAGTCATTAGTTGGTTCCTCTAGTGAGCATCAGCTAGCCCTCTGGCATGGATTTACCCAAGCCTTAGCGCTCTCTGCGCTAGCCATATTTGCCGGCGGTGCACTTTTTTGGTGGCGACAACGAGTGGAGCGCTTTCAAGATTCGGTTCCCCAC
>Ga0105051_10006980_pt1 | contig 11947 bp, 13 predicted proteins | sample FRY02_FD_78383 | JGI IMG/M metagenome (GOLD analysis project Ga0105051, IMG submission 78383) | Freshwater microbial communities from Lake Fryxell liftoff mats and glacier meltwater in Antarctica - FRY-02 (megahit assembly) | ecosystem: Environmental > Aquatic > Freshwater > Ice > Glacier...
CACAGAGCGTTAAAATGACCAAAATGAGGGCAAATTATGCCTAATGGAGATTATAACGGCAGGATAATCAGATCAACCAACCCGGAAAGATATGACGCCATTGTCCGGGCAATCGCACAAGGCGGATCCATCAGAAGCGTTGCCAAGCGGTTTAACTGCGCCCATGAAACCATTCTCAACATCCAACACAACCACCCCGATCTCGTTAAGAGCGCAAAATCGCTCCTCGCACAAACATTCCTAGACGTGGCACGTATAGGAGCAGAAGAGGCACAGGCCAGGCTAATTGATACTCCAGAAAAGATCCCATTTAACCAATTGGTGCTGGGGGCAGCCATCGCAACGGACAAATCGTTACTTTTGCAGGGAGAGGCAACGGAACGGATCGAACACGTAATCAGGATGGAGGATGACGAATTCGACAAGATCATCCGCGGAGCCAAGAGGCTGGAAGTTATTGACGTAGACAGTACAGATGTTGAGTCAATAGACAAGCGTTTGGCATGCCTTACAGATGTGAGTGGTGCTAACTACGAACCAAGGGACGATGATACAGTAGACAATACAAGTATTCCACCACATCCCGACACCTTAAAGGTCAATAACGAGGATAATTGGCAATGATAGCGCATGATCCGCAACACATAGGTTTTCTTCCCCACCATCCAGCAAACCCACGCCAATTGCACATTTCGTATAGACATATTGTGTATTATGCGACGTTGCTAATTTCGCAGTGTTATAAGCAATTGGTTATTAACGCAATGCATCTAACGATAATCAATACTCATGTGTCTGCCGGGACGCTGCCGGGCCGCGCCAATTGTAAAATAGAGGAGGGGGAGGAGGTTGCGGAGTCAGCGCCGCTCACATATAACTATATATCCCCCCGCCCACAATTTTCGTTAAAGGGTTATCTACTTTGACTGTTCAAACACTGGTACATATATAGGAGGGTTAGGTTATGAATAAAACGCGCAGCATAGATGAGAAGTCCTTTCGTGTGTGGTTGAATCTATCTATCCGTGACATGAAGATCATGCGGGACCAACATCTTGAGAAGGGTGTGGATTACGAGTGGTGTAATTACCGTCACATGTATTCGCGTGGTGGCGTGGAGAAGGTGTGCGGTATTATGGGTGTAGTTGCGCCTGATGGTGTTGAGTCAAATCCGGTGGTTGATACAGTGTATAAGCCTGTTGTGTCTGTTGTGTCTGTGCCTGATGAGTTGACGGTATCCATAGAGCGTTTGTGTCCTAATCCTACGTGGGTGATGTGCAGGGTTGCTGGTAAGTTGGAGCAGGTAAGGGTGAGGAATAACCGCATTTTGGACAGGGGCAAGAGGGTAAAGATAAGGAATGTTGGTTTTCATTGGCAGGTTGTGGGGGTGAGGGGATAACATGCCTCAGTCCCCTCATCCGATAGTGCCTATGGTGGACGGCGAGCTTGTTCGTGCGGTTTTGCTGGGTCATGGTCGCGAGATCACCGATGACAACATCAAGGAGATGTACCGTAATCTGGTAAAGTTGAGGGAGGAGAAGTTGAAGCGGGAGAAAGAGGAGCCTATGATTTACGGCTGGGAGCCTCCTATCTGGAGGGTGTGCGATGCCTTGCTTGGTTTGGACTGGGCGATTCCCGCTAAGTACGGAGATGACTACGGTGCGAAGATGAGGTCTGCGCTGGGTTTTGCTGCGCCGGTGAACATGCTTCTGATAAACGGTGGCAACCGTGCGAGTAAGAGCGAGTACGTGGATAAGCGTGCGTCGCAGTGTTTGAACAAGTTTCCCAATACGACGCTGTGGAGCTTCCACACGGACACCGATATGTCGGTACAATATGACCAGCCGCTTTACCGGAAGTACATGCCCCAGGTGTGGAGGACGAGTAAGCCGATCCAGACCCAGACCGCTTACATTGCGTACAAGAAGAAGACGGGTTTCTCTGACGGGAGTTTCATCCTTCCGAATGGGAGTTGGTGTGATTTCCGCAACTATGCCCAGGACAAGACTAAGATAGAGGGCGGTGAGTTGGGAACCGCAGAGGATACCGGGGAGGTGTGTCTTGGAATGGTGGCCCATGAGTTGATCCCCGAGGACTGGGTGGAGACTTTGGTGCTTAGGTTGGCGACCCGTGGAGCGAGCGGGGTGATTAACTTTACGCCGGTCAATGGTTACACGGGTACGGTGAAGGCGTTTCTGGATGGTGCGAAGGTGGCGAGGGACAGGGTGGCGTACATGCTGCCGAAAGACGGTGGCGAGGCCGATGATCATTGTCTGGATTTGGAGGATTGCGACAAGTGGGTGGACGGCGAGAAGGACAAGAGCCTGGTGGGTGGCCGTCATTTTGATAGGGTTCCCCGTGTCCTGCGGTGTGCGGATAAGCGCAGGGCCGTGGTGTTCTTTCATAGCAGCGATAATCCCTATGGTAATCCCAAGGAGGTCATGCTTTCTTTGCTATCGCGGGACTCTAAATTCAAGAGGGAGCGGTTTTACGGGGTAGCGGACAGGCTGGTGGCCGGTAAGTTCCCCTTGTTTGATCCCGCTGTACATGTGAAGCCCCACGATGAATTACCGAGTCACGGCACGAATTACATGCTGGTCGATCCCTGTGACGGCAGGAACTTCTTTATGATATGGGTGAGGTGTACGCCGGATGGCAGGATGTATGTTTACCGGGAATGGCCTTCCCAGACCGATCCCATACCGGGAGTAGGGGTTCTGGGGGAGTGGGCGTTGCCTACGGGGGACACGAAGATGCTGGACGGAAGGCGCGGCCCGGCACAGAGCGGTCTGGGTTGGGGATTGACCCAGTACAAGAAGGAAATCGCAAGGCTGGAGGGCTGGGAGGAATACGATGCAAGCGCAGAACCGGAAGCCATTGCCAAGTGGAAGCAGTACCCCGAAGACATGGATCACCAGATGCGGGGCGTGAAGGCGCGGGAGAAAATCAGTTCGCGTTTTCTGGATGCCAGGTTTGGGAACGTAAGGAGTCTCGAAGCCGATGGAACCCGCACGCTGTTCGAGGAGTTCGACAACATAGGTATTGGATTCAGGGAAACCGGGGCTGATGTCAAGAAGACGATAAGTGAGGGTGTGCAGTTGATCAACGACGCGCTGTACTACAATGTGGACAAGCCCGTGGTCACGGATTTGAATGAACCCAAGTTGTACATCAGTGAACGATGCCTGAATGTTACGTTTGCCCTGCATACATGGACGGGTCACGATGGCCCCAAGGGCAGCACGAAGGACTGTATTGATTTGCTGCGTTACGCTTATCTCAAGGACTTGGAACACGTTGATGAGTCACCGGGTGCGGTGGCGGGAACGTATGGGGCGGGATGTTACTAAAGGAGAACGACTATGACTGAAAAAAGAGGAGCATTGATACGGCTGGCTGATGTCTGCGAAATACTGGGCATATCAGAGAAGGCCGTGGAGCAGATGGGGGATGCCGGAACGATTAAGCGCATCCGTTTGTACAAGAAGGGAAGGTGGTTTTACTACCGGAAGGAAGTAGAGGCTGTTGCCAATGGGGAGAAACACCATGTTCAAGAAGCCAAGTGATTTATTCGTAACCGTTGAAGTCGTCAGGGGTGGACGTGTCAACGATGACCGCCTGATGAATATGATGGCGGTTCCCAGGGAAGCCCCGGTTTACGCGGGAGTCATGGAAATCATTGACCGCCTGGAAGAGGAAAATGATGATGAATACTGCGACATCGCGCTGGCTGATGAGGTGCGCTTGCGGGCATCCATTATTAAGGCAACCGTGCGTGAATTACGTAAACAGATCGAGTCGTGGCGGGTAACTTCGCTTGAAAAAGCAAAGAACAATGAAGCCTAAAGTATCCATATGTGCCCATAGCTACCCATAACGAAGCAACACGTATTCACACGCGTACATTTTCGTAGTATATGAGGGTCAAGTGGAAATTCTGCTTGACCCTTTCTGTGTTTGGGGTTCAAACGCTGACAAAACTTGAGGACAACTCATGGATGCTGAACAAGCGAAGGCCGACGCACTGGCCGCTGATGGAAGTCAGGAAGGCGTTGCGAATGTCGATGCAGAGGATGCTCTGGGCGACATGGTGGTACAGGACGATGATCCTGTAAAAGATGCCGAATCGGAAGAATCTGACGAAGCAAAGGTTGAGGACGATGAGTCCAAAGATACTGATGCTGACGCCGAAGAGGAAGCTGATGACGGTGAAGATTCCGAAGACGAAGAGGATGAACAGACCGGTGATGACGCCGAAGAGGAAGCCGAGACACCTGAAAAGGTAACGGGTTCACAGAAGCGGATCAACAAGCTGACGGCACAGAAGAACGAAGCTAGGGAAAAACTGGAGACGGCTGAAAAGCGGTTGAAGGTTATGGAAGAGCGCGGGAACGCGAACATTCCTTTACTGGCTGATTACGTAAGTGCCGATGATATGTCTGCGATCAAGCAAGCGAATGAAGTCACAGCCCGCAGGGAGTGGTTGCTTGAGCATGTCGGGGTTGGGTTCGAGGATGAAGGAGATGATTCCAAGAATTTGACCGCGAAGGATGTGGCGAAAGAGTTGGCAAAACTTGATCGGTACAGCGATGACATTTCAGATGCCAAGCGGATTTACCGCGAAGCGAAGAAACAGCAGCTTGAAGACACGATTGCCGGAAGGTTACTACGATTGAGCAAGGCGGCGGTAATTAAATCGAAAGAGAAAAAACCGCCCCCGAAAGTCAAGACGAGTGCCGGTACATCCTCTACTCAGAAGAAAACTTCATCCGTATCTAATCGGCGAGGACAAAACGTGGAACGATTCACAAAAGCTGGTGGTGACGATGACGCTGCTATCAGAGAATTAAGTGAGTTAGTTCCTTTGGATTAACTATATTTAGAGGAGTATTTTATTATGCCAGCAATGACTGAACTAGCCCAAGTGGGCAAACGGCAGGAAATCGCCGATCAGATTTTCAACATTCAGCCCGAAGCAACGCCTATGCTTTCCCTCCTGAAGAAATCAGGAATGCCGAAGCAGATGCTTTCCACATGGCAGAGTGAAGTGTACCCGGACATCGCATCGACCGGAGTGGTTGACGGAACACCGGTTACAACCTACGAACGTATTGACCGCTATCTCTTGCAGGGATACGCACATTACTTCAGACGCCCCTGGGCTGTTACTACGTTGGCGAATCTCACCGAGATCGCAGGCGCAGGACGAAACGAGGCGGGTCACCAGTTGAAAGCAGCGATGCTTTTGATTAAGCGAATGATAGAACAGCAGATCCTTTCCGGCGATGACACGCAGGCCGACAGCGGTTCTGTGGGTTACGAAATGCGCGGAATGGGTTCATGGCTTGACGATTCAGCACAGGCGGTTCTTCCGGTTGACGCTGCTATTCGCCCTGCCACAGCCAACATCTATACAGGCGCATTGGCTTCCTACACAGAAAACAGTTTCCGTACTCAGCTTGAGTCCGGTTACACCGAGAAGAAATCGGCACTGAATCTGGTGGGTGTTGTTGACAAAGACCTGAAGGCGATTGTCGATGACTGGACGAACGTGTACCCGGTTGCTTCAAGCACATCTCAGCCCCGCACGGTTTACCGTGTTGAAGGCAACGAGACGTACTCGAACATCGTGTCTCAAATCAAGTTCTCAACCGGTGAAGCGTCCCTGATGCTCAGTGAGTTCATTGACCGAGACACCTCTGACGGAACCGCCGATACGATTCCCGGAAACGGTTATTTCATCGACCCGAAGATGTGGGACTTGTGCTACATGAGCAAACCAGCGAACACGAACCTTCCTCCCGATGGTTCTGGTCGGCGCGGTTACATTGATGCGGTGGCAATTGCCCGCTGCTTCAATCCGCTCGGCCAGCTCAAGGTTGACTGCGCCTCCTAATCGGAGTGATTCACCCCGGTCAGGGTTAAACCTGGCCGGGACATTTAATAAATAAGTAAGGAAATTGATTATGTGAAAGTTCATTGTATTACTGCTTTCGGGTTTATTCGTTGGCGGTGTTTTTGCACAGAGCGGCCCAGAAGTGGTCCGACTTGATTCGTTAGGTTCTGCTCGTTTTGATGCTGACATTGTCAGTATTTTTAAGGCGTCCGACTTTACGAATACTAACAGAAACCCCACGGTTGCTGTTACGTCGAGTGTTCCTGCCAAGACGATTATGAGCATGTCTGCTCTTCGCCTGAAGGTAGCGTTTGATGACCCTAATGGTACGGCAAGCACGAACAGCATTACTATTTCGATTGGTGACGGGACGGATGCGGATCTGTTTCTTACCGCCACCGAAGTGGCCGCTGATTCTACCGAGGTGTGGCTACGTCTTGCACCAGTTGGGGCAACCGCGTCTGGACTCGATACGAACGTTACAACCCAGATCACGGCATTGGGTACTAAGTATTACGCGACCGCTGGCAATGTGGTTTACACATTCACCGGTCTTGGTGGCGTGATACCGAGTCAGCTTGATGTTGGTAATCTCGAAATATATTGGCGCGAAGTTAAATAACATTGCGTCTCCATTGGCGTATACGGGGTTGTGGTTTTACCCGTATACGCCTTCTTTTAAAGAAGGGTTCGGAATGTCAGATGTTTTATACTCAAAGAAGCAGATCGATGACGCGGTAACCCGAAGCCAACTCATCGCCAAAGACAGACCGAAGAAAAAGGTATCCGAAGAGGCGGGCGACCTCGAATTGAAGCGCGAGATACCTATGGAATTATACCTCAACGCAGTACAGGGACACGGGGTTGACCCCTGTGATTCTGATTATTTCAAGAGCATGGAAAAAGAAGTACCCAGCATCAAGGTCAACGCGACCAGTGGAAAGTCGTTTTTCGGTTCCACCAAGCGTATGCGTGATAATTATGACGGCATAAAGTGGAGTAAATAATGGTTTATAGTACGAGACTCGAAACGGTTGAAGGGGATGGCGGCCCGGCGAAGGTAACCGATGAAACCCTCGGTGATCTCAAGGAAGCTGTAAACGATATTTGTTCAGAGACCACGACCTATGTAGTCGAGCGAAGGCAGAACGCCGAGAATACCCGATACTGTATATGGAACGGTCAGTCACCTGACGGACGCAAGCGTAAAGAATATCTGGATAAAGACCCTCTTCCTTTCGAGGGTGCATCAGACAACAGGGTAAGGCTTGCCGATAAGCTCATCAATATCTTTGTCAAGCAATGCGTAACGGCTGCTAGGCGGGCTGAACCAAGAGTAACCGGAACCGAGGGCGGAGACATCTCTACTGCGGGCAAGGTGGGTACGATCCTCCGGTACGTGGTTAATAATTTATGGCGGGCAGACTACCGCAAGCAGTTGGAAAAACTGGCTAATTATATGTTCGGTGATTCACCGGCGGGGGCCGTGGCGTTCGTTGATTGGAATTACGAGGAAGGTCTGGAGTACAGGACGATTTCCGCTGAAGACGTAATGGTGGAATTGATTAACGCTGCGATGGAACGGGCTGAAGATCGGGGGATGAGCGGTGATCCCGAACTGGTTCCGCAGATTATCCAGACCGCACAAGCGCTTATAGAGGACGAAAGCCAGGCGGGTGAACTCGCGGTTGCCCTGCAAACCATCTTGCCCGATGTCTCTCCGGCGAGACTCAAGAAGGTCGCCAAGGATTTACAGACGGATTACGAGGCTCAATATCCCGCCCGTTATGTGAAAAACAATAAGCCCGTATTCAAGGCCATGCGTTTATTCGATGATGTGTTCTTTCGCGTCAATACCACGGACTTCCAGCGGGCATCGGAAATATTTACGAGGGAATGGCTGACCAAATCCGAGGTGCTGGAACGTGCGGCGGTCAACTCATGGTCGGACGAGTTCGTGGACAGTCTTTTGTACGGGGGTGACGGCGGACACAAGGACTCCATAGGCGCACAGGGACGTAGCGGGTTCGATGACTACTTGGTGAACGGCCCCCTTCGTGACGAGTTGACCTCCACAGAAGACCGCAAGGGCCTATACGAGATTTTAACGGGATACACGCGGGCTGCCAATGACGATGGAGTCACGGGCATCTATGTCTACACCTTCAGCTATTTCTGTGATGTGGCGGCGAAGGATCGTGAATTGTGGGATCGCAAGCACGGGCTGTATCCATTCATCTATTTTCAGAGGGAAAACATCACGGACAGGCTCATGGACAGCCGGGGGGTCAGCGAGTTGGCTATGAGCGATCAGGCGGGCATGAAGCTACTCAAGGATTCGTTTGAGGATCACGTACAGGTGACGATCAACCCCCCGATTGTGAGGCCGAGGAATCGGCCCTTCTTTAATTTGAACCGCGCCCCCTTTGGTCAGATAGAAGCGGACGCCAGAGACCGTGTAGAATTTCTTGAGCCGAATCAGTACCCCATTGCGGCGGATAAGTATTGGCGGGAAATGCGCCGGGACGTGTACGAATACTGGGGTATATACGATCCCGAAGTGAACCCGAATGAAGTCATAGTGGGCATCATGGATCAAGACCGCATTGATAATTTTCTCATGGGTGTTTCAGACATACTGGCGATGACGGTAAAATTGAGTCAACAGTATTTCGATGACGAGACGATCCAAAGGATTGTGGGTGGTGGTGGTCTTCCCGTTGCCCGCACCGTTGAGGAAATACAGGGAAGTTTTGACATCCACTGTACGTTTGATGCCCGTGACTTTGATACCGATAAGCTGGTAAAAAAAGCCGACATTGTCCTCAAGTCACTGCGCCCGCTCGACACCAAGGGTATCATTCCTTACGACCACTTCCTTCGGCAGATCGTGGCATCCCTTGATCCGCAGTGGGCAGAGTTGATTCCCACCTCAGAGGCTTCGGGGCAGAGAATTTCCAGAGAAGAGCAGGACAACATGGTCAAGATGTTAAACGGAGTCGAGCCTGAAATGAACGAGACGGTGGAAGCCCCAGCACTTCGCTTACAGGTGTTGCAACAGGGACTACAGCCGAGGTTTGAAAACCCCGCCGCTTATCCCCCTATTTCTACAGCATCTCAGATCATCATAGAGAATCGAATCAAGTATCTCACCTTCCAGGCACAGCAACTTGAAAATGCAGGCGTGGGACGACTGGGAACCGAGCCGGTAACCAATGAACAGTTGACCGGACAGGAGGGCGCACAATGAGGGCAATACCTTACAGAACCGTATTGGAAGACGTACTGGGTGTTGCCGGTTATCCCTATGACGAGGCTTCACAGGGTCAGCTTGATATAGCGACCAACTTCATTAACCGTCATGTAAGGCATGGCTGGGAGTGGGGGCCGTGGCCGGAGTGGACGCGATCCGAGTACCGGGCGTTTGCCGGGTCTTACTATGCGATTACCGCCTACGGTGTCGGTGATGTGGTGTATTACGGAACCACGGATACCTATTACATTTGCACGGCTATCAGCACCAGCAACCTTCCAACAGACATAAGTTTTTGGAGTGAATACACGGCTTACGACAAGATGATTGCCAACGAGCAACCCTACGAGCGTAAACTTGGACGGGTGTACACCGTGACGCGGGATAACCCTTATCTTAAGTTCAGGGGATCAACCAAGGGATTCCCTCACATGATGAGTAGTCTGGGACTATTCGTGCCTGACTGTGGACTGAAGCGGGTATGGGTATTGTTCAGTGACAGGAATCCTAGATTCAGCGCCAAGCCTCATTCAGCAACGCAGATTTATCAGGCTGGCGATGTGGTGTATTACCCCGGAACCGAGGACGTTGATTTATTTCCTGATCGTGGGCAATGCTACGTGGCTGTGGTTGATTCTGCGGGTGCGGAGACCTGGGTGATTGTTGAGTTTCCAGAGGTTCTCCATGCGTATGTGGTGAATAAGGCGGGTGCGGATATGCTTCGTTATTACCAGCAGCGTGAACTTGCGGTTGTCTTCGATGAACTGGGACAGGGACAACTTCTTGACGAGTGGGACAAAGTTAATACCGAGGGTTACCAGAAGGTGACGGGTCAAATGATTGAGGTGGGAATATGAAGCGTTGGTTGATTGCAATTATGATTTGTGTGTGCGGGTCTTCGTATGGACAGTGGACGAACCGGCCTTCCTCCCCCGGCAACACTCCGGGTCTTACCCCGCAAACCATTGCGAGCCTGAATACGAATATAGCGGCGCGGGTTCCTAAGCCAACAAACACATGGGTAGCGGGTCAAATCCTTACATCGGATGACGGGGGCGTGACGACACGATCAACTCCGAGTGATGCGACGCTGGACGCAACCGTGACCACGTTGACCCAGCAGATGGCGGGGGTGCTGGCGGAGACAGGTACATGGCATACCGTGACCACGAAACTGGATAGCAATACTGCGTATGCTGCATTTGCACTTGATTCCGACCTGACCGCCACGGGAATCGTGCTGAACGCCCGCATTGACACCAAGATGGATTTATCTGACACGAACGGTCTTGTGAGTACGGGGGTATTTGCGAGTACGTTGAGCGGGAAGATTTCGGCGGCAGACGGTAGCAATCTGTTCCACTCGGTTACGAATCCGTTTATTACGAGTGCTTCAGATACTAATTCCATAAAAAAATCAGGGGCATACACACAAGCTATCATTGGCGACCCTGCTTTTCCGGGAACGATATTTTCCATCGAACAGGGAGATTCAAGAATTTTTACAGCTATAAGAACGAACGAAACATCGTTTTCTTACTTTCTTCTGACTTCAAGAACAAACGGGAATTCATTTTGGGCTGGCTTCGTATCATACCAAACAAACTCCCGCAATTCTTTGGTTCTATCAGATACTTTCCTTTCCATTTCTGATATTAGAGCCGAAGCATCGACACAATACTTATTAAATGTTATGGGTTCTGCATTGGTAAGAACCGGCATTTTTACTAAATCATATTCCACGCGAATCGAGGGATTCTCGTATGCGGACATGACCGGCGCATCCAACTTCCCCGCATCTCTTGCCACGACAATTCAACTCGGAGTGGTCAATACTACGCTGACGCAATCTGTCGGATTAAATACGACCAACATCACAACCAAGGCAGCCGCGACCAACGCACCTACCCTCATCGTTTACAATGCTCAATCGGCAACATTTTCTAACAGCATCATTGCGGCGGTCACGAATGCGGAGGGCAGGGTTGCTGTTGGCGTTTTCACAAACAGCACCAATGCGGTGAACGCACGATTAGCAACCATTGAGGCGGCTTATGTGAGTACCTCGAATTTTGAGGCTGTTTATAACGGGAAGAAACTCGCACCAACCAACTTCTCTCTTGCGACACTCTCCAATTATGGCGGGAGAATTTCATTCCCATCGTCTGACGGGCAGGTTGTGGGTATGACGCTGGGCGCAACCGCACCTTCCAACAGTTTCTCAAAAGGCATCGAGTTCGTTTACGGTGACGGTAGCGGTGTGCTGAAGACCAACCGATTATGGGTCGGGCCGGATGGGAATCTCGGCATGGTGAAAACCAACGGAACCGTTACGATATTCGATTCCTTCACATTATCTGTTTCCTCGTTTCGAACAATCGCGGCAGAAGCCGTGTACAACACCAACTTATTTAAGGTGTATAGCGGATCACCAACCGGCGCGACTCAAGCCGCAGACACCGAAACCTTCTATTCGATACGTTTCCCGACCAATAGACCTGCAACCAACCTGTACTTCGGGTTTTCCAACATCGGTGGAGCAGGCACGAACTGGTTAAGAATAGCAACGTCTGCAACTGTACCATGATGAAAACAATCACCATATTGCTCTGCCTTGTCACGCTTGGAGCAACCGCACAGACCGTCCTCGTCAAGACAAACGAAGTTGGAATGATCCAAGCCAATCACACCCTCTACGGTCTAGCCGGAAGCGTTCGATTAAACATCGTTGCCCTTGACGGAGGCGCACGGAAAGACATGTCCGACATCAACGGCGGTTCGGGTAACTTTCAAGTTGA
>Ga0105051_10006982_pt1 | contig 11946 bp, 5 predicted proteins | sample FRY02_FD_78383 | JGI IMG/M metagenome (GOLD analysis project Ga0105051, IMG submission 78383) | Freshwater microbial communities from Lake Fryxell liftoff mats and glacier meltwater in Antarctica - FRY-02 (megahit assembly) | ecosystem: Environmental > Aquatic > Freshwater > Ice > Glacier...
CCACGGCGCCCCAGGTCACGCGGATCTCGCCCGTCCGGTCCGTGGTCGCCTGGACGTTGCCCGGCACGCCGGCGGGAGGCAAGCGTGAGCCGGCGTCCGCGGCGCTGTAGACCGTCGTGGCGCCATTGGCTGAGGCGCTGACGCGGTAGTAGCGGACCTCGCCGCTGGAGGGGGCCGTGGTATCGCTGTAGCTGTTGGTTGTGGCTCCGGCGAGGTCGCTGAACGTGTCAGCGGATGCGCCGGCGGAACGTTGCCACTGCAAATAAAGAGCGCCGGCCTCACGTCTACCTGCGACGGCCGCGGTCGAGGCCCCGGGGCCTCCGGCGGTGGTCGCGCGGATGGCGTAGCTGACGGCCGCGCCGTTGGTGGCGCTGACGCTGGATACCGTAAGGAAGACCTTATTCGGGTCGGTCGCGTCGGAGGCCGTGACGGTCCCGGCCGTCACCGTGGGCGCGGCGGCCGTGGTGTCAGTCCAGGCGGTCGCGGTTGTACCACCTGCTGCGACCCAGGCGCCTCCGGCTCGTTTGACCTCAAAGCCCGTGAGCACCGCCCCGACCCGCCGGCCCGTGGCTGCACCGGCCGCTGCGCCCTCGCCAGCGGCGTTCACAGGGCGCACGGTGTAGGAGAAGTTGCTGCCGACCGGGCGAGTTGGCGCGGTCCAGCTGACCGTCACCTTGTCAGGGTCGTCACTGGTCGCGCTGGCGTTCGCAGGCGCTGCCCACTCGGCCGCCGGCGCGGTCGCGGTATCCCGGTCCTCGTAGTTGGTGCTGGAGATACCGACGTTGCCGCTCGTGAGCTTAGTTCCGTCACGATACACATGATAGCCGAGGGCGCCCGGCGCGGCGGTCCAGGTCAGGCGGACCTCGTCCACACGGTCGGTCGAGGCCATGAGGTTTGTCACGGCGCTGGGCGCGGACTGGCGGGAGCCTGAGGTGGCTTCGGAGATCGCTTCTACGGCGCCGCTGGCAGTGACTCGGGCGCGGTACCAGCGCACATCGCCGTTGACTGGGGCGTTGGTGTCGGACCAGGCGGCCACGGTGACGCCGCTGACCGGCGCGAAGTTGGTCGCCGTCGTGCCGGTCGATTTTTCCCACGCGATCGCGACGGATCCGACGGTGCGACGTCCGGTGGCTTCAATCGAGGCGGTACCTGGCCCAGCGGCGTTGACCGCCCGGACCCGATAGCGGCGCTGGGTGCCTGCGTCTGCGCGGGATCCAGTGAGAGCGACGTCGACGCGGTCCGCATAGAGTCCGGTCGTGGCCGTGACCGCCCCCGGCGTAATCACGCCGGCCGGAGCCGTCGTGTCGGTCCAGGTCGCGCCATTGCCGACGCCGGTCCAAGATCCGGCCCCGTCGACCTCGATCTCGTAGCCGGAGATCGGCTGCACGGCGCGCGAGCCGAGGGCTTCGCCGCTCCGCACGCTCTCGCCCGCGGGGCTCATGGTGGTGACCGCAAACCGATAGACCGGTGTGGCGGGCGCCTCGATGGCGGTCCAGCTGACCGTGACGCTGGTCAGCCCGTCAGACGTGCCGACGATGTCCTGAGGGGCACCGACGACTCCGCCAGAGGCCGCCGTGGCGTCATCGAAGGAGGTCACGGTGATGGCGTTCGCGCCCGAGAGCCTCGTCCAGTTCGCAGAAGATGAGCAGTTCGCGGTCAATGGACAGCGGTAGACCTTGTACCCCGCCGCACCCGTGACTGCGGTCCAAGTGATCCGCACATCTGCGTCGCGGTTTGTGGTCGCGGTGACGGTCGTAGGTGCACCAAGCGAGATGAGGCACACCTCGCCGAACTCGAGGTATCCAGCCGCGCACGCGCCACACCCGGCGTCCTCTTCGGCGACGCCGGGTACACAGACTCGGCCCTGGGCCTCGCAGGTCAGGTCCGCGCAGGTGAGATTGCTATTGCAACCACCGGATGGCTCGACGCAGGTCGTCGCTGATGAGCCGGCGGCGGTGCAGCCGAGCTGGCCACAGGTCCCGCAATCCGTGCCGACGGCAGGATCGATGACCCCACAGGCGCCACAGGTGTTGAGGGCGGTGGCGTCGATGCACCGGGTGCGGATCTTGGCGGGGTCGGCCGGGTCGCAGATGACGAGGCCGTCGGCGCAGACGCCGCAGCTGCCCCCGGGCGGATCCATCGTGATCGGCTCGGTGCCGCCGCAGGCGTTGAGCGTCGGCCCGGTGTCCGCGTCGTCGGAGGTGTCGACGTCGTCGACGACCTCTTCGGTCGTGTCGCTGACCGCATCGCCCGCCACGTCACTTAACACGTCGGCCGTCGTCTCGGGTCCTTCAACGCCATCGGGCGGTGTGACCGTGGTGTCGGCCGCCGCGTCCGTCAGTTCCTCGGGCGGGAGCTTCGGAAAGCAACCTGGGCTGATGCTGGTCGCGAAGGCGGCGAGCAAGGCAGCGGCAAGAGTGGGGAGCGCTCTCGCGCGAGGGGAGACAGAAATCATGCGGTCAGCCATCATCAACCTCGGTTTGTACGTTTCAGGACGCAGAGCAAGCGTTACAAAACATCATGCATGTTGACTCGGTCGGAGGTCAAGGGCACTTCGGGAGATTGTGCCACGAACGACATTTTCGATTGAATTTAAACACGTATTTTGTCTTCCGTGGAGGCCATGTCTCCCTAGAGGAGGTTCGCAGAAGACATCGGGGCCTTCGCCTCGGACCTACGATCCCGCGTAGGGGCGACCGTCTGACGCGCTCTGCCTGGCGCGACGCTCACACCTCAAAGCATGGATCTCGCCGGAACGCCGCGGTGGCCAATGGGCAACTCAGCGTCCGTTCGCCCTAAACGTCGTCGGCCTGCCGGTAGCAGGGGTCGCACAGGAGGCCATCCTCGGAGTACCAAGTAGTGCGCTGCGGCACGGCGGTTGTGCAGCGCGCGCAGGTAGCCTTTGGTTCCGGGGCGACCGCCTTGTCCTGGCGCAGGACCGCGGCACCGCAATAAATGCATTGGGCGCGTTTGGGGTTGAGCGGTCGGGCACACGAGGGGCAGGGTGGCGCGAGCGAGGCCGCGAGAGGGCCGATGCGGCCGTCTTCGAGCCCGTCCGCGAGATCAACGCGTGTCGTCGCAACCGCGATCTGGTGCTCGGTCAGGATGTTTTGCGCGCAGAGGGCCGATTTGAGCCCCTCGACGAGGAGCTCGAGCCGTTCGAAGCGTTGTTCGAGTTTGGCGATGGCGTCCCAAACGTCGGTCTGGTCGGCCAGCGCTTCGAGGTTTTCCCTGACTTCGGTGAGGTTTGGGTCTTCGAGATTTAGCAACGACCCAAATTTCCGTCGGTCCTCAAACATAGGTTCCCGCCTCGTCGTCAAATATTGATCTCGCGTCCATGACCTCGCGGACCGCGCCGCCGTACAAAGAATCATGTCTCGACGGGGTGTTGTCCGTCAAGCCACCTTCCCAAACTCCCAAACTCCCGAAAAAACAGAAAGCCCGGAGCGAACTCCGGGCTTTCTAAACCAAATCTGGTCGGTTTAGTCGTCTTCTTCGACGATGAGCTTCGAGCCGAACTCCTCGCGGAGGGTCTTGCCGACGTCCGGAGGCACGGGCGAATACTTCAGGAATTCCATCGAGAATTCTGCCTTGCCCTGCGTGGCCGAGCGAATGACCGTCGAGTAGCCGAACATTTCCGCGAGAGGCACTTCGGCCTCGACGCGGGCAAAGCCGTCTTCTTCCGATTGGCCGACGATTATGCCGCGGCGCTGGCTGATGGTGCGCATAATCGACCCGGCGAACTCGCCCGGACCTTCAACCGCGAGCTTCATGATCGGCTCGAGGATGACGGGCCTGGCAGCCGCGTAGGCCTGACGGAACGCGCCACGGGCCGCCGCTTGGAAGGCGTTGTCGCTGGAGTCGACCGCGTGCGACTGGCCGTCGGTGACGACGAAGCGCATGTTCACAACCGGGAAGCCGATGAGGCGGCCCTTCGTGATGGACTGGCGGAAGCCCTTCTCGATCGACGCGTTGAATTCGGTCGGGATGCTGCCACCGACGCACTTCCACACGTACTCGAAGTCCATCTCTTCCGAAGGCTCGATGTAGCCGACGACGCGACCGAACTGACCCGAACCACCGGTCTGCTTTTTGTGCGCGTAGTTGTATTCGGCGCGCTGCGTCACGGTCTCGCGGTAGGCCACCTGCGGCTTGCCGACCTCGCACTCGACGCCGTACTCGCGCTTCATGCGCTCGACGTAGACCTCGAGGTGGAGCTCGCCCATGCCGGCGATGATGGTCTCGTTCGACTCTTTGTCGAGGAAGGTGCGGAAGGTCGGGTCTTCCTTGGAGAAGCGGTTGAGCGCCTTACTGAGGTTCGAGACGGCCTTATTGTCCTTGGGCTTGAGCGACATCTTGATGACGGGCTCAGGGACGAACATCGACTCCATCGACATGTTGACGGAGCCGTCGGTGAACGTGTCACCCGAGGCGCAGTCGACACCGAAGAGGGCGCAGATGTCGCCGGCCTGGGTCACCGAGATGTCTTCCATTTCACTGGAGTGCATCCGCACGAGGCGGCCGACCTTCACCTTCTGCTTGGTGCGCTGGTTGTAGATCGTGTCGCCCTTACGCAGGGTGCCCTGGTAGACGCGGATGTAGGTCACCTGACCGTAGCGACCGTCGTCGAGCTTGAACGCCAAGACGATAAGCGGGGCTTCCGGATCGACCTGAACCGGCACCTGCTCGCCTTGCGCGTCGAGGGCCATGTTGTGCTTCTCCGGCGGGGAGGGCAGGAAGTAGGTCACGGCGTCGAGGAGCAGCTGCACGCCGGTATTGCGATAGGCCGAGCCCATGCACACTGGGACGAGCTGGTTGGACAGCGTACCGCTACGGATCGCCTCGCGGATCATGATGACGGTCCGGGGGTTGACCGGGATCTCGCCTTCCATGAGCTCCATCATGAGCTCGTCGCTGTACATCGAGACCGAGTCCAGCATCGCCGCGCGCATCTCGGTCGCTTTGGCGACGTAGTCCGCAGGGATCTCTTTTTCGAGGATCTCGCGACCACCCTCGCCTTCGAAGATGAAGGCGCGCATCTGGATGAGGTCGATGATGCCACCGAGCTTGTCCTCGGCGCCGATCGGGATCTGCGTCATCACCGCGTTAAGACTGAGCTTCTCGCGGATGCTCTTCGTGACATTCCACGGGTTGGCGCCAGCGCGGTCGAGCTTATTGATAAACGCGATACGCGGCACGCCATAGCGGCGCATCTGACGGTCGACGGTGAACGACTGTGACTGAACGCCAGCGACGCCGCAGAGGACGAGGATCGCACCGTCGAGTACGCGCAGCGACCTCTCGACTTCAACGGTGAAGTCCACGTGGCCGGGGGTGTCGATGATGTTGACCTTGTAGTCATCCCACTCGCAGAAGGTGGCGGCCGACTGGATCGTGATGCCCTTTTCCCGCTCAAGGTCCATCGAGTCCATCTTCGCGCCGACGCCGTCCTTGCCGCGCACTTCGTGGATCGCGTGGATCCGGTCGGTGTAATACAGGATGCGCTCAGTCAGCGTCGTCTTGCCCGAGTCGATGTGGGCGCTGATGCCGATGTTTCTTACTTTCGAGAGATCGAAGGCCATGGTGTGGCTCGCTTGGGGTTGGGCGCGGAGAGCGCGTTGACAGGTGCTCCGTAGAAGGTGCTCCGAGCGGCCGGCATGTACCTGAAGCGGGAGCCCGGCGTCAACAACGGGTTCCAAAAAGGGGCAGGCTCACCTTGTGTCGCGGTGGCGGCGGCGGTAAACCTCCGGTGCCGGACTCAGGGTCTGGCCCATTTATTCGCCGACCTTCAAGAGCGCCGGCGCCAAGCCCCATCAGGAGATCTCGTCATGACCAAGACCCGCGTTGCTATTAATGGTTTCGGCCGGATCGGCCGCCTCGCCGCCCGTCGCCTCCTCAAGCACGATTCTCTCGAGCTCGTCGCGATCAACGATCTGGCCGACAATGAAGCGCTGACCTACCTCTTCAAGCACGACTCGGTGCACGGCAACTATCAGGGCGAGGTCGAGCTCGACGGCGATGTCTTGAACGTCGACGGCCACGGCATCCGCATGACCGAGTACCGCAACCCCCTCGACAATAAGTGGGGCGAGATCGGCGTCGACATCGTTCTCGAGTGCACGGGCGTCTTCGTCGACCGTCCTGGCAACCAGGCGCACTTCGACGCTGGCGCCAAGCGCGTCATCATTAGTTCACCCGCCAAGGGCCCGGACATCACCATCGTGCTCGGCGTGAACGAGGACGACTTCGATCCCGCGAAACACACGCTCATCAGCAACGCGTCCTGCACCACCAACTGCGTGGCGCCGCCGCTGAAGGCGCTTCACGACGCCTTTGGTGTCCAGTACGCGGTCATCAATACGACCCACGCCTACACGATGAGCCAGAGCCTGCTCGATGGCCCGCAGAAGAAGAACTTCCGCCTCGGTCGGGCCGCCGCGGTCAACCTCATCCCGACGTCCACGGGCACGACCAAGGCCGTCGGCGAGGTCATCCCCGCGCTCAAGGGCAAGCTCCACGGTCTCGCGGTGCGTACGCCGAACCCGACCGGCTCGTTGGCCGACATCACGATGGTCCTCGAAAAGGACGCTGACCTCGACGCCATCCACGCGGTGCTCGCGGCCTACGCCGAGAAGAACCCGACCGTCTTCCGCTTCTCTAAGGAAGAGCTCGTCTCGTCCGACATCGTGGGCTCGACCTACTCGTCGACGCTGGACTCGCTGATGAGCATGAAGGTCGGCCCCCTCCTTAAGATCCTGTCTTGGTATGACAATGAGGCCGGCTACGCGGCTCGCCTCGTCGACCTCGCCGCCTTCGTGACCGCGCGCGCGAACGGCTAAGCACCGCAAGGAATCTGATGATGCGTGAACTCCAGAGACTCAGCCCTGGGCGTCATTTTCTGACGCCGACCGTCACAGCCCATGTCTTTGACGCGCCGCAGGAAGGCCCTACGGTCCTCGTGCAGGCGGGCATCCACGGCGATGAGATCGCTGGGGTTCACGCCCTCGAGGAATTGCTTGAGGAGGGGCTCGCGCCGAAGGCCGGGCGCCTCATTCTGGTGCCGGTCATGAACCCGGCTGCCTATCGGGCCAGGACAAGGGCCGCCGACGGTGGGCTCGACCTCAACCGGGTCTTCCCCGGCGACCCCGCGGGCCCCGAGCCGGAACGCAAGCTGGCGGCCATCTTTACGGGTCTTGTTCGCAGCGAGGCGCCGGCCCTCATGATGACCCTGCATGAGTCCTGGAAGCGCTTCCACCCTGACGTGCCGGTGTCCTTCGGGCAGACGGTCGTCTACGGCGTCGAGCCCCGACCGCCCATCGTCGATCGTTTGGTCGCCGCGATGAATACCGACCTCGCCACGGCCTATGAGGTCTGGGCGCCGCACTACTACCCCGTCGCGACCTCCTCGACCGAGGTCTTGGTGGAGATGCAGGGGGCAGACCGGATGGTCGGGCTCTGTATCGAGACCTGGATGGGGTTCGAGCTGGCGCGTCGTGTGGCGATGCAGAAGGCCATCGTACGCTACGCTCTCGCGGAGTGCGGCGTTATCTGACGTTCTGTCAGGATGGTCGGAGGTTGCTGTTGTGATTATTTTTATGGGATAGGGCTCAGAAGCCCATGCTCTTCGCGATGATCTCCTTCATGATCTCCTGGGTGCCACCGCCAATGGGTAAGAGGCGCGCGTCGCGGGCGAGGCGCTCGACGAGGGTCTCGCGCATGTAGCCCATGCCCCCGAAGATCTGCACGGCCTCATAGGTGACCGCCATGGCCGTCTCAGCCGCGAAGTTCTTGGCCATCGCTGCCTCTTGCACACAGGGGTCCCCGGCGTCGAAGCGCTTGGCGACCTGATAGACGAGGGTCTTTGCCGCGGTGGTCCTCGTCGCCATGTCGGCGAGCTTGTGGCGCGTGACCTGAAAGCCCGCGATAGGGCGCCCGAAGGCTTGGCGCTCGCGGGCGTAGCGTCGAGCCTCGTCGAGGGCCATCTCGGCCGTGATGGCCCCGTAGGCGGCGAGGGCGAGACGCTCGGTGACGAAGTTCTTCATCAACGTCACAAAGCCGGCGCCCTCCGGTCCAATCCTGTGGGTGTCAGGGACCCGTACAGCATCGAAGGCCAGCTCGGCCGTATCGGAGGCCCACCAGCCGGTCTTTTTGAGGGCCCGCGATACGACGACGCCCGTCATGGTTGGTTGCAGTACAAAGAAGCTGAGGCCGCCGTGTTGACTCTCGCCGGTCCTCGCGAGGACCGTCAGGACATCGGCGCGGGTCCCCGACGTGATGAAGGTCTTCGCGCCGTTCACGACCCAGCTGTCACCGTCGCGGATGGCGCGGGTCCGGATCCCCGCGACGTCCGAGCCTGTGTTGGGCTCGGTGATAGCGAGCGCGGCGATGAGGTCTCCGCTAAGTGTGGGGCGCACGAAGGTGTCGATCTGCCAGCCGTTCTTCCATTGAATCAGCGGGGGCAGGGCGATGCCGAGGGACCCGAGGCCGACGCTGACGCCAGTCGAGCCGCCCGCCATGAGCCCCTCAATCGCCGCGACCATGTGCAGGGCCCCGCCGCCAGCGCCGCCGACGTCTTCCGGGAGACCAATGCCCAAGAGGCCGGCCGCGGCGGCTTTTTTGTGGAGCTCGCGCGGGTAGATGCCGGCCTCTTCCCACTCGGAGGCGTGGGGCTTGATCTCGGCCTCAGCGAAGCGGCGGGCATTTTGTTTGAGTACCACATGGGTCTCGTCGAAGTATCCGTCGAGGAGGGCCATCGCATTGCGCCTTTAGTGAGGGTTATCGACGCGCGATCCTGCCTTCGCGTCGCCTCAGCGTCAAAAAGCCTAGCTGACGCTGGTATCGCGACCCGAAGCGAGGGAGCGCGTTCGCCGCGAATGGCCGAGGTTAGTTGCTCTCGATGACCGCGATGGAGCGGCCGACGTTGTGCACAGTGGCACCGACCAGCGGCCCGGTGATGAGGTTTCCGAAGGTCTCGTCGGGGATGACGATCGGGCAGCAGGTCGGCGCGAAGCGATAGCTCTCGCAGGCCGGCAGCCGCTCGGACGTTGGCATTGAGACCGCGATCGGGCCCTTTACCGAGTTTAGGCTAATCAAAGCGCCGTCGAGCCGGATCCGCGGGGGCTCTGGGTTGTCAGTCCAGTTGATATCGTACAGCACTTGTTGCCCTGTCTGGACCTGCGAGATGCTCCCCACATCGCCCGAGACCTGCACGGCCTCCCGTCCGCCCACCCCGCGCGGGATGATGACGGAGACGCTGTAAGGTTTGTCGCTAGGGACGTTGATGAACGCGGTCACTCGTCCACCCCAACGCCCGGTGGCTGAAAGGCTCATCGCTCCGGCCTCGCGCTGCCAGTAGGCCAGCGGGAACGGGTCCTGGCAGGGTTCTCGATCGATAGAGACGCGCCGTGTCGCGGTGCCGATGACCCCAGCCGCGCTGCGCACGGTGACCCACACGTCGACCGCGCCCTCGTGGTTACCAGCCTGCAGCGTGACCCTGTCCTGCGCGGTCGGCGCTGGCCCGAGCGGGCCGTCGCTACCGGTGAGGGAGGTCCCCTCGGGCGGTCCATCGAGGCTCCAGCTATATGTCAGCGGACCGGCGGGAATGCTCCCAGCTATGGTCGCCGACATCACCGCGGTCTTTAGGACCTCAACCGAGTCGGACGACGCCGATAGGACGACCTCGGCGGGGCAATCGACCCCGATCCGGGCCGAGCGAATCGGGAGTGTCACCGACTTGCCGTCGGCTTTGAAGAGGATCTCCGCCCTCAGATGCTGGACGCACTCGGTGGGTGCCGCGCCCGGTGCCTGGTACGTCACGGCGTCGCGGTCGTTGGCGGTCACCGTGTGGGTCACGGTCGGTGCCCCGTCGACGGTGCCCTCGCCGTCAAGGACCCACGAGAACACGAGCTCGCCGCGCGGTGGTTGCGGGCGCACGACCGCCGTCACATCGACCGCGGCCCCCGGCTGCAAGTTGGACACTGTGGGCTCGATAACCACCTGAAAAGGCTGCACGTCCACCGTCGTCGAGGCGGTCGCGAGCACCTCGTCACCTGTCGGCCCGAAGACGTCGACGGTGACGGTGGCCTCACCCGGCTCGAAGCCGGCCACGAACGCGACGGAGTGCCGCTCCTCGCCCGCGACGGTGGCCTGGACCTCGGTCTCGCCATCAAAGGTCCCGAACGTGCCGTCCGTCCGCCAGCGAAAGCGCAGCGTCTCGGGCAGCTCGTCCCCCGCCATCGTGGCGGTCATCGATAGGCGCCCGAAGGGCTCGACCTCACCCGCACGCGGGGTCACGCGGACGCCGATCCCGCTGACGGTCACCGTCGCGACCGCCGAGCCGAGTTCGATCCGCTCGGCGCCCTGGACCTCGTACACGATGACCTCGACCTCTTCTGAGCCCGGCGACTTCGCGTCGTACACGATGAAGGGCTGGCTGCTCGTGATGTCGTTGCCGCGCTTTATGGCCGTCTGGAGCGTGCCGAACTCGCCCGGTGTCGAGAAGCGGTACTCGAACTGGCCGCTGTCGGCCTGGGGGATGAAGGTCGTCAGGTTCACGATCTCGCCTGGCGCGACCGTGGACGCCCGTGGCTCAAGCCGCACGAGGGGCTCGTCAACATCGATGGTCCAGATGTCGGCCTTGTTGGATGCGCCCATGTCGGCCTCAATGAAGCGGGCATCTTGCAGCTTCAACAGGAGGCTCGCGCTGGCCGAGACGACCGCGAAGGTCTTCACGGCGGTGTACATCTTACCCTTGGCGGCCGCGCTGCCAGCGGCCTGAAAGAGCTTCTTGTCGAGGATGTCGACTAGCTTCGCTTGTGCGGCGCCGCCGCCAATGACGATGAGCGCGATCTTCGAGAGCGCGCCGACCCCAGTCGCGGCGCGCAGCTCCGGATCGTCGCCGAGCACCCTCACGAAGGCGGCCACGACCTGATCGCCGGCTGCGGTGTTCATCACATCCGCGGACTGGGATGGCGGGACAACCATGTGGAGAAGAAACGGTAGGAGGTAGTCGCGCACGCAGAACTCGACCGCGGCGTCGCTTTGGATGTCCCGCTCGGTCTCGTCGAGTGAGTCGTAGTCGCCCTGGTTGCGCCCGGGGCCCACCACGAGCACGCGGTACCGCGTCTTGTCGGCGCCCTCGACGTTGGGCACTTCGACCGACTCGCTGTGTTTGGGCGAGTAGGCGACGTTCTCGCTTTTATAGAGCCCGCTGGGATCCTCGGTGCCGCGGATCAGCTGGACGATCGTGCCGACCGCGCCGGGCATGCCTTCGACAGGCGGGACCGACATGACGGCGATCCGTTCGGGTGAGGGGGTCTCGGCCCCGTTTTTGAATGTGGACACGCGGTCGACGATCGCGACGCCGCGCCGGCGAAAGCGGTTCAAGATGGAAAACGCGTTGACGCTGCCGCTCTGATCGATGGTCAGGCCGCTCAGCTCGGAGGCCGGGTTGACCAAGAGGGCGTTGGGTAGGCCGTTCGCGCTCAGGTCGAGACCCAAGATGGTCTGAACGGCCGCCTCAAGGGCCGCGGCCACGGCGGGATCTTCAGCGGCGGTGAAGCCCGACGGGTGGGCTACGAGCGCGGCGTTGATGGCGCTAGCGACGGTGTCGAGGGCGCGGGCGTTGCCGAGCAGCTTCATGACCTTTTCGACATGGGCGGGGTCACCGGCCACGCGGGCCGCGCCGAGCGCGTAGAAGGCGAGGACCTCGGCGGTCGAGCGCGCGTCGATGACCTCGTTAAAGCGACCGAACCAGCCCATCACAAGCGGTTGCCCCGAGGGGGAGAGGGCGACCACGAGCTGGCGCGCGCCGGTGGCCGTGTTCAAGTAGAAGCCGCCATTGTCGAGGTAGGTCTCGCCGAAGCCGTTGACGACCTTCTCGACATCGACGCCGTCGGGGACGCGGACCTCCCCCTCCTCAAACGAGGTCTCGAAGGTCACGGGGTC
>Ga0105051_10006985_pt1 | contig 11943 bp, 15 predicted proteins | sample FRY02_FD_78383 | JGI IMG/M metagenome (GOLD analysis project Ga0105051, IMG submission 78383) | Freshwater microbial communities from Lake Fryxell liftoff mats and glacier meltwater in Antarctica - FRY-02 (megahit assembly) | ecosystem: Environmental > Aquatic > Freshwater > Ice > Glacier...
ATGCGTGGTACTGTGCCCATCCCTGCTCTTGCTTCTGCTTCTGTGTTGCATTCTGCTGTTGTTGGTGGATCTGTCGTAGGTGTTGTGAGACCCCTCTAGACATTTGGGGACCTTAACAGCTGCAAACTGGGTGTCTTTCGATTTTAATGTTTCTTACTCCTCTTGCTGAGGTTACTCCTTGATAAACACTCTGAAATTAAAAAAAAAATCTGCTGTTGTTGCTGTTGCTTCTGCTTGTGTGTTGCATTCTGCTGCTGTTGGTGGATCTGTCGTAGGTGGTGTGAGGCCCCTCTAGACATTTGGGGAGCTTAACAGCTGCGAACTGGGTGTCTTTCGATTTTAATGTTTCTTACTCCTCTTGCTGAGGTCACTCCTTAATAATTACTCTTAAATTAAAAGTTTTTGCGAACGTTTGCTGAAAATTTCTCTTAACGTGGGCAGCAGCACGCAGCACGGTAAGCTGCAACTCGGCGACTACCTTGACGCTCGGGCTCGCATCAAGAATAATAGATACAAACGTGATTATGTTGCGAACTGGGTGTCTTTCGATTTTAATGTTTCTTACTCCTCTTGCTGAGGTTACTCCTTAACAAACACTCTTAACTTAAAACAAAAGCCAAGAACATCGCTTTCGCACCTGCAATCCTATCTTTCGCTGGCAAAATTCATCCTGAATTTCTACGTCTTCTGTGGGTGTTGGCTGACATGCAGACGGTCAAGTACTTCAATCTCGTTGAAGACGAAGATGACATCGGGAAGGAACGTTTCAAGTGGAATGGAGCTAGCACATTCAGCTATAATAGGAATGCGATTGGCCTTGCCGTTGCATACGCTTCAGCCATACGAACTCATTTGTCGGTACATGGCACCGCTCACCCAACGAGTGCCGTGTCCGCCCTCGATCAGCGGCTGATTGTCTCATCCGCAGCGCTGTTGACACCTCTCATCCTCGTCAGCAGGGAAACCCTCCTGCAAGCTTGTCTGTTGCCAATGTCCCTGTCCGCAGCAACAATATCAATGGCCTTCGTGCAGGTGCGGTCGGGGGGGTTGGCAATTACTCGCTTGTTTCTAGCATGCCTCCAGGCGTCCTTCCCAGTCCTGTTGACCCTGCTTCTGCCCCTCCGTTGTCGGGCCGTGGTAACTACCTGCCTACGCAAAGCCAAGCATCGTATCACAGCGCCTCTTCGAGTCCCTCAGCTCGTCGTCCCTGCTCTGGCTTTGACGGTGTCAACGAAGAAGCCGATGTACGCGCGAATGCCGCCGTTGTAGACGGGCATGCCGATGTCTGTGCGAACGCTGTGATGACCCATGTCAATGACGACGATGCCGACGACGGTATTTTCGATGACGCTTTCTGCGAAATCCCCGGCGCTTCATCCAGGGTCCCAACTCCTCTCGACCTTGATCTCACTTTTGGCGCCGTTGACGTCAACGTCGATCTCGCATGCGCTTTACTTCTCTCTCCACTCTCCCCCCTCCCCTCTCCCATCACCTCTCCTCCTCCCTCTGCTTCTGCTGGGGAGCCTATCTGAGATCCAGGAGTTTTCACTATCATAATCATCTTTTTCCCCTATTGGTGCTTGTCTTATAATAAACTTTTCTCTCTCTCTACGTGAAAAGGGCAACAAAGAAGGTATGAATGTAACATTCTTGCACGCATCTGCACACACATAAATCCCAATGCATTATGTTGCTTGAAACAAGATTGATCCAAGCTATATTGGGGGGGGAAGAGGCACATGAAGAGCAGCCCGAGCGCACACCACCCAAATGGAAGGAGTGTGCATAAGGAGAAGAAGAGAGAGCAGTCGGACGGGCATGCAGGTGCGTGTATGAGTAAATGCAACAAGGTGCACGCGCGAGAGTGTGAACACAACGAACATGATGTGTATGTATTTGCACTCACACAGGCGTGCACCAGCAGAATGTGTGTCTGTCAACGAAAAAAGAGCAGAAGAAGGATGCTAGCGTGCGCGCTTGGGTTCGAGTCTAAATTTGTGTGAGCGCATGTGCATATGTAATCACTCACTCTTCGAATGCACGTGTCAAATCGTGCGCATGCGTGGAAATGCAAATGTATATATGTATGAAAAGGTTCAGATATGTAAAAATATTTATGTGTGTAAAAAGCCGACATCGTGCAGGATAAAAGCGGGTATATACATGTGTGCAGAAAAAAAATAGAACATATATATGTGCATGGTATGGACACGCCTGTACGGCACCATGTACATGCAACGTTGTGTGCGTGTGTGGGAAGAAACGTACACAGGAGAGCGAGAAAAATAATAATAATAAGTCAAATAAGATAATAAGATTGGGAAGATATGGATGGGGCAGAAATATGTGCCAAGAAGCATGCCACCAAGCTGTAGGTAGAGCAACGTGTATTTGTGTATGTATGTGCAAAACACACACAGGCAAACGGAACAGCCGCGTAATTGTTGCAGCAGGGGCAGCAAGAAGGAAGGGGGGGGTTTCGTGGCCTACGAGCAACCGTGAGTTTGCAAGGCCATCTCTCAGAATCAAATTGGGAGACAGTTGTGGTGACAATGGCAGTAAGGGCGATAGCAATGATAGTAGGAAGGGGACGGGCAGCGACGCAAGATGCAAGATGCACATTAGGTACTTGTTAAATGTGATTTGCCAATGTTGCTGGTGGGTTCGTGGTATTTGTTCAGGGTACGTCCATCGGCTTCAGTTGCTATATGATCAATAATTTGTAATTGGAATGGTTTCCATTTGATATCAATATAAGTGGCTATTTTTTGCTTTTTTTTTCAGCACCACCAGTAGCATATGAAGCTCGCATACACATTCAGTGCTATCAATAAAGATTTGTAAAATGGTTTAAAATCGACTGAATACCCTCCCAAGGGCGGAACGCCCGACATCCTTAAAATGGTTCCAAATCGACTGAATAACCTCCGATTTCAAGAAAAAAAGTAAGGATTTCTTTTTTGGGAGGATACAAAAAATAGGGGAAAATAGAAACGAATAATGGCGACACGGAGCGGCGTAACACCTGATGAAAATCTAAAAATGATGGTAGAAAAGACTCTTGGCCCTTTTCGTTTAAGGCCAAAGGCCGAGTAGGAGCTCTGCTCCGCTGGACCCCAACGGAGTTAAACAAGGCTAAGTGATCATAGATCCTATTATTACCTTAGCCACTTCGAAGTGATTAACCTCGAAGTGATGTCCATAATCATCACATAGACGTCAGTTGTAATAAACACAGAGTCGAAGTCTGGATGTTGATGTTGGCAATTTTGACGTTGCGACTGATACTTTGGCGCTTTTTGGAATGGATTGCGTCACTATTGCGCTTATTTTATGCTGTCAGTTGGCGAAATTCTCAAAAAACTCCCCCTGTCTGGGGTAGGTTATAACCAAGCCTTCGCATGGGCCACACAACAATGTATCAGCAATACATCATGCACAATGCTGCGAGACACCACACTGGTATAAAGCACATAGCACCGAGGGTCAGCGTAGAATCAACTGAGATCCCTCGCAAGGTGATCTCCATTTATTACAAAACCACCACGCCTATGATTTTGTGAACTACGACTCTCTTCAGTACCCAAGTCTCTCGATCTTTAGACCTTGAACATTCGTACGTTCAAGTCACGATCGTCGCACGCTCACGTCACGCTCATTTTACGTGACCCCTCACACGTCAATTGTGACATGGTCCTCACACGTCACCTGTGACACTTGCCCACAGTCACAGTCTCACCCGCACAACACCAATGAACTAAAACTACCCAACCACCCCTCTGGACCCTGAGCGCAGCGTTGACCTACGGGAACCGACCACCCCTGAAGTCGGTACTTTCTGCACGAGTACTGCGCTCCTTATGATGGGAGATTGCAGTGGTGCCCTCGGAAGAGCCGGTCGACGTGGTGGCAGCACACTACATGCGACAACGGATGCCCGTTTAGGTGCGCTCTTACGTGCTTTCAACACTGATTGATTTGCCTCAAAAACATGCAGCAAATGTGAGACATCGACCAGCAGAGATGAGCGAGCCACCCATCCATTTTGGGACTGATCATAACCCATCCATTCGACCCATGATTCATCCACACCTTTGTGACATTGAGTACTACAGATCCGGCAAATCTCAAAGTGCAGCACCCCACCGTGACCCCATAGGGATTGAGGGTGTAAATTGTCCTTTCCCAAGCCATTATCTCTGGGCTCGAAGAATTAGAGGCGAGCAATGTTGACCTGGTGATGCGCCAGTCCAAGTGTCAACGGCAAATCTAGCGTGGCTTGAGCCCCCTTGACCTGCAGTACTGTAAACGGGCCGAACCAACGGGCTATTAATTTGAACGGAATATCATTAGGAGTATAACGAGAGTCGAGCCACACTAAGGCACCTACCTTGAGAATGGCAGGGCGCCGACGTTTGTCGAACAGGTGTCCGAGGCGAGCCTGTGCCGCCGCCATGTGACCCGCAACTGCCCAATGACGCATCTTCATGATTCAATTGGCAATGGCTGCTGCTCCCACATGAAATTCCTCCCCGGGTGGTGCATGAGCAGTTGGCTGTCCATATGTCAACGGCACTCGGGCTGGAAAACCATTTGCAAAATCGAATGGCGACACCTTGGTAGCTGAACTAACGTGCGTGTTGAGGCCAAAGGTAATATGTGGTAGGGCAAGATCCCACTCGTCATATTGGACAACTGTGGCGACGGCTGCTCGTAAGGCCTCCATGACTTGACGATTAGCAAGTTCAGCGGGGTCTGATTGCGGATTGAAGCTTGAAGTAAACTTGAAATTTACTCCCACACATCTTCCACAAATTTTTCCACAAGCCATTATTGAAACGTACATCATAATCCATGGTAAGGTTCAAAGGTAATCCAAAACGACAACATATCTTGCGAAAGGTAGGGCGAGCAAGGGTTTTTTAGACGTTGGTGCTGCGGCCGCTGCCGCCATGATGGTTGTAGTAGTCCTATCCACCCAGGTAACAATCCAATTATTTCCCGATTTGGTGGCAATGACACAATCAGATCCATGGCCCAGCTCGTTAAGGGTTGGACTGGTATGGAGGAGAACTGTTGAATCCCGAGACGTTGACGATTACTTCCTTTGGAGGCTGCGCACGTTGGTCACGAGCGAACGAATTGTGCCATATCAGAATACAGGCCTGGCCAATAGAAGGAGTGCGCTACGGACGCCGTTGTCCGATCGATTCCTGGATGTCCCGCCGCCAAAAGACTATCACCGTGTGCAGACTGCAAGACTGCTTTCTTACATACCCCTGGCACGAACACCCGCGCCACCGCATCCTCAGTTCGCTGGAAACACAACATCTTGTTATCATCCAAAAAGAATTCTCGATATAAGTTATCAACTCAATCTAACACCGCCTGTAAGACGTCGCCCAAAAAACTGTCATCGGGAGTAGCCGCCCTGTTGTCATGTAACAGGGCAGACACAGGAGGTAGTGCACCCAGTGGGTCCTGTGTAGACAGTGTATGGAGGGCTTGATCACCCAGGCTGGGACCATGTGACGTTGGAAAGATGGCACTAGCTTGCCCTGATCCCCGAACCCCTAAGTGAGTCAACACCTCAAAGTGTGGCCGATACCACTGCTTCCGTCGAGGGAGAGCCCTGGGAGACAACCATCGACAAAGTGTAGTCAGGCATGTGGGTACCTTATTACCGACGAATTCGGCGCGCCACAATGAGATGCCATCCATATGGGCAACACATGTGAGAGGGGAGCAGATTCCAGATCCTGTTCCAAACCAAGTACTGTTCGAGCTGCTGATTCGCGAGATGTTTCATGCGTGTCAGAGGAGACGGACCACAGACCCGTACGGCCGTGTTTCACTCGCGTGGCAATGTGGCCTTGCCACGTTGGCAACACCACCACAGACGGTCGTGTTTGCGACGAAGCCTGACTGGTAGCACCTTTGTGATTCGCACGTGAAGTACAGGCAGTCAACAAGTGAATGATTGCCGGCATGTCATTGGATTCAGAACTGTCCCAAGGGCAAGACCAAAAATCTGGGACTACGTTATGTGCTCCTGGTACATATTTGTGTTGATTGCAGTCAAAATCAGCCAAAAACTCACACAAAAACAAAATTCTGTGTGAGGGTGACTTTCGTGTAAACAAATACTGCAGACTGTCATGATCAGAATATTTCTCAAATTTCTGACCCAATAACAGTCTACGCCAAGTCTTTAGGGCCATCTGAGCTGCCAATGCCTCCACATTGCGAGCATCATATCGACACTGCGCCCCTTTTAGCTTGCGTGACATAAATGCCACAGTCCGAGGATTTTCCTCACCTTCCTGCTACTGTAGGAGCAGAGCTTTCACTGCCCACTGTCTACCGTAGATGTGAACCGCTGTACACAACGCCGGATTGAAATGTCGTAGGACGGGAGCTGAAGTAAGAGCCTCCTTGAGACCCATGAAAGCCGTCTGACAATCCAATGTCCCCTCCAACTGTTGATGTCGTCCTCATGTATTTTCTGTCAAAGGTGCTGCCATTTCCGAATATAACGGAATGAAAGTGCAAAAAAAATGAGCCATTCACAAGAACGAGCGAAGATGATGGACTGTTTCTGGGGCAGGCTAGTCCATAATGGCCGACACCTTAGACTCCGTCGGGGCCCGACCGTCCTTGGACAAAAAAATCCCACCTCGGGGCGGAAAAGTTCAGTTTTGGAACACCCTTAATCAAGAGTTGGTGTTCACGTAGTGTTTCAAACACTGCTTTATTTGTGAAATGCTCGTGAGGATTGTCCGTGTCAGTGAAAATCAACACGTCATCACAGCACACCACACAGTAGTTGCCGGAAATGTGATCACGAAGAACGTGATTTATCAAATGTTGGAAACAACTAGGCGTATTAGTCAGTCCAAACGGGCACGTGACCCACTTATATTGCCCACCTGGGGTTGTAAAGGCAGTTTTATGCTGATCCCCATCTCTGATCCACAATTGATGGAAACCGGACTGAAGGTCCGATGCAGAAAAAAAATGAGATCCCCTTGTGCGTGCAAAGAGATCAGTCGCCACGGGAGTAGGCAAACAATCCCGCAATGTCTATCTATTTAATCGACAATAGCCAACACACAGACGTAGTTTACCATCCTTTTTGGAAACACACAGACGTAGTTTACCATCCTTTTTGGGAGCAAATAACACGGGAGAGGCATACAAACTAACACTCTTTCTAATGAAGCCCGAGTCAAGCAAAGCCTGTATCTGTCTCTCTAATTTAGGTGCATGCTGTAAAGCAACTTTTTTTGGTTTCATAGCCACCGGTCGAGCCCAAGGTGTCTCGGTGATATCCATGTCCAATTGTCTTAGAGGTGGCATCCGAGGCATGGCCCGGGTTTCAAACACGGTGCTCTCATAACCACACAGAAGCTTGAGGATGGCGTCTACCTCCTGCGTTGGGAGATGGGCCGGTTGGTTTCGAACTTTCGACGTCACAAAGTCGAAGGAGCGTTCAGGATTTGCAGCCAAAACTGGAATGTCTGAGTCCAAAAAATCCAACAATTCAGCATCCTCGGGGAGTTCTTTTCCAACGTCGCCAAGCCTGTGAACAGCTCCCGTAGGCCTGTGGCGAGCTGCCTGTCTACGGACACGAGATCCCGCGTGCGTAGCCAGATTTTATCGAACCGTAGGGCTCGCATGTTGTTGGGGAGCGGTTGATCTCTAATTGTTTGATGACGCGCCAATTCGGTGTATTGCATTGGTGAAATTGGCAGTTGCAGGCCAGGCTCTTGTGCAAGACGACAACCTTCGGTAACCATAGCCGCCCAGATTGCGATCTGAGCAAATTTCTGTATGGATTATGGTGGAGGGCTGCAATGGCAGGTAGCGGCTCTCTCCAGGCGGCAGCACATCAAAATGCAGAGGTACTGGATCTGATGGTAACATCTGTCACAATTGGTCGTGTGCGTAGTCCATAATACCCCTGTGGTGCCGCAACCAAGACTCACCTAATATGATATCATAGTGTGAAAGTGGTGCAGAAAGAAAGGATTCGGTAACCGGCAAGCCATTAATTGACAATTGTAAGGACCCAACATCGCATAAGGGAATAATGTCGCCATTGGCCTGAGTGGCTGCACTAATAACCGATCCCTAAAGTCCCAGTTGCTCACTTATGCGAATACTGATGAGGGGAGGATGTTCGCTCCAGAGTCCACGAGTAGACGGTCCTCGTCCCAAGACGGACCTTGTCCCAATGAAGCGCAAAGCATTGCTGTCATTGCCGTAGCCATCACTGGAGATCTGTGGCATGGGGGCGAAGGCAATTGCCGAACAAGAGCAGTGTGCTGGGCAACGGGTTTCGGGCTATGCAATGTTGATACGGTCTCTTGATTTCCAATAGTTGACAAACGTGCTCTATGTAGTATCTGAGCGTCCACACGTTTTTTACACTGCTCGCGATACCGGTGCCAGGACGGCTGAGTTTGTGGCCCAAAAAAATCTGACTTTGCTGCCTTATCCATCATGGAACACATGCAGGATACCCGAAAACCTGCCATATCAATGTGCAGTTGTGTATCAGCAGCCTGAATGGGATCCCAGTGGCCAGAGGCATCAAAGTGCCTTGATTTGATTCAGTTTACTTTTATTACTGGAAACAGCAGTTTAGAACCCTTGCTTGAGGGTCTATTTGCTCAAATCCATGTGAATCTAAGTTGACGTGTTTTCGGCCGGAATCGAACCGGGGACCTGCGGATAACTAAATTTGTTAAACCCCGCACTCTTCACCACTGAGCTAAGGTGACGGATGAATCACCGAAAATCCCTCAGGACCCTCTCGACACTGAGGGCACTTGCACCCTACCACCTGACGGCAGGCCCCGGGTTGCCATGTTGTCGGATTCTTTCATTCTTTCGAAACAACTGACACTCAGAACAGTCACAGTGGATAGATTTACAAGATGGACGGGACATATCTTGCCGAATGCTTGCAAGGCTACCTCATAAATGTAACGTGACTCTTTTATGTATGTAACATGCGTCATTGATGTATGTGACATGACTCATTCATGTATATCATTGATATACGTGACATGACTCAGTCATACTCGTTGATTTAGGCGAGACGTCTTGTTCATGTACACATTCATATATGTGCCATTTCTCATGGATGTATGTGACACCATTCATTGTTTATGACGTGGTGCATTCATGTACGTGACATTAATGGGTTAAATATATGACATGTCACGTACATTGATGCGTCATGTCATATGTAGGAATGAATCATGTCACGTACATCTATGAGTCATGTCATATATATACATGGGTCATGTCATATGAATCACTTATATCAATATTTCAGCCAATCAAACATCTGGTGTTGTGAACCGATTCGAAAGAATACGACCAAATCATGACCAAAGAAACTTGAATGAGATGTGACATTCACTGCGTTCTCGATATGAATGATACACATGGACAAAGAACTGTTGCATGCAGCACGACCAACCCATGGCGCGCGTGGCAGCAGCACACAGCGTTCCGGCGTTCTCAATGCAGCTGTCTCGCGAAGCCACCGCGCTCACACCGGCCAGGCGGATCAGGTGTGGGCATGGACCATGGTCATGAACTGAAGATGGAACGGGAGCCGGAAGCCGACACATGGACAACGAACTGGTGCATGCAGTACGACCAATTGATGGCGCGCGTGGCAGCAGCACACCGTGTTCCGGCGTTCTTAATGCAGCTGTCTCACGAAGCCAGCGCGCACGCGAGACAGCTGCACACTGGCCGGGAGCTTCGGCTCCGTGACACAGCTGCACATTGGCCGGGAGAAGTAGGTTTGGGCATGGCCGTGTACTGCTGATAGACAGCACACAATGTGAATTAAATAAGTATATCCAGAATCTTTGGTTTCGTGTGTCAGACCTACAAACAAATACATATATCACAAACATATTTGTGTGAGACATGAGTCATGTATATATGTGGCGCGACTCATTTTTTTGTTTCACATGACCCATTTCACATGACCCATCACATCACCCCCCCATTCACATGACCCATACGTGACACGATGCAACACAAAAGAGCGACACGGCGTCGGTGCAAATATGTGATCTATTCATACCAGATGCATACACATGACAAGACCTTTTCTACAAGGAATCTCAAGTCGTCATAGAAAATAAGATCTGGAGATTTGTGGATTCTGCTGATATTAACGCCAGTAGTAGGATCAATGTTTGGGCCCGAATTGTTAAGTTTCAACTAAGGCATTTTCAACCTGACCCCGCTGCTGCCCCCCACTGCCGCGCTATCATGTACGTGCCTGCGGTTGATGCGGCGGAGGGGATGGTGGAGGTGGTGGAGGAGGAGGAGGCGAAGCTGATATACATTCATATATTTGACACGACACTTGTATGTACGTGACGCGACTCATTCATGTATATGGCATGTGGCAATATGATATTGCACGCCTCATTGATGTATGTGAAATGACTCCTTATACATACGCCATAACGCATTGATACATATCACAAATATACATGAGTCATTTAACGTACATCAACGCATCATGTCATAATTATGTCATATAAATGAACTATATACAGCAATGGGTATGTATGTGACTCTTCATACACATCACATGACGCATTGATATACGTGACATGACTCATTCACATATATGATGTGACTCATTGATGTATTTGCGATGACTCTTGAATATCTGTGACATGACGCACTCGTATGCACGAACATTTTATTTTTGTGAACGAAGACTTATTATGTATATGACATGACACATTAATGTATGTGAAATGACTCATTCATGTTCGTGACGTAAGGCATTGCTGTATGTGAGATGACTCATTCGCAAATGCATCATTTTATACATACATGAACTCTGCCTGAATGCATCATGTCACGAACATGAAAATGACTCATTCACGATCGCGACATGAATCATTCATATTTAGACAGTGTTTTCTTGTGTTCCGAATGAAGCACAAGAGGAAAAAAGAAACATGAGAGATTTTTTTTGGTCTTCATGTTATACGTATGGACAAGTGAGTGCCCTGTCACACGTATGGTGGGCACTCACTCATTTTCCCACTTTTTTTCTCACCCACTCAATCAAATTTTCACATTTTTTTCATTCATGAATGAATGAGTACTCGCCCATTTTTTCAGGGCACTCAAACATTTTGGCACGTTTTTGTTTTCACTCACTCATGAATGTGTGAGTGCCCTGTCACTCGTATGAACAAGTGACTGCTTCCCATGTCACACAATATAAGTCACACATATGAAGGAGTGAAGGCTTGTCTTGATGTCACGCATATGAGGCGTGAGTGCTTCTCTTCGCTGTGAATGAAACATGTCACACATGTGAATGAGTGAGTGCCATGTCACATATATGAATGAATGAGCGCTTCTCATGTCACTCAATTCATGTCACACATATGAATGGTAAAGTGGTTGTCTGCATTTCACACACAAAAGTGCGTGGGTGCTTCTCTTCGCTGCGAATGAGTCATGTCACACGTAGGAATAAGGAAGCACCAGAGAATATGTTTTCAGGTACGTACCAGGGTACCAATGAGGCATGACCCCCATGTCACCTTGTGGTGACAAGCAGTGTATTGCAGTGTGTTGTTGTGCATTGCAGTGTGTTGCAGTGTGTTGCAGTGTGTTGCAGTGTGTTGCAGTGTGTTGTGGCGACCTTGAATGAAGAAGCAGAGACGAGATAACCCCCATGTGACCTTGTGTGGACACGCTGCCAGGAGTTGTCCGCAAACGAGCACTATCTCTCGGCCAAGGAGCCAAGTATCTCTGGAAAAGAGCCATGTCTCTCCGCACAAAAAGCGCTATCCTTACGAAAAAGTTCCATGTATCTCTGCAAAGAAGCCTTATATCTGTGCCAAAACCCTGAAGAGAGAGAGAGACAGCCTCAGC
>Ga0105051_10006991_pt1 | contig 11935 bp, 6 predicted proteins | sample FRY02_FD_78383 | JGI IMG/M metagenome (GOLD analysis project Ga0105051, IMG submission 78383) | Freshwater microbial communities from Lake Fryxell liftoff mats and glacier meltwater in Antarctica - FRY-02 (megahit assembly) | ecosystem: Environmental > Aquatic > Freshwater > Ice > Glacier...
AAGCCTTCTTGACCACACATAACATTTGCTGATATTCCTCTCAAAGTATCTAACTCGGCATGTCTTGCAGCCTTTAAGAACATTTCAGGTGTCTCTTCAAATGATGCTTTAGCAATAGGTCCAATATTGTCATTGTTAATACCATGTCTAAATATAGAAATTAGCTTGCTTGTTGCCGTCATTCTATCAACTAATACACTGTAATTATGAAAGTTAATATAAGTTCCATCAAATTCAATAACTTCAGCCAACTCATTGTAAATAGTTTGTCTAGCAGCTTCAATTCCAAGAACTTCATAAATCTCAATAATATCATTACTCATTGTTCGCTTGTTATCAATAAAATCCAATCCTAAAACATCTAATAAATTACTTCCTACAGTATCTAAAACCCAAATTTCTTGCTTCTTGTAAATACCATTTTGCTCTACCATATTATCAATAATTTTTCTAAGAATAACCTTATTAATACCCTTAATTCCTCTAAGAACTACATTTTGTAATAGCTGGTCTTGAAAGTTCTTTAAAATGTAAATTTGGTCTGATTGATCTAACGGCATTACCTTTGTCTTTTTTTGACTTCCTTTTCCTGAGCTTGATTTAAGCACTTCATTCATTCTAATTCTAAAGATTAACTTATCTGCGTTAAAATCGGAATAAACACAATTAATTTGATCATCATAACAATTTTTTAATGTAAAATTAACATCATCCATCGTAATATTTTTCTCAAGCATAACTTCAGGATCCATCTCCATTCTAATAATCCATTTAGACTTTTCATTTTCCGTATTAAAAGTAGTATCTGCGCACTCAGCAACCATCTGCTCAAATTCCTTAAATTGCGCTAAAATTGCATCATCCTCAAATATTAATGTTTTATTATCATCTGGATCAAAGCATACTTCAATTGATTTTACAATTTCTTGTAACTTAGTATGCTCCAACATATACATAATAGTTTGCGCCTTTTCTTTTTGCGTTTCATCTTCAGGCTTCAAGTAAACACTAAGCGATGGATTTTTAATTTCACTTGATAATGATAAAATTTCTTCAATTCTTGGCACACCACGAGTAACATTGGATTTAGACGCAACGCCTGCAAAGTGGAAAGTGTTTAAAGTGTTATGAACAATGACACCATAATCAGTCATAAATGTTTGATTACCTGGAACAGTGAAATCATAAACAAAATTTGTTTGTTCTGGTGTATAATATTCGATATTTATAATTTCATCCCATATAACATTGGAAGAAACTGCTTGTTCAATTAAGAATAATTCGTCTTTAATAAGTTCTTTATCGGGATGTTGAATGAACACATTATAATATTTTTCTAATGTTCTGCGACCAATGCTATCTTTATTTTTCCAAAAACCGTATGTACGACTTTGTCCTGGAAGTTGTAATGTCTTACCACAGTGGGCAATAATTTCGCCCAAACCATTAATTTTATCAATTTGTTCTGATAAAAACTTGACATCATTTCTTTCAATAAATTTTACCAAATTATCTAATTTATCCGAGTGTAAAATACTTCCTATTTGTGATTGATATTGTTTGGCATATTTTGATGAAATATTTAAATGATACAGCATAATTCCTTTGTTCATTTCACGTTTTATATTTCCGCAAATGTTGAAATAATTTAATATCAATGCTAAATCTTTAACAAGTTGTTCACTTCTGCTACAGCATCGTATTTGATGATGTGTTTGGTCACATTGAAAATTACCATCACCGTCAAAATATCCTTGAAATAATCCTCTCTTGAATTCGTCTGGAGCAGTGAAAGCAAAATCAGGTACCCTTTTCACGAAACTACCATTTCCACAAGTAGTCAATAATAGTGTTGCTAAAGGTTCACAGTTAAACTTAGTTGTTATTGATTTGCCAAAGGGCTCGCCCGGGGCTTTGCCGTATTGACCTTGTTTTTCAACAACTCGACATTCTTTACCAAATAAACTGGCTACTTTCTTAGTATTTTCAATATAATATTCAGAAATATTTGTAATTGATATTTCATTGTAATTCAAATTTCCTTCTGCTAAATACGCACCAATAAACCAACCAAATAACTTATCTAGTTTGTAAGTTTTATACATGTCTTTTACAAAAGTGTTGTCAATTTTTGAGCAAATAGGAATACGCATGCCTTCTTTCATATTTGCCCCGACAATTGGTACAACTTTATGATTTTCTCTGATTAAATGACTATGACTTGTAGTTGTCTCAACAATACGACCACTTTTGGTAAGAACCTTCATCATTTGTCCATTTACTGGATGTTTACTAATGTGTGATATTTTATTCCAATTTATCTTCTCATTTTCAGATACACTAACAATATAATAATCATTTTCTAGCGTTTCAAGTAATGTCTCCACGCTATTTTCATGTCCTGTATTAAAAGTTAAATTTGGATATTGAGCTATTAAATTATCACAAAATTCGCCCATTATAATTGATTTTACACAAAATTCTCCAGATGATTTGTTTTTAATAACTATCTTATGTTGAGAATTATATGGAACTGACATCTGAGTTGATACCTCACCAATACTTTGACCTGCAATCATACCAACCATTTCACCCGGCGCAACAATAGCTCTCTTATAATCACCTGTAATTGTGTCAAGTAATAATGTAAGTGATGCCTTGTTAAATCTCTTAACAACAAGTAAATCTTTAGGTGATAAATAATAGTAGAATAAAGTTTTAAATAACTCAGTTGGAGGAGCGTAGAAATTTTTTTCTAAATTTGAAAAGCAATGCTCAATCATTTCCAATGCTTCAAGAGGAGTAATGTCAACTAATGATGAAATGGAAATGCTACATTGTCCTTGAATATTATTAATAATATATGAAAATGCAACAGGACAACTTACACTGGAATCACTTCTAGCCTTAAATATATTCTTAATAATTTTATCACGATTCTCAACCATCATATTAACATAATTTTCAGTCTTACTCATAAACTCCTCATTTTGCTTCTTATATCTAGCAAGAACATTCTTTAAGAATATGTTTGATAACGTCTTTACCTTACCAGTTTCCTCAGGAATTAAGTAATGAGCATAAATATCCTGCGTACTCATTGAAACAATTGGAATGCCTTGATCTTCGACCTTTGTAGTGTCAATATTATCATCACCATAAGCAAACTGTACAATCTTATTTTTATTAGTTCTGATAGTCATATCATAAGAAACCATTAAGTCTTCCAAACCCTTAATAAGTCTTCTTTGAATATAACCAGTAGTAGAAGTTTTGACTGCAGTATCAATAAGACCAATACGACCGCCCATAGCGTGGAAGAATAGCTCTTGAGGTGATAAACCATTAATATAAGAGTTTTCAACAAAACCACGAGCAATAGGAGAGTCATCATACTTAGTAAAGTGAGGTAATGTTCTATTTTCAAAACCGTAAGGAATACGCTTACCATCTACGTTTTGCTGACCTAAACAAGAAATCATAAATGAAATATTGAGGTCAGAACCCTTTGAACCGGAATTAACCATGGTCACGAAACGATTATCCTTACTAAGATTCTTCAAACCAATCTTACCTGCTTCAGAAGTTGCTTGATTGAGAATACTGTTAACTTGCGTTTCAAATTCTTGTTCGTTTGTTTTACCAGTATTATTCTCAAAGATGCCAATTTGAACTTGGTCGATTAAATTTTTAACATCAGATTTCTTCTTAGTAATAACTTGAACAATTTCGTCGTTGGTTTTTTGATCTGAAATTAAATCGCTAATACCAACACTAAAAGAAGTAGACGTCATATATTCAGTAATAATGTTTTGTAAATCATCGACGAATTTTGATGAGGCAAAGTTACCAAAATCATTACAAACTCTTTGTAGAAGTCCCTTTGTTCTTGCGCCTAATACACTTTTATCCATTTGGCCGCGCACATATTTACCATTTTTTATTTCTATAACAGCATTTGAAGTTTTTATGTCATCATCATCCTTAAACGCTTTTGTCTTATAGCGCATTGAAAGTGGAGGCATAATTTGACTCATAATATCGAAGTTTGTAATTCCGCCATCTTTTTTAATATCGTCTAAAAGTTTATATTCGTTCACATTGTTGTGCATCATCAATAAATTCATTGCCTCGCGAGGAGTAAAACGAAGATTGGGTCTTGTGAATTGATATGACCCAAGCATAGAATCTTGATAAATTCCAATAATTGAACTGTTATTTGCAGGACTTATTATCTGATAAGGCACTGCCGCTAAATTTTTTAATTCTGCCTCCGCCTCCGGATCCTGTGGCATGTGCAAATTCATTTCATCGCCGTCGAAATCGGCATTGTATGGCTTTGTCAAAGCATAATCCCTAAGGTTTCCCAAAGGGGTGGACTGTATCTTAAGCAAACTCTGGATAGCTAATCCTTCATAGTTCACCAACACCCGTTCAGTCTCTGAATGCCTTCCGTAGTCTGCTAAACGACATTAGGAAGTAACACTGCGGATTACCCAATCCTCCACATTCTTACCATACCCGAGTTCTATATCTCGGCCATTTATAAAGTTTCCAATATAAATTTGGTAGTGGTTCTCTAGTTTATTAGACTAGATAGGCTCTAAGGGACTCCCCGCAACAAGGTGTTTCGCAAATAAATCAATAAATTCTTGAGGCAAATCAAGATTGTTTTCTAAGTGATATTTTTTTAATTTTTTTAAATGTTCTTCTATTTGTGGTTTTATAATTTTATTATGTTTTGATAAGTTTTCTTTAACTGATAAAGGCATTGTATTTCTCCAATTAAAAGCAATTAATTGCTCTTCTTCATTTTCTAAATTAAAACGTGATAATGGAATTATATGGTCTATATGCCATTCACTTCCACGATTTTTAAGAGTGTAATTATTCTCATTACAATTTAACCATTTTAAATAATTATCAATTGAACAACCTAGATACTCTACTGTATGCTTTTGTTTATTATTTAAAGCACTTATAATTCTAGATCTTATTGTTCTTTTAAATTTTTCTAATGGTTCATCTCTTTCACAATCTTTACATTTTAATCTATTATATCTAAAACAAATTGTTTGTTTTATGATATTACAACTACTACATTTTTTGTTACCAATGCCTATTTCATCTTCTTTTTGTTTTCGTTTTTCAATAACTTTGTTATGTTTAAATTTAGTAACATTTTTAATTATTGAAATTCGATGTTCTTCATCAGTTTTATATTTGTCTTTCCTTTTATCGTTATTACAATCTTTACAAATTTTTCTATTTTTAATAAATAATGATATTGCTTTTGTTGTATTACAAACATTACAATCTTCTTCTAATTCATTAGATATTTCAATAGTTTTATATTTTTCTCTGCTTTTAACATTTCTACATTCCTTACATATATTGCGTTTAGGAATAAACAATGTTTCAATTTTTTGTATGCCACATTTTGAACAAGTTTTTTCTAAAGGTTTAGTATCTGATACATTCATTTTATATATATATATATATTATTTTTCTAAGTTGTTTTGCCTTATTATTGATTTATTTACTAGAGAGTAAAACATTTTTGATGCTCTCTTTTGCCGACACAAAGTCTATCGGCGACGTTCATTCTAAAAGTGTCACCGCGTTTCATAATACGCGCAATATGACACATCATACTCATTCTGTGAAGTGTAGGTTGACGATTAAACAAAATCGCATCACCATCCATCATATGACGATGAACCCTATCACCTTCTTCAAGAACAATAGAATTTCTGTCTAAATAATAGCGAAGTGTAATATTTTCGCCATTTGATTTTTCCAACATTTTAGCACCCGGCCAGTTATCCGGTCCATTTTGAACCAACTTTGTTAAGAATGCTTTATTAATTTTATTCACAACCACCGGCTTCGTAATATTCTTTGCGATTTTCATCGGAATACCAAGCTCTCGAATAGAAATGTTTGGATCGGCAGTAATAACTGAACGCGCACTATAGTCCACACGTTTTGCCATCAAATTGCCTCTCATTCTTCCACCCTTTCCATTCAATCTATCCTTAATCGACTTTAATGGTCTTCCCGAACGCTGAGCTACAGAAGCAACACCCGGAATTTTATTATCTACTTGCGTCGCTACATAATATTGTAAAACAGTAGTCCAGTCATCAATTACATTTGCCGGTGCATTATTTTGAATTTTATCTTGAAGAGTTTTATTTGTCTTAATAATATTCACTAAAATATGACTTAAATCATCTTCAGAACGCTGTTGTGCATCGTGTTTTACTGATGGTCTAACAGCAGGAGGCGGAACTAACATAACTTGACAAATCATCCAATCGGGTCTTGAATACAAAGGACTAAAACCCATAAATGTAACATCATCATCAGAAATGCGCTTAAAATTCTTCAACACCATTTCAGGAGTGACTTTAATTACAATTGGCTCGCCTTCCGCACTATCACTTTTCCATTCCGCAAAGATTGTCGCAAGACCTTCCTTTTTAATCTTACTAGGTTGTAAATTACCACAACCGTCTTCACTATCATCTCCACAACGTTTTACTTTACTACAAAGTCCAAACACATATTTCCAACGCGCATCGCCTTGAATTTTAAGTGCTTGCTTATATTTATCCTTACTAACTAATAACTTGCTACACTTAAAACAGACACATTTCATACATTTCAATATAGTGCTTAAGTATTGAATATAAAATACTGGGCGAGCCAATTCAATATGTCCGGCATAGCCTGGAGTTTGCATATAATCTAAACCATCTGTAGGACAAATTAAGCCAGGCTCTAAAACACCCATTCGAGGGTCAAATAAACCACCGATAACAGGCTTATTATTTATATATGTGTCTCTGCTTGTAATTTCAGCAACAGAACTTTTACGAATTTCATCGGGAGATAGAATACTAAATTGTATTCCAATCACCTTTGAACAATTAATATTATTGGAACTATTTAACTTAGACATCTCTTATATTATATAATAATAGTTTTATATTGTTTTTAATATTCAATTTTATTTTTAAATAAATAAAATTTAAATTTAATCTAATTTTATCTAAATTTATATGTATTTTATGTGTTATTTATTTTTACACTTTTTAAATAAAATTGAAATCAAATAATCAATATTAGTTAAAGATATAAATATACTTATACAATGCCAAGAGATACTCAAACTAAATTATCTGCTAAGGACAAGAAGAAGATTGTCAAGCGTGAAGAAATGAATATGCGTAAAAAGAAAAATCAAGATTCAGATAGCGATAATAATTCTACTAACTCTGATGACGAACAAGATGATAATATGAATGTTCACGAATATCGCAAGTTTATTCAAAAAATATTTCCTTCTAAGCATTTAAATAAAAAAATTAAGGCTGGAAATAAGCTTAAAAAGGTTGTTGATGACAGCGAAACTAGCAGTAGTAGTTTTATTGATGACGAAGATGATGAAGACTGGGAAACCGAATCGTCCTCTTCTGAAGAAAAACTTATGAAAAAGAGCAAAAAATCAAATAAAAAAAAAGTTATTGAAACAAGTTCTGAGGAAGATGAAGAATCGTTAGGAGATGAAGATACAGAAGATGATAGCGATTATGTAGATAGTCCAAAAAATAAGGGTAAAATTAATATTGTGCTTAGCATTGGTGGTCTAGGAGAAAATGATAGTGAAATGTGGAATGATGATGATTATGAACCTGATGATGATAGTGCATTATCAAATGAGGATACTGAAGATGAAGATGTTGATGTATCTACTGATGAATCTGGTTCTGAAGAAGAAGAAGAGTCTGAAGAAGAAAAAATTAATAATAAATACATTAAAAAGGTAACTAAGAAGCAAGAAAAGTCACAGGCAAATAGTAGTATAAATCTTGAAGAATCAAATGAAACTCTTAAGTTATTAAAGGAACGATTAATATCAAAACCAAATGACAAATCTATTCAAAAATGTATTGATATAATTGAAAATGATATTCATGAAACAAATAATAAGAAAGAAAAGAAAACTAAAAAGCAAAAGGCAAAAAATATGCGAATTTTTAGAAAAATTATGACAGATAAAAATACGATGAATGATTATGCTTTCTATGAAAAAATGGACACTGAAAATCAAAAAAAAATCATCAAGGAACTCAGAGAAATTAACAAGATTACTCGCATTGAAAAACCTTATAGAATTACTCTTTTAGAATCAACAATTCCTGTTCAGTTTAAATCCGCTGCAATGAAGAAAATTAATTCATTACGATATATGGAGCCAGGAAGTGGTGAATTTTACAAAATTAAGAACTGGGTTGATACATTTATGAGAATTCCATTTACTTACCAGCAAAATTTACCAATTACTATTGAAGATGGTGTTGATAAGTGTCATGAATTTATGGCAAATGCGCAAAAAACCCTTGATGCAGCTGTTTATGGATTAAATGACGCTAAGATGCAAATTATGCAAATGTTAGGTCAACTTATTACTAATCCAAAGGCCATTGGCACTGCTATTGCTATTCATGGTCCTCCCGGAACTGGTAAAACTTCTCTAGTTAAGGAAGGCATTAGTAAGATTCTAAATAGACCATTTGCCTTTATTGCGCTTGGTGGTGCAACTGACAGTAGTTTCTTAGAAGGTCATGGCTACACTTATGAAGGCAGTACTTGGGGTAAAATTGTACAGATATTAATTGATAGTAAGTGTATGAATCCAGTGATATATTTCGATGAGCTTGATAAAATATCAGACACCCCAAAGGGTGAGGAAATTGCTGGCATTCTTACTCATTTAACTGACACATCACAAAACTCGCAGTTTCACGATAAATACTTTGCCGAAATAAATTTTGACTTAAGTAAGTGTTTATTTATCTTCAGTTATAATGACGAATCAAAGGTAAATCCTATATTAAAGGACAGAATGTATAGAATTAAAACTAAGGGATATGTATCAAAAGAAAAGACGGTAATTGCTAACAATTATTTGTTACCAAGAATTAGAGAACAAGTAAAATTTAGCAATGAAGATATTATTGTATCAAATGAAGTTGTATCTCATATAATTGAGAATCATTGTAATAAGGAAGATGGCGTTAGAAATTTAAAAAGATGTTTAGAAATTATTTATACAAAATTAAATTTATATAGACTAATGAGACCAGGTTCTAATCTCTTTGAAAATGAGATGTCATTAAAAGTTGAGTTTCCATTTAATGTAACAAAGGATATAGTAGACAAGTTAATTAAGAAAGAACAAAATAATTCGTCATCATTATGGAGTATGTATGTATAAAAATGATATAAAGAATTTGTAATATATAATATATAATATATAATATATAATATAAAATGGAACATAATAATGAAAAAATAACTTTTTTTTTATTCAAAAATCGTAATTTAATTAAATTAATAGATAAATTTAATTGCATTATAGAAATATATGAATCTTTATTATATAAAGATTATTCTTCAATCGAATCTCAAAATTATATTGATAACATTAATTTTTATACTAGAGAGAAACTGTTAACTCAAGAAAAAATAGATAATTATAGTGAAATTTTAAATGAATGTTGTTGTCATCAATTTATTGAAGATATAATTGATAGCGGTCTTGATAATTCAACATATATTAAGTATTGTATTATCTGTGAATGTTATGAAAATTAGGGGTCTTTAAGTAGGAATTTCAATTTATTATATTTTTCATTGAAATTTTTTGGGGAAAGTTTTTTTGAATTTTCATTTTTGGACATTTATAAATGTCCATTTTTCGATTTTTCCATTTCGATGTTGAAAAAAAACGATTTTGACTGCATAAATGAATTTTATGGTCTGGTGACAGAAAAAATAATTTTCATTTTGTTATGATAATTATTTTTTTAAATACTTAAAAATAAAGTCTATAAATACTATATGGAAACTTTAGGTGACATTTTAGTGGCAAAAAGTGGCAAAAAAATAGCATTTGATTTTTATTGTGAAAATTGTGATTATAAATGCTATAAAAAATATAATTGGCAAAAACATCTATTGACAGCAAAACATCAAATGGAAACATTAGGTGACAATTTAGTGGCAAAAAGTGGCAAAATTGGTTCAATTGAAAATTTTCAGTGTGAGAATTGTAATAAAACTTATATTTCTAGAAACGGTTTATGGAAACATAAAAAACTATGTAAAGAACCATCTAAAAATATATTAGCTTTAGATGGTGTAACAGATAAAAGTCTTATCATTATGCTCATAAATGAAAATAAAGAATTAAAATCTATGATGATAGAGCAACAAAATATGGTTATGGAGATTGTTAAGAATGGCACGCAGAATAATTGTAACAATACAACTACAACTCACACCAATTCTCATAATAAAGCATTTAATCTTAATTTTTTCTTAAATGAGACTTGTAAAGATGCAATGAATATTGGTGAATTTGTTGATTCTCTCAAATTACAGCTTTCAGACTTAGAAAAAGTTGGAGAAGCAGGATATATTGAAGGGATATCCAGTATTATAGTTAAGAATCTTAAGGAATTAGACATTACAAAAAGACCAGTACATTGTACAGATAAGAAGAGAGAAACTATTTATATAAAAGATAATAATATATGGCATGTGAAATAGTAGAAAGATGAAGATAAATCACATATGCATAAGTTAATTAAAAAAGTTGTCTTTAAAAATATGAATATGTTTTCAAAATTTAGAGAGGTGCATCCAGATTGTCTTAAATATCACTCTAAGTTCTCGGATCAATATAATAAAATTGTTTATGAATCTATGGGCGGTAAAGGAGATGATGACATTGTTAAGAATGAAAAAATTATTAAAAATGTATTAAAAGAAGTAATTATTGATAAAAATATTTAAGAACTAAATATTGATTTTATTCTCTTTAAGTAGGAATTTCAATTTATTCTATTTTTCTTTGAAATTTTTTGGGGAAAGTTTTTTTGAATTTTCATTTTTGGACATTTATAAATGTCCATTTTTTGATTTTTCCATTTCAATGTTGAAAAAAAACGCATTTGGCTGCATAATTGAAATTTATGGTCTGACGACAAAAAAAATAATTTTCATTTTGTTACGATAAATTTTTTATTTTGATTTAAAAACATTTTCTTTGTCTAATCTATATGGAAACTTTAGGAAACAAAATCGTCGACAAATCGACGGCTTATTTTTCTTGCGATTTGTGTGACTATAAAACGTCTCATAAAGGTCATTTTAACGAACATTTAACTAGCTCGAAACACACTAAAAGGAAACAAATGGAAACAATGGAAACTGAAATCGACGACAATATTGAAATTGTAAGTAACAATTGTGAAATATGCTGTAAAGAATTTAGCTCTCGTTCTGGTTTATGGAAACATAAAAATTCTGGAAAATGTGTTAAAAAAGAAAAAAATATTCAAATAAATGGTGGTTTAACAGAACAATTAGTTATTGAACTGGTAAAACAAAACAAAGAATTATTAGAAATTATAAAAAACGGAACTACTAATAATAGCCATAATACTACTAATTCACATAACAAGGCATTTAATCTTAATTTCTTTTTAAATGAAACTTGTAAAGATGCGATGAATATTGGCGATTTTGTTGATTCTTTAAAGCTTCAGTTATCTGATTTAGAAAAAGTAGGTGAAGCAGGATATATCGAGGGAATTTCTAGTATTATAGTTAAAAATTTAAAAGCACTTGACATAACAAAAAGACCTGTTCATTGCACGGATAAAAAGAGAGAAACTGTTTATATAAAAGATGCAGATAAATGGGAAAAAGACGAAGATAAATCACATATGCATAAGCTAATAAAACGTGTTGTATCAAAAAATGTTAAAATGTTCGAAAAATTTAGAGAATCACATCCAGATTGTACTAAATATCATTCTAAGTTTTCTGACCAATATAATAAGATTATATATGAATC
>Ga0105051_10006992_pt1 | contig 11933 bp, 8 predicted proteins | sample FRY02_FD_78383 | JGI IMG/M metagenome (GOLD analysis project Ga0105051, IMG submission 78383) | Freshwater microbial communities from Lake Fryxell liftoff mats and glacier meltwater in Antarctica - FRY-02 (megahit assembly) | ecosystem: Environmental > Aquatic > Freshwater > Ice > Glacier...
AAAGCAGGGGCTCAAGATCCTCGACACCCTGACCCAGCCCCCAGACGAGATCATCGCGCAACTCTAACGGCAGGCACCGTGCGCAACGTTGCCGATGCAGCGGGGTGCTTGGGAGTTACAAAAAAGTCACGTAATGGACACCGCGCTGACCAGAAGTTGAGGCAGAATTGTGGCAAAGACGGCAGGGGCGTGCCCAAAGCCCAAACCCGGAAACACTGTTTGGGCAGGGCGCGGATTGTGCCGAATACAGCTACAGATTCTGGAAAAGACGACGCGAGTAAGACGTGGTTTTGCCAAAAATGCGAATCGCCCCGAACACAACCCTGACGGGCTTCAGGCCGCATTATTCGCTCATGGCGCAGTTTGCCTTTAACACGGCAAAGGCGACATCGAATGTCGCCTTTGCAGGGGGAGTGTCGGGGCCGGACTTGCACTTGCCGGCGCGAAGGGGTCTTATCTGGGCAACAACGACAGGACGGTCATGATGCGCTATTCGGGTCTGCGGGTGATCACCCAAGGTCTGTTCGGAAACAAGGGCTGGCAGCCTGCATGGCGCGAACCGGCCCCCAAGGCCGAATACGACGCGATCATCATCGGCGGCGGCGGGCACGGCCTTGCGACTGCGTTCTACCTTGCCAAGAACCACGGCCTGACCAACATCGCCGTGCTGGAAAAGTCCCACATCGGATCGGGCAACATCGGGCGCAACACCACCATCGTGCGCGCAAACTACTTCCTGCCCGGCAATTCGGAATTCTACAGCCATTCCCTGAAGCTGTGGGAGGGGATGGAGGCGGAACTCAACTACAACGTGATGCACAGCCAGCGCGGCCTGATCAACCTGTTCCATTCGGACGGTCAGCGTGACGCCTTCGTGCGGCGCGGCAACATGATGATCAACCAGGGCGACGACGCGATCCTGCTCGACCGTGAAGGTGTGCGCGAAATCCTGCCCTACCTCGATTACGAACAAACCCGCTTCCCGATCTACGGCGGCCTTTATCACCCGCGCGGCGGATCGGCCCGCCACGACGCCGTGGCTTGGGGCTATGCGCGCGGCGCGGATCAGCGCGGTGTGGATCTGATCCAGAACTGCGAGGTCACCGGGATCGACGTGGATAATGGCCATGTCACCGGAGTGCAGACGACCCGAGGTGCCATCCGCGCCAAAAAGGTCGGCATCATCGTCGCGGGCCGCTCAAGCCAGGTTGCCGCCATGGCGGGCATGCGCCTGCCGATCGAATCCCACGTCCTGCAAGCCTTCGTTACCGAAGGGCTGAAACCCGTCATCAACCACGTCGTCAGCTTTGGTATGGGGCACTTCTACATCAGCCAGTCCGACAAAGGCGGCCTGGTGTTCGGCGGCGATCTGGATTTCTACGCAAGCTACGCTTCGCGCGGCAACCTGCCGATGGTCGAACATGTTATGGAGGCGGGCATGACCCTGATGCCTATGATCGGGCGCGCCAAAGTCTTGCGGTCGTGGGGCGGCATCATGGACATGACGCCGGACGGCAGCCCGATCATCGACAAGACGCATATCGACGGCCTCTTCCTCGACGCAGGCTGGAACTACGGCGGCTTCAAGGCCGTGCCCGCCTCCGGCTGGTGCATGGCGCATCTGATGGCCACCGGGCAATCCCACGAGGTCGCTGCCAAATTCCGCCTCGACCGTTTCGCCACCGGGCACCTTCTGGACGAAGAAGGTTCCGGCAGCCAGCACAACCTGCATTGAGGAGCAAACAATGCAACTGCCGATTAAGCCCATGCTGATTTCTTTACTAATGATTGGCCAAACGACTTTCGCACAGACTCAAGGATGTTCGTCAAACCTGGAAACTTGCGAGATGGCAATTGATTTGGCCGAGAACCTGTCGAAGCGATTACCGATTAAGCTTGAGGGTGGAGGTCAAATTTTGAATGCCGTTCCACAGGGAGCGGGCATTACGTTGTTGCTGGCAATCGATCCTGAAGGGTCCGCCGACTTCAAGAAGATCGCAACATCCTTCACGTGCGACACGCCTGAAGTTCGCGGTTTTTATAACGAACTCGGTCTTGTGACATTTGCTTTGTTGCTGCCGAAGGACGTCCTCGTGAGTTTCGGTCCCGATAGCTGCAAGGGGAACTGAGTGCGCCTGACCTGCCCCCTCTGTGGCCCCCGCGACCGCCGCGAGTTTTACTATTACGGCTCCGACGACTACCTGAACCGCCCCGGCGAAGGTGCGCCGCCTCAGGCATGGGACGACTATCTGCACAACCGCGACAACAAGGCGGGGATGACCCGTGACCTATGGTATCACGACATGGGCTGCACCTCGTGGCTGGTGGTCACCCGCAACACCGTCACCCACGACATTCACGCCGTCGAGTTGGTGGCCAATCGAGGCGCACAGCCATGAGGATCGACAGCAAGGGCCTCGTCGACCGCACCCATCCGATCAGTTTCCGTTTTGATGGCAAAAGCTACATGGGCTGCGCAGGTGACACCCTCGCCTCGGCCCTGATGGCCAATGGCGTCAAACTGGTCGGGCGCAGCTTCAAATACCACCGCCCGCGCGGCATCCTGACGGCAGGGTCCGAAGAGCCGAACGCGATGGTCGAAATCTTTGATTACGGCCAGCAAACCCCCAACACCCGCGCCACCATGCAGGAGTTGTACGAAGGGCTGACCGCGCAAAGCCAGAACCGCTGGCCCTCGCTGCGCTGGGATGTACTGTCGGTCAACGATTATGCCGCCCCGTTCCTAAGTGCCGGTTTCTATTACAAGACCTTCATGTGGCCCCGCGCTTTTTGGGAGCGTCTTTACGAACCCGCCATCCGCCGCGCGGCGGGACTTGGGTCGCTGTCAGGCCGCCACGACGAAGCGGATTATGAAAAAGCCTTCGCCTTTTGCGACCTTTTGGTGATCGGCGCAGGCCCCACCGGCCTGATGGCCGCCCTGACCGCCGCACGGGCAGGGGCCGATGTGATCCTTGCGACCGAAGACAACCGGCTTGGCGGGCGACTGCTGTCCGACGATATCCAGATAGACAACGGTCCCGGCCTTGACTGGGTCACCCGCGTCGAGGCCGAACTGCGCACCTTGCCAAACGTCCGCATCATGGCCCGCACCACCGTCACCGGGGCCTATGACCACGGCACCTACGGCGCGCTGGAACGGGTGGGCACCCACATCCCCCACAAACCCGACCTGCCGCGCGAATGTTTCTGGCGCATCACCGCAAGCCGCGCGATCCTTGCCACAGGTGCGCTGGAACGCGCCATCGCGTTCCCCAACAACGACCGCCCTGGCATTTTGATGGCAGGCGCGCTGCAAACCTACCTCAACCGCTACGGCACCGTGCCCGGCCAGACCATCACGCTGTTCGCCAACAACGACAATGCCCGCCATGTGGCCCGCCAACTGATTGCCGCAGGCGTCAAAGTGGCCGCCATCCTCGACAGCCGCCCCGATGCAAGCCACCTGGAGGATTGCCCGGTCTATGTCGGTGCCACCGTCACCGACACCAAGGGCCGCCACGGCCTGACCTCTATCGACGTTTCCCATACAGGCGGCACGATCACGGTGTTTACCGACTGCCTCGCGGTGTCGGGCGGCTGGAACCCCACGCTGCACCTGACCTGTCACATGAACGGCAAACCGACATGGTCGCCCGACCTCGCCGCCTTCCTGCCCACCCCCGGTGCCGTCCCGAACCTGACCCCCGCCGGAGCAGCCAACGGTGATTTCTCAACTCACGCCTGTCTGACCGCAGGCCACGCCGCCGCAACCCAAGCCCTGAACGCCCTTGGCAAAACCGCCCCTGACCTCGCCCTCCCGAAAGCCGAAAACACCCCCTACCGCCTGACACCGCTTTGGGCCGTCGACGGCCGTGCCCGCGCCTGGCTCGACTTCGCAAACGACGTGACGACCAAGGACGTCCGACAGTCGGCCCAAGAAGGCTTCCGGTCGGTCGAACACATGAAGCGGTACACCACCCAAGGCATGGCTCCCGACCAGGGCAAGAACTCCAACACCGGCGCGCTTGCGGTGCTCGCCGACGCCACGGGCCGCGCCATCCCCGAAACCGGAACCACGATCTACCGCCCGCCCTACACGCCGGTGTCCATCGCCGCGATGGGGGCAGGGGGCCGCGCCGCAGGTTTCGCGCCGCAAAGATACCTGACCAGCCACCAAGCCAGCGTGGACCGCAACGCGCCCATGATCGAAGCGGGCCTTTGGTACCGCCCCAGCTACTTCCCCAAACCGGGCGAGTCATCGTGGCAGCAATCGTGCACCCGCGAAGTCAACATGGTCCGCAGCACGGTGGGCGTCGCCGACGTTTCCACACTAGGCAAGATCGACATCCAAGGCACGGATGCCGCCCGCTTCCTCGACTTCGTCTATACAAACACCTTCTCGACCCTGCCCGTCGGCCGCGTCCGCTACGGTCTGATGCTGCGCGAGGATGGCCATGTGCTCGACGACGGCACCACGGCCCGCCTTGCCGAAAACCACTACCTGATGACCACCACCACCGCTGCAGCAGGCCTTGTGATGCGCCACCTCGACTTCGTGCATCAGGCGTTTTGCGCCACATGGGACCTGCGCTTCATCTCCGTCACCGAATCCTGGGCGCAATTCGCCATCGCCGGCCCGCGTGCCCACGCCCTGCTGACCTCGCTCCTCGATCACTACCCAAGCCTGCCGTTCATGGGCACCGCCCCGGTCACCGTCATGGGCACCCCCGCCCGGCTGTTCCGCATTTCGTTTTCGGGCGAGCAGGGCTATGAACTCGCCGTGCCCACCGCGAATGGCGAGTCGTTGTTCCGCGACCTTCTAGCCCGCGCCGAAACGCTTGGCGGCGGACCCTACGGAATGGAGGCGCTGAACGTCCTGCGCATCGAAAAAGGCTTTATTACCCACGCCGAAATCCACGGCCGCACAACGGCATACGACATCGGGATGGAAAAGATGGTCTCGGCCAAGAAAGACTGCATCGGCAAGGCGTCCGCGCAACGCCCCGGCCTGATCGGCCCAGACCGTCAGCAACTCGTCGGCCTCAAACCCCTCATCGACACCCAGATCGGAGCAGGAGCCCACCTCTTTGCCGCCAACGCCAAAGCCACCCGCGAAAACAGCGAAGGCTACACCACCTCAGTCTGCCACTCGCCCACCCTGAACAGCCATCTCGCCCTCGCCTTCCTGCAAAACGGACGCGCCCGCATCGGCGAACAGGTCCGCCTCGTCGATCACCTGCGCGGAACGGACGTACTGTGTCAGGTCCATGACCCGGTGTTCTTCGACAAGACAGGAGAGAAACTGCGTGCCTGACCTCATCGCCAAATCCGCCCTCGATGGCCGCAGCCTGACCCTCGCAGGCACCACACTGGCAGAGGCCGCGATCGGTGCGCTGACCTCCATTGCCCCGTTCCCCGGCCAGACCGACGCCACCGCCGCCGCCTTGGGCCACGCCTTCCCTGCGCCCAACACCACCTGCGGCCCGCTGATGTGGACCGGCCGCGACCAGGCCTTCCTGATGGGCACGCCCCCCGACCTGACCGGCGTTGCCGCCTGCACCGACCAGACCGGCGGCTGGACCGCCTTGCGCCTGACCGGCCCTCACGCCGCCGATGCCCTGATGCGCATTGCCCCCATCGACCTGCGCGCGCACAGCTTCCCCCCCGGCACCTGCACCCGCACGGCGCTGAACCACATGGCGGCAATCATCCTGCGCGACGCGGACGGATATCTGATCCTCACCTTCCGGTCGATGGCCGAAACCGCGTGGCACGAATTGGAAACCGCTCTGCGCGCCCTCGCCGCCCGCGAAGGCTTATAGATGCTGACCAACGCGGACGTGACCGAACTCACCGACTTCCGCCACTTCTTGCACCAACACCCCGAGGTTTCGGGCCAGGAACGCGAAACCGCGGCCCGCATTGCCAAAGCCCTGACTTCGCTGAACCCCACCGGCCTTGTGACCAACCTTGGCGGCCACGGTGTAGCCGCGATCTGGGCCAGCTTCGAACCCGGCCCGACGATCATGTTCCGCGCCGAACTCGACGCGCTGCCGATCAACGAACTCGGCACCTCGCCGCACCGCTCGACCATCCCCGGCACCGCGCATCTGTGCGGTCACGATGGTCACAGCACGATCCTTCTGGCCCTTGCGCGCCTGTTGTGCCGAACCCCGCTTGCGTCAGGCCGCGTCGTATTGATGTTTCAACCCGCCGAGGAAGATGGCTCCGGCGCTGCCGCCGTCACCGCCGACCCGCGCTATGCCCCCCTCACCCCCGATTACGCTTTCGCGCTGCACAACATGCCGGGGCTCCCCTTCGGCCACGCAAACCTCGCCCCCGGCCCGTTCGCCTGCGCCTCCCAAGGCCTGAAAATCACTCTCACCGGCAAAACCGCCCACGCGAGCTTGCCGCACACCGGCACCTCGCCCGCCTCAGCCCTGTCGCAACTCATCCCCGCCCTGCAAACCCTCGGCCCCGGCGGTCCCGACCTCGGGCCTGATTTTCGCCTGATTACCATCACCCACGCCCGCTTGGGCGAACCCGCCTTCGGCATAGCCCCCGGCCACGCCGAGGTCTGGGCCACCCTGCGCACCCCCGCCGATGCCCCGATAGCCGCGCTGCGCGCAGAGGCCATGCACATTGCCACCACCATCGCCCAAACCCACGACCTGCAGATCACTTTCACCCACCACGACGATTTCGCAGCTACCTTCAACGACCCCCACGCTACCCGGATCCTCGCGACAGCACTCGACACCCTGAACATCCCCCACAGCCCCGGCACCCTGCCGATGCGCGCCTCCGAAGATTTCGGCCGCTTCGGCACACCCCCCACCAAACTCGCCATGCTCCTCTTGGGCGCAGGCAACGGCCCCGCCCTGCATAACCCCGATTACGACTTCAACGATGCCCTGATCCCGATGGGCACAAAAATCTTCCACCGGGTCATCACCGACCTCACCACCTGACCCGTTTCATCTGTTCAAAAATATCCCGGGGGTCCGGGGGCTGGCCCCCGGTCCGCCCGCGATCACATACTGGACACCCGCCGCCCAAAGCCCGATACACAATCCATGTCGCTCCCCCCCGGATTCGTCGATGAACTCCGCACCCGCCTGTCGCTCGCCTCGGTCGTGGGCCGCAAGGTGACGTGGGACATGCGCAAATCGAACATGGGCAAGGGCGACATGTGGGCGCCGTGCCCGTTCCATCAGGAAAAATCCGCAAGCTTCCACGTCGATGACCGCAAGGGGTTCTACTACTGTTTCGGTTGCCACGCCAAAGGCGACGCGGTGACCTTCGTCAAGGAAACCGAAAATGTGGGCTTCATCGAGGCCGTGCAGATCCTCGCCGCCGAGGCGGGTCTGCCGATGCCCGCCCGCGATCCGCAGGCCGTCCAGAAATCCGACCACCGCACCGAGCTTGCGCGCGTGATGGAAGAGGCGGTGAACTTCTACCGCCTGCAGCTGAAAACGACCCAGGCCAGCGCCGCCCGTGACTACCTTGCAAAACGCAAACTGACGCCTGATGCGCAAGACCGCTGGCACATCGGCTATGCCCCCGACGCCCGCCAGGCGCTGTTTCATGCCCTGACTGCCAAAGGCATCGCCCCTGATCTGCTGATCGACGCAGGCCTTTGCGCCAAACCCGATGATGGCGGAGCGCCCTATGACCGCTTTCGCGGCCGCATCATCTTTCCGATCCGCGATGGCCGGGGCAGGGCGATCAGCCTTGGCGGCCGCGCGATGGCTGCAGATGCCCGCGCCAAATACCTCAACGGCCCCGAAACCGATCTCTTCGACAAGGGCCGCAACCTTTACAACCACGCCCCTGCACGCGAAGCCGCAGGCAAGGGCCAGCCGTTGATCGTGGCCGAAGGTTACATGGACGTCATCGCGTTGTCAGAGGCGGGCTTCAAGGCCACGGTCGCGCCCCTTGGCACCGCAGTCACCGAAGACCAGTTGAAACTGATGTGGCGCATCCATGACGAGCCGGTCATCGCGCTTGATGGCGACACCGCAGGCATCCGCGCCGCCCTGCGTGTCATCGACCTCGCCCTGCCGCTGCTGGAGGCGGGCAAGGGCTTGCGTTTTGCCGTCCTGCCCTCCGGCCTTGACCCGGACGATCTGCTGAAAACCCAAGGCCCCCCTGCCATGCAACGGGTGATCGACGAGGCCCGGCCCATGGTCCAGCTGTTGTGGAGGCGCGAAACCGACGGCCGCAATTTCGACAGCCCCGAACGCAAGGCCACCCTCGACAAAACCCTGCGCGCCGCGCTGACCCGCATCACCGACCTCTCGATCCGCAGCCACTACGCCGATGAAATCAAACGCCTGCGCTGGGATCTGTTCGGCACCAAACCCCGCGCCTTCACCCCCCGCCGCAAAGGCCCCTACATCCCCGAATTGCTCAACTCCGTATCCAGCACGCGCGGCTCGATGCTGGCCAACACCCCCGCAGGCAAAGAAGAAACCGTGGTCGAGGCGGTGATCCTCGCCACCCTGATCACCCACCCCAGCCTGATCGCCCACTTCACATCCCCCCTCGAACGGATCGAGTTCACCGGGCCCGATCACGTCACCCTGTGCGCCCTGATCCTGACCCAAGGCAACGCACCCGACCTGCACGATAAGATTGCGAACTCCGCGACAGAAGCCCTTGAAGCGTTGATGTCGCAGCCCCACGTGAAGAGTGCGCCAGCCGTCAGCAACACCGCCGACACCGAAAGTGCGATGATGTGCATTGCTGAGGGTATGGCGAAACTTGACGCCCGTCGAGGCTCTCGCCGTGAAATCGCGGAGGGTGTGGAAGATATCGAAGGACTGGCGGACGAAGGTCTGACGTGGCGGCTGGCGCAATCAAACCTCGCGCGTCAGCAAGCCGAGGCTCCAAGAAATGACGATGCAAAAGATCTCGGTGAAGACCGCGCGCATATGCTTAACCAGTTAGAGAGCGTTTGGAATAGCATATCTTCTAAGAAAAAGCACTGACCCCTAATGCCCTTCCCTCTGATTCGCGCTATTGATTCGAATCACGGCCCCCGATTCGAGCCCAAGGAGTCCCCATGGCCCTCAAAGACACCGACGACGGCAAACCCGACGGCGACGAGGCCGATGTCTCGCTCGACATGAGTCAGACTGCGGTCAAGAAGATGATCGCCGACGCACGCGAGCGTGGGTATATCACCTATGACCAGCTGAACACGGTTCTGCCGCCGGAACAGGTGTCCTCGGAACAGATCGAAGACGTCATGTCGATGCTGTCCGAAATGGGCATCAACATCATCGAAAACGACGAGGCGGATGAAAGCGTCGAAGCCGGCGGCGAGTTGGTGGAAAGCTCTTCCACCTCGCGGGAAGTGGCCGTTGTCGGATCGACCACAGAAGCACTTGACCGCACCGACGATCCGGTGCGGATGTATCTTCGCGAGATGGGCAGCGTCGAATTGCTGTCGCGCGAAGGCGAAATTGCCATCGCCAAGCGGATCGAAGCCGGTCGCAACACGATGATTCTCGGGCTATGCGAAAGCCCTTTGACCTTTCAGGCCATCACGATCTGGCGCGACGAACTTCTGAACGAAGACATCCTGCTGCGCGATGTGATCGACTTGGAAACAACGTTCGGGCGCAGTCTTGACGGCGAAGATGACATGGTCGGCCCCGAGATCGAAGGTGTCGCGATCAGCTCTGCCTCGCAACGCCGCGATGTCGAACCGGAAATGGACGCTGACGGCAATCCTCTCGCCCGCGGGGAGGGTGACGGCGATGACGACGACGACGAAGACGAAGGTCAGGCTGTGTCGCTCGCCGCAATGGAAGCGGCGTTGAAGCCCAAGGTGCTGGAAACGCTCGACGTTGTGGCGCGCGATTATGTGACGCTTGCCGAGATGCAGGACCGCCGGATGCACGCTACGATGAACTCTGCCAGTCGGTTTTCGGCGGCGGACGAGACTTCTTATCAGAAACTCCGAAGCGAGATCGTGACTCTGGTCAACGAACTGCACTTGCACAACAACCGCATCGAGGCGCTGATCGACCAGCTTTACGGCATCAACCGCAAGATCATGGTGATCAATTCGGGTATGGTGAAACTCGCCGACGCCGCCCGGATCAACCGCCGCGAATTCATCGACGAATATCAGGGCTACGAGTTGGACCCGTCATGGGGCGACCGGATGGCCGCCAAATCGGGGCGCGGCTGGCAGCAACTGATGGAGAAATCCCGCGACAAGGTCGAGGATCTGCGCAACGACATGGCGCAGGTCGGCCAGTATATCGGCGTCGACATCAGCGAATTCCGCCGCATCGTGAACCAGGTGCAGAAGGGCGAAAAAGAAGCCCGGCAAGCCAAGAAGGAAATGGTCGAAGCCAACCTGCGTTTGGTGATCTCGATTGCGAAGAAATACACCAACCGGGGCCTGCAATTCCTTGATCTAATTCAGGAAGGCAATATCGGTCTGATGAAGGCCGTGGACAAGTTCGAATACCGCCGCGGCTATAAATTCTCGACTTACGCGACATGGTGGATTCGTCAGGCGATCACCCGCTCGATTGCCGATCAGGCCCGCACGATCCGTATTCCGGTCCACATGATCGAAACGATCAACAAGCTGGTCCGCACGGGTCGGCAAATGCTGCACGAAATCGGCCGCGAAGCGACGCCGGAAGAGTTGGCTGAAAAGTTGCAGATGCCGCTGGAAAAGGTCCGCAAGGTGATGAAAATCGCCAAGGAACCGATTTCGCTCGAAACCCCGATTGGTGACGAAGAAGACAGCCAGCTTGGCGATTTCATCGAAGACAAGAACGCGATTTTGCCGCTGGACAGCGCCATTCAGGAAAACCTGAAGGAAACCACGACCCGCGTTCTGGCCTCCCTGACCCCGCGCGAAGAACGCGTCCTGCGCATGCGTTTCGGCATCGGAATGAACACCGACCACACGCTGGAAGAGGTTGGCCAGCAGTTCAGCGTCACCCGCGAACGCATCCGCCAGATCGAGGCAAAGGCGCTGCGCAAGCTGAAGCATCCGAGCCGGTCGAGGAAGTTGCGAAGTTTTCTGGATCAGTGAAGTGGAAGAGGAGGCTGGAAAAAGCTATTATACTCTGAGTCCTGCAGAAGCCGATTTGATGACTTGACGGCTGGGTTTGGAACGACCCGGCTATGGCTATGATCAGCCCCGGCTTTCTTTCCGCAGCAGACCGTACCGAGCTTTAGGCTTGCGTGCGGCGCCAGCGCGAGGACCACGGCATTGCTCGCCGGGCAAATGCGATTCTGCTGCTCGACGCCGGGAAAAGCTGTGCCAGGATCGCAAAGTTTCTTTACCTGGACGACGATACCATCCGGGGCTGGCATAAAACCTACTTGCAAGGTGGTTGGGATGCGCTTGCCTTCGACGGCTGGAAGGGCGGTCAGTCCCGTATGTCGCAGGCAAGGGAGGCTTGGGTTGTGCGCCTGGCTGGAAGCGTGTTTTTGTCGCTCTACGGTCGAGATCAGGGCCCATGTCGCGGCTGAGTTCGGTTTGGACTACTCGAATTCCGGCTGCATCAAGCTTCTGGCCCGACTGGGCTTTGAATACCGCAAGCCCAAGCCCCTGCCGCGCGTGGCATCGGCGGAAAAGCAGGCAACCTTTATCGCGCTATACGAACGCCTGATGCGTGAACTACCAGCAGATGAAGCCGTCTACTTCGCGGACGCTGTGCATCCGGAATACCAGACCAAGCCCGCATTTGGCTGGGTGAAGGTCGGCTCAAACCCGGCGGTTCTCAGCACGGCAGGGCGTGGTCGCGTGAACATTCATGGGGCTGTGAACCTCGAGAGTATCCGTCTTGATCAAGCGGTTTTTGGCGTCCACTTGCGATCAGCTTTGACGAGTGCATTTGCCATTTCGATGAGCTTTCGCATGACGGCCACGATGGCGACTTTGGCGGGTTTTC
>Ga0105051_10006996_pt1 | contig 11926 bp, 9 predicted proteins | sample FRY02_FD_78383 | JGI IMG/M metagenome (GOLD analysis project Ga0105051, IMG submission 78383) | Freshwater microbial communities from Lake Fryxell liftoff mats and glacier meltwater in Antarctica - FRY-02 (megahit assembly) | ecosystem: Environmental > Aquatic > Freshwater > Ice > Glacier...
GGCCAATGGTCAAGTTTTGGTAATACTGCAAGTGTGGTCGGTAATGTGCCGGGTAACCTTTTAGGCATTGTTGTGGGGGGGCCGCTTTTAATGTGGAATTCCCCTTATTCACCCATGTTGTTTCTAGTCTTAACCCGTTTGTTTGGGTTTTTCTTGTTTGATTCTTTAATTAAACAGGCGTTCACAAATAACGATGGTTCGGCGCAAGTTACCCGTTTAACGTTTTTATTATTGTGCTGGTTGAACCCTTGGTTTTTATACGAAACGCTACTTTACAACCCGTCCTATTTATTTTTCTGTGCAGCGTTGCATTGTTGGTCAGCTTGGCATTTACGTTTGAAGCGTTCATTTGTGATGACGTTATTACACGTGTTAGCGATCGGTTTAGCGATGCAATTGCACTACTCATGGCCGCTGTTAGCTATTATTTCTTTAATACTGTGGTGGCAACGACAAATAAAAATTAATTATTGGGCTGTTGGTGCGGCGCTTGGGTTTATAGCCCTATCTTTGCTACCGTATTGGTTGGCTTTATCGCAAAATGCCAATCTGGCTCATAACGCTAACCCTGAAACACAAAAACGATACATCGGTTATGGCGCCGTCCATGTTTTTCCGGTCATAAAGTCTTATTTTTATTGGTTACGATACGGTTCTTGGTGGTACCCCAGTAAGTTAGTAAACGATACGGCCTTTATTTGGTTGTCTAGCGAGGTTTGGCTTCAGCTCACAGCCATGTGGCTTTGGCGAACGCTTATTTATATTGCCGGTATAGCAAGTTTATTGTTTGCGTTGTGGGCGAATATTTTGTTAGGTGTTGCGTTACGCGGTCAGTGGTTGCGCCGTCATGTGAACAAAATTATTACCCCTGCCCACTGGCTTGGTTTGTATGCCTTAGCAGCGGTTGTGGCCACACTTATCACGGCCGGCTTGGCGCCTATCACTTTTAATTATTGGCATTTGATTTTGGTGTTTCCGTTTGCGTTGTTTCCCGTTTTATTGCTTTTACGTTTGATATTTAAAGTGTACCCACACGCCTTAAAAGGGGCAGGGTTGGTTGTGTTAGCCTTTTTCATTTTCGTCAATATGATTGTTGCAAACGACAGCCGCAAATTTTCTCATCATGCCAGTTACCATCAACAGGTAATTGACTATGTGCAAAAGACAGTCGTGCCCAAGTAAAGACGTCATGTTGTATGGGTAAACCCTGTGAAATTTACTCATAAAACAGTCTTTACCCCTGCTAACATTAGTTAAGGTTATCCCTTCTTATTTAAGCGCTTAAAGGACAATAAATGAAATCATTACGATATGTTGCGTTGGCAGTATGTTTGTCAGTCGCAAGCGTGGGCGCCCACGCCCAACAATTTATTAATATTTTGACCGGTGGCACCAGTGGTGTTTATTACCCAATGGGTGTTGCCTTATCGCAAATCTACGAAAAAGCCATACCAAACGCTAAAATCGCGGTGCAATCAACTAAAGCTAGCGCAGAAAACGTCAACCTCGTTCAAGCCGGTCGCGGCGAATTAGCTTTTGCATTGGCCGACACCGTTTCAGCTGCATGGCAGGGTGACGAAGAAGCGGGCTTTAAAACTAAACTAGATAAATTACGGGGTATAGCGGGTATTTACAGCAATTACATTCAAATCGTCGCGTCAGCTGAGTCAGGTATTAAAACTTTGGCTGATCTAAAAGGTAAGCGTGTGTCAGTAGGTGCAGCCCGTTCGGGCACTGAACTAAATGCCCGTGCCGTTTTAAAAGCAGCGGGGATCACATATGCCGATTTAGCTAAAGTCGAATATTTGGGTTTTGGTGAATCAGTTGAGTTGATGAAAAATCGTCAGCTTGATGCAACCTTGCAATCAGCGGGTTTAGGTGTGTCGTCAATACGTGACTTGGCTAATTCTGTTCCGATTGTGATCATAGCTGTACCTGAAAGCGTTGTCGCCAAGATCAACGACCCGGCTTACATTGCGGGTGTGATTCCAGCGGGTACCTATGAAGGTCAAACCCAAGCTGTACCTACTGTTACCATTCCTAACGTGTTGGTTACCAATGCAGCCGTGAGTGACGCGGTGGCATATGAAATGACTAAATCACTGTTTAATCATCTGCCACAATTAATTGCTGCACACTCAGCAGCTAAAGGTATTGACCCAGCGAATGGGCCTAAAACCCCTGTGCCTTTACACCCGGGTGCGATTAAATATTACAAAGAAGTGGGTTTAATTAAGTAATTAAAGTCTATTTTTTGTTAATAAAAAACCAGCTTGATTGATACATGCTGGTTTTTTTCTTTTTTTCTTTTGCATCCCCCTTTTAGATAAATAACATGTCACAAGCGACAACTAATATTGAACAAAACCCTGAATTCAAAAAACTCACAGGTTTTGTATTCTTAATCGGTTTTATTTTTTCAGCTTATCAAATTGCGATGGCTGCATACCACCCCCTGTCTTCACAAATTGTTCGCGTGTTGCATGTTGGTTTTTTGTTATTGATGATTTTTGTACTTTATGCCCCTAAGACACCGCAGGGTTCAGTGTTAAAGCACCCTTTAGGGCTCATTAGTTATGTTGCTGCCTTTCTAGGGTTCACACTTTCGCTATATCACTGGTATTTTGAACCCGACTTGGTCGCGCGTGCAGGCGAACCCACCATGGTTGATACCTGGGTGGGTGCCATCATTATTTTGTTGGTGTTTGAGGCCGCTCGCCGTGTGATGGGTTTTGCATTGCCTTTAATTTGTGCATCATTTTTCCTTTATGCCTTATTTGGTCAACAGTTACCGGGCATTTTTGTGCACCGTGGTTACCCCCTTGAGCAACTAATTGATCACCTCGGTTTTGGTACCGAAGGTATCTACGGCATACCCACTTACGTCAGCTCCTCGTACATCTTTCTTTTTATTCTGTTTGGTTCTTTTTTAGAACAAGCAGGCATGATTAAATTATTTACTGACTTTGCCATGGGTACGGTCGGCCATACACGCGGTGGCCCCGCTAAAGTGTCGGTGGTGGCATCAGGTCTGATGGGTACGATTAATGGCTCTGGCGTTGCCAATGTGGTGACAACAGGGCAGTTCACCATACCGATGATGAAACGTTTTGGTTACAAACCAGCCTTTGCAGGTGGGGTTGAGGCCACTTCAAGTATGGGCGGGCAAATTATGCCGCCTGTGATGGGTGCGGTTGCTTTCATTATGGCTGAAACAATTGGCGTGCAATACATTGAAATTGTGCAAGCAGCCCTGGTGCCAGCAATTTTATATTTTGTAACCGCATTCTGGATGGTGCACCTTGAAGCGGGGCGATTAAACTTGGTTGGTCTACCAAAATCAGAGTGCCCGAACCCCTGGAAAGCGGTTAAAGAAAGTTGGTACTTACTCTTTCCACTGGCGATCTTAGTGTTCTTATTGTTCTCAGGTTACACGCCTTTATTTTCTGGCATGGTCGGTTTAGCGCTTACAGCTATTTTAATTTTAGGTGCTGCCATTGCGCTTAAACTTAAAGGCATTGTTATGCGCTATGTCTTTTGGGTTGCATTAGGTATTTTTAGTGCAAGCTTTTTTAAATGGGGTATTACCTCAGTATTAATAATTATAGCTGCAATGTTAGCGGTGTTATTTTTTATTAAAGGTGGTCGAGACACCATAAAGTTATTGACTAAAGCAATGGTTGAGGGCGCTCATCATGCGTTGCCCGTCGGTATTGCATGCGCCCTAGTGGGTGTCATTATTGGGGTCTTGACATTGACTGGTGCAGCCACAACTTTTGCTAGTGCCATCATCAGTGTGGGCGAAAACAGTTTGATTGCCTCGCTCTTGTTAACCATGTTGGTTTGTTTGATTTTAGGTATGGGTATACCAACTATTCCAAACTACATTATTACTTCGTCATTAGCAGCCCCCGCTTTGTTAGAGTTGGGTGTGCCCTTAATTGTGTCGCATATGTTTGTCTTTTATTTCGGTATCATGGCCGACTTAACGCCCCCTGTTGCACTGGCTGCATTTGCGGCTGCACCTATCGCTGGTGTGTCGGGCCTTAAAATCAGTATTCAAGCCGTACGAATTGCATTTGCAGGTTTTGTTATACCGTTTATGGCGGTGTACTCACCGGCGTTAATGTTGCAAAACGACCCCACCATATGGGCCGTCATTTATATTGTTTTGAAAGCGCTCATTGCAATAGGCTTATGGGGTATTGCCTCGGTTGGTTTTATGTGGAACCCGGTCAACGCTTGGGTGCGTATTTGGGCTCTATTATCAGCAGCTTTGTTGATCGCCGCACTACCCCTTACAGATGAGCTTGGTTTGCTTTCTTCAGCGCTCGTGTTTGCATGGCTTTATTGGCAGCACCGAAAAATTAAAGCCCATGCTTCAACACGCGCGCAAGTTTAAGTTTTAGCGCCTTATATATGTCTATTTGCTTAAGCGTTGGTGCAGTGATTGTTTCAATTGCCGCCCAACAATTCACATTAAGCTGGACGCATTCAGTTGAACGTATTATTTGGCAAGAAGATTGGCGTGTGATGGATCAAACTTTAAGCCTTGTTGAGGCTCGCGTTCGCGGCAGTGGTGCAGGCATGGAGGTGCCTGAAGGCGCGGTATTAAAAGAGGGGGTTTGGCACTATTTTGCATCGCGCGATGTGCCCGCTTTGAACCTAACGATTTCACCATTTGGTCGCGATGAGTATCAAGTATGCCTTCCCGTTAGTGGATGTGAGGCTATACCAAATATTTTAAATCGCTTCGATTTAAAACCTACTGAGCCGAGCTACGTTGTTAAAGTGGCGCCTTGTGAGATTGAGAGGCGCCACCCCTTAAAAAAAAATTAAGATGCTAAACGTGCATTGCCAGGAAAGAGCACTTTGCGTGACTCTTCGTCCATTTCTGCTTTAAATGTGAACTGAGCTTTTAAGGCTTCGGCGCGTTGTGCGGCTGGCCTAGCGTTAATGCTGTCAAGCCAACGTTTAATGTTAGGTAGTTTTTCCCATGCCTCAGCACCGAGTACAAATGGTATAACGCGTGCCCAACCCCAAAGCGACATATCAACAATAGTGTATTGATCGCCCATAATATAGAGTTGGTTTGTCAGGCGTTCTTCAATAATATTCCAATGACGCCAAGCTTCAAAATCGTAGCGGTTAACGGCATACTCTTTTGGCTCGGGGGCGAAATGTTTGAAGTGCACATATTGGCCGCTGTAAGGGCCAATGCCTGTTGCAATAAACATTAACCATGAATACATTTCAGCTTTGTTGTCAGGCACAAACTGACCCGTTTTTTCAGCCAAATAAATCATCATGGCATTACTATCAAAAAGACGTACGCCATCATCGGTCATGGCAGGTGTTTTTGCGTTGGGGTTTATTGCCTTAAACTCTGCTGAGTGCTGTTCACCTTTGCGTGTATCGACCGGTACCAGTTCGTAAGGCAGGCCCGTTTCTTCTAAGTAAAGTGCAACTTTGAGCGGGTTTGGAGAAGGGTGGTAATAAAGCTTAAGCATTTGAAACCTCTTTTTATGAGTTTTTAATATATAAAAATCTATGAGTAAAAAATACACTGAATTACTCAGTGAAATCACTGAATGTTTAGTAAGATCTAAATTGAGTGCAGTCAACTATAAAACGTACCACAAATAATAACGCTGCTAATAAAAAAACGAGCTTAACTTGACCATTACCTATCTTAAAAAAGCCATAAAAGCCCCCGCAGCAGAAGACGCGACCACCCGTGAAACCGTTTCGCGTATGTTGGGCGAAATTGAAGCCGGTGGCGAAGACGTGGCTCGACGATATGCAAAAGAGTTTGATGGTTGGGAACAAGAGATCGTGATGTCTCGCGAAAACCTCGAGAAAGCGATTAAAACGGTTCCCGAAACCGTTAAAGATGATATTTGTTTTGCACGCGACCGCATTCGCGACTTTGCCCAAAGACAGCGCGATTCCATGCAAGAGTTTGAAGTTGAGTTGCTGAACGGTTTAGTGGTTGGCCAACGCATTGTGCCTGTTACGACCGCTGGCTGTTATGTGCCGGGTGGACGTTATGCCCATGCAGCATCGGCTTTAATGAGCGTTTGCACCGCTAAAGTAGCCGGTGTGCCTAATGTTATAGCCACCTCACCGGGTCACCATCAACAAGGCGTAAACCCAGCTATTTTGTATGCCATGCATTTGGCAGGTGCCGACCAAATTTTGACACTCGGTGGCGTGCAAGGCGTTGCAGCCTTAGCGTTTGGCTTGTTTACGGGTTTACCTGCCGATATGGTGGTGGGCCCTGGCAATCGTTTTGTGGCTGAAGCCAAACGTATGTTGTTTGGTCGCATTGGTATTGACGTGGTGGCGGGCCCAACCGAGTCAATGGTGGCAGCTGACGAAACGGCTGACCCCGCAATTGTTGCAGCCGACTTAATGGGCCAAGCTGAGCATGGCCCCGATTCACCCGTTTGGTTAGTGACAACGTCACGCGAGGTGGGTGAAAAAGTGATGGCTTTGGCGCCAAGCATTATTGCTAGCCTACCTGAATTGGCGCGTAACTCAGCGACAGCAGCTTGGCGTGATTACGGTGAAGTGGTGTTGGTTGATACGCGCGAAGAAATGGCTCAAGTTTGTGACCAGTACGCACCAGAGCACTTACAAATTCAAGCGATTGATCCAGACTGGTGGTTAGCCAATTTACGCAATTATGGGTCATTATTTTTGGGCGAAGAAACCACCGTTGCTTATGGTGATAAATGTTCAGGCCCCAATCATATTTTGCCAACCCGCGGTGCGGCTCGTTACTCAGGCGGCTTAAGCGCCAGTAAGTTTTTGAAAGTATTAAGCTATCAAAAATTAAACCGTGCGGCTTGTAAAGTTATTGCACCTGTGGCGGCCCGTATTTCTAGATTAGAAGGCATGGAAGGCCATGCCATGACAGCTGACGTGCGTTTAGATAAATACTTCCCGAATGAGACATTCGATTTGGGTAAAACAAGTTAGTAAGTCATATTATTAAATCAATTTGCCCATCCTTAAATGTAGGGCATAAGCTTTAAAATTTAAAAAAATATACTTTCAATTGCCTAACCGTGCAGGTATTTAGACACTTATGAAACTAAATCGTGATCTCGCCAGTGTTGACCCCATACCCGCTTCGGGTATGGCTCGAGCCCAAGCTATTATGCAGTCAGGCGCCCTGTTTCGGTATGGTGAGTTTGGCAGCGAGCTTGCTGAATCAACGTTATTTGAAGTTGATTTCGCAGCCTATGTTGGTCGGCGTTATGCCGTGGCACTTAACTCGTGTGGGTGTTCATTGTTTATTGCCTTAAAGTGTTTGGGTGTTGAACCGGGTGACAAGGTGTTGGTGAATGCCTTTACATTGGCTCCCGTGCCTGGCGCAGTTGCGCATGCCGCGGCGCAAGCTGTTTTTGTAGAATCAACCGAAGACCTGCTTATTGATTTAGACGACTTAAGATCAAAAGCACAAAGTAGTGGGGCTAAAATATTGTTGCTCTCGCACATGCGCGGCCATACTGCAGATTTAGATGCCGTCATGGCCATTTGTGATGAGTTTGGCATACAAGTGATCGAAGACTGTGCCCACACCATGGGTGGTAAATGGAACGGTCAATTTACTGGAACCTTTGGTGCGATTGGTTGTTTCAGTAGCCAAACCTATAAACACATGAATTCGGGTGAGGGCGGTATCTTAGTTACCGATGACGACGATATTGCGGCCAAGGCAATTCTGTACTCGGGTAGTTATATGTTGTACCGTCAACACGTTGCACGCCCATCAGATGAAGTATTTGAAAGGTATAAGTATCAAATACCAAACTGCAGCATGCGCATGTCAAATTTAGCGGCTGCTACCGCGCGCCCTCAAATAGACCTGTTGCCTGAACGTACCGTTATTTGGAATGAACGCCACGACCGTTTGGCGCAAAAGTTAAGTCAAATTCAAGATATTGTGTTGCCTAAACGATTGGCTGGCGAATCTTACGTGGCCAGTTCTATTCAGTTTCGTGTCATGGGTTTAAACGACGAAAAGTTTAAGCACTTTTTGGCATTAACCGCTGAGTGTGGTGTGAAACTAAAATGGTTTGGTAATGTTGAACCGGTTGGTTTTACCAGTACTTATCTTGATTGGAAGTATAGTAATGGTGGGCAAATGTTGCCACACACTACAAAGATAATGAAACAGCTTTGCGATATGCGTATTCCTTTATCGCTCACACTTGAAGAGTGCGATCTGATTGTTCAAATTATTGCAAAATCTTTAGCAACTGTTAAAGGTACATAATCGTTCAGGCTATTTTTTTTACATGAAGGTTTAAATAGCCTGACTAAATGTTATTTCTTTTCAATGTTTTAATTTATATGTTCATCTTGCATTTGCATCTTGCGTCTAATTCTAATACCTAAAATAAATGTCTAACTTTCAAACTGATTCTCAAAACGATCTTTCCGCTTCAGAGAACACCACGCGTAACACTCTTGACCCATCAGATTGGCAATCGCTTCGTGAGCAAGGTCATCGCATGCTTGACGACATCATTGACCATATGTCTGCGTTGCACGATAAGCCCGTTTGGCAACCTATTCCGCAAGTCAAGCGTGATCTTTTCACTGAGCCTCTGCCACATGGCCCCAGTTCTTTAGCGTCAGCGCATCAGCGTTTCATGGAAGATGTTTTACCCTATTCTGTTGGCAATGCCAGCCCTGGTTTTATGGGGTGGGTGCAGGGTGGTGGTAGCCCTGTGGGTATGTTGGCAGAAATGTTGGCATCGGGTTTGAACGCAAACTTGGGCGGTCGCGACCAAATGCCACTTGAGGTTGAGCGTCAAATTCTGCACTGGATGCGTGAGTTATTTCATTTTCCTGAATCGGCCAGTGGTTTGTTTGTCACCGGCGCCTCAATGGCAAATATGATTAGCGTATTGGTCGCTCGTAATCGTATCTTGGGTCAAAGTGTGCGACGTCAAGGTTTGGCCGATAGCCCCAAGAAACTGGTGGCTTACACGTCTGCCGGTGCGCATGGTTGCATTATGCAAGCTATTGATTTATGTGGCATGGGTACAGACTATTTGCGCGTGATCGAGCTTGATGACCAGTACCAAATGAATTTGGTGCAACTAAAGCAAACCATTGACAATGATCGGGCTCAAGGTTTAACGCCTTTCTTTATTGCCGGTTCGGCCGGCACGGTTGATGTGGGGGCGATTGATGACTTAGACGCCATTGCAGACATTGCCGCCGCAGAAAACCTTTGGTTTCATATTGATGGTGCATTCGGCGCCATGGCCATGTTGTCGAAAAAAATCGCCCTGCGGTTAAAAGGTATTGAACGGGCAGACTCTATTGCGTTTGATTTTCATAAATGGTTGCAAGTGCCCTACGACGCGGGTTTTATTATTGTGCGCGATGGTTCATTACATCATGATACCTTTGCTTCACCTGCAACCTATTTAAGGCGGGAAACGCGTGGTTTGGCAGGCGGTTCACCTTGGCCGTGTGATTTTGGCCCCGATCTTTCGCGTGGTTTTCGGGCACTTAAAACATGGTTCACCATTAAAGTTTATGGTGCTGACAAACTGGGCAGCATCATTGATAAAACCTGCGATTTGGCCCAATATTTAAAAACAAAAATTGAGGCCCAGTCCGAGCTCGAAATGATGGCTCCCGTGGCGTTGAATGTTGTTTGTTTTCGCTATCTCGGTAAAAATAATATAACGGCTGATCAACTCAATGAAACGAATGCTGATATTGTTGCTGATTTGCATGAGTCAGGCTTAGTAGCGCCCTCTGCAACGTCTATTAATGGCCAAATTGCTATACGTGCAGCAATGGTCAATCATCGTATTGAACAACGTAATGTTGATATATTGGTTGAGCAGGTCTTAAGGTTGGGGCGGTTGAAGTTGAAAGACTAAGCGATCAAAAAACTGCAGTCGTTGCGCCTAGAGCACTTAGACATTGTTGCTAGAACCCTGAGACTTTGCTGCGTCATGTTTGTAAACCCACCATACAAGGGTTCTAAACATTTCGAATAGGTAAAAAACTCAATGTTAAGATCGACCAATGTCTAAATCACGCCTGATATGGCGTTATCTTCTTACTGGGGTTTTGGTGTGGGTTATCGGCTCGCAACTTATTACCATCTCGCAAATTGTCTGGTACCAATGGTTCAACCCAACCTCTTCAGCATTTATCGATGCTGAACGTGACCGGTTGCGAAGCGAAGTACCACCTAAAGTGATTGAACAAACTTGGGTCGCTTACGATCAAATCTCTCGCCACGTTAAGCGTGCCGTGCTGGCTTCTGAAGACTCGGGTTTCGCAGATCACGACGGTGTTGAGTGGAATGCGCTTGAAGAAGCCGCGCGTGCAAATATTGAGCACGGTGCCATCAAACGGGGTGGTTCAACCATTACGATGCAGGTTGCTAAGAACCTTTTTTTGTCTTCAGATCGAAGCTATTGGCGTAAAGCCCAAGAAATTATGATCGCCACGCTTATAGAATTCATACTTGATAAGCGGCGCATACTTGAAATTTACTTAAATATTGCTGAATGGGGCTTGGGTGTGTTTGGCATTGAAGCTGCCGCACAGCACTACTTTAATGTGCCTGCCAGCAAACTCAACCCTTGGCAGTCAGCTTGGTTAGCAGCCATATTGCCATCACCCAAACGTTATGACCTGAATCGCAAGGCCAGTTGGCCAGATCGTAAGGCTCAAATTATTATTCGCCGCATGCCTCAGGTGGCATTGCCGTAAAGCATTGGTTTTTAACGGTTGAAGTGGGTGCTTAAAAGGGCGAGTTGAAAGCATAATTTTAGTTGATAAAAAATGCTATACTTCTCACCTTTAAAGCGCCCGTAGCTCAGTTGGATAGAGTACTTGGCTACGAACCAAGGGGTCGTGGGTTCAATTCCTGCCGGGCGCACCAGTAAAATTAAGGGTCTCCAGTCTTTTTGGCTTGAGACCCTTTCTCATTCTGGGGTCTTTAGTCCTAGATTTGTCCTAATTTAATGATGCAACACCGCACGCAATAAAAAACCCACCAAGATTTAACCTAGTGGGCTTTTGCCTTTTCCCGCATGGAAATCGTAAAAGGCTGCCGGTGTTAAGCCACCGCCGGCTGGGCTATGGAATCATGCTCTTAGAGATCTTAGCCAATCTGTTTTGATGCGGAGTAGATCAACGATCAACCTATCCTGATTTGCTTTAATCTCGGTTCGGTTTATTCGAGTCAAACTTTTTGTAAAAAACTTGGCAATGTCAACGCTTATGCGACCTGCTGCTTTTTGGCATATCAACCGCTCAAGGCCTGCCGCATCTGTGACGTTTTCTAGCCGACTTAAAAACTCATCGTCATTCATAACAAGCCCCCCTTATGCAGGTGAACCCGTATGTGGCGATACTAGAATTGCGCTGCCAACAGTACGGAACACTGGGGCAATTCTGAATTCGAGCAGTAAAGTCGCTAGGTTGCGTGAAAACTGGTCATCAATCGTGCCAATTTCAACAACTGGGTTTTGTACGACAATCAACTCTGAATGACTTGAGTCAATGACAAGTGCCTTACCCAATGGCACGCTGTTTGACAATACAACACGCAAGCCACGCAAAACTGGTTCAGTCATACCAAGATAATTGCCGCTCAGATAAACACCCGAACCACTATCTGCTCTGAGGGTCATTATTTCAACCCAAGTAGCAGGGCTAACCGCAACCACGTCAGGCATAAAGCCACCTAGCTGCATAACACCGACTGCATCACTTACGGCATCAGCAAGCGTTATAAAACTAGAACTCAACGTTGTGGCTAAATCGTCAAACCCTGCCCACAATGGGGCTGCTGTGCCGTTGTAGAGCGCATCATCAAGCGTTGCTGCTGTTGCTCGCGCTAGAGTCGTTTCAACCGCACGCTTAAGCTCGA
>Ga0105051_10007004_pt1 | contig 11921 bp, 10 predicted proteins | sample FRY02_FD_78383 | JGI IMG/M metagenome (GOLD analysis project Ga0105051, IMG submission 78383) | Freshwater microbial communities from Lake Fryxell liftoff mats and glacier meltwater in Antarctica - FRY-02 (megahit assembly) | ecosystem: Environmental > Aquatic > Freshwater > Ice > Glacier...
CCACTTCTAGACCAAGAGATTATTGCTTGTCGTAAATGTCCGCGGTTGGTGCAGTGGCGAGAAGAGGTTGCCGTTGTAAAGCGTAAATCTTATCAAGATGAAATTTATTGGGGAAAACCAGTTGCAGGTTTCGGTTCTGCTAACCCTAAATTACTAATTGTTGGATTAGCCCCAGGTGCCCATGGTGCAAACCGCACCGGGCGAATTTTCACCGGAGACTCATCCGGAGACTGGCTCTACGGTGCATTACATAAAGTTGGTATCGCCAAGATTCCAACTAGTAACACAATTGATGATGGTCAAAAATTGAAGGAGACCAGAATTATCTGCGTAGTTCGTTGCGCGCCACCTGGCAATAAACCATCAATTGAAGAACGAGATGCTTGCGCGCCATTTTTACAATCTGATTTTGAACTATCACTTCCAACAACTAGCGCCATCGTTGGTCTTGGGTCTTTTGCCTGGGATGCAGTCTTTAAAACATTGAAAGCGTTGGGTCACCCAGTTAAAAAAGTAAAGTTTGCTCATGGTGCAACCGTTAATTATTCACACCTTGGCCGGGAGTACCTGCTCATAGCCAGTTACCACCCCAGCCAACAGAACACCTTCACTGGAAAGCTGACTCGGCCAATGTTGGAATCTGTACTCGAAAAGGGCGGTAGATTTGCCTCTGTTATCCGCTAGATAGCAAGCGCCCCGATAGCCCAATGGCAGAGGCAGAGGACTTAAAATCCTCCCAGTGTGGGTTCGACCCCCACTCGGGGCACATTAATTAGGGTAAGAAACTCGGTCTTGTATTTAATTGTGCTTGGCTTGGAATCACCTATGAATATAAGAACATGCATAAACAACTTCTTGTCTCTGCCTTTTAGTATTGGCGACTCGCTTGACTCCTATGCCACAAGGTTTAATGAGTGCCGCTGAACTTCTAATCTAGGGTTTCCTGACAGGTGACAATTCTTCTAATTAGGAGTCGCCCAAAATAGGTGGTTCGAAGCCCATTTCAACAGAGCATAGGCACCACTCTTACTCCAGCGGCTTTGCCATTACCTTCGAAATCAAATTAGAATAGACATTCTCCATTTTGGAAAACCCAAATTGATCTACGAAGATTGTCAGCCATGAACCCTTTGAGCAGGGATATTGCAAAATTTTGTAAACAATAGAATAAAATATCGACACCTCACTGCTTGTCTTTAAGTGCAAGAGCGTGAAGGGTGGATACTGGGAGGACATTCAGTATTATTTAGTGATCTTGAGGCCCAGCAAATTCGTTTATCAAAGAAAAAACCTAACCTGCGAAATGATCTCAAATGAAATGTTCTTCTATAAATGGAGCTAAATAGTATGCAGAATTAAATCAGTCAAACCCCGCCTTGTGGGAAGCGCAATCTTATACGCTAATCCCTGGAGACCAACCTTTCGTTCTGAAGAACTCTTAGTAACAATTTCGAAAACTAGTGAATCAAAAGCGGATCTTGGTTTGTGTGCAACCTACCCTGATTGGACTGACCATTGTTCAGGAGGGACATGGTTAATATGTAAATCGACTCATTAGAATCGGCCAAAACCATTGTGGTATTCTTTTGTGAGCGCTCTCAAAATCGAACGCTAAGGGGGATAGATGAGCCAAGCAAAGAGCTGGAGCGTTTTGGGCCAATATCCCGCGCATGCTCGGACAAACTTTTTTGGTATTGCCTATTCAATAATTATTGCTTCAGAAACTTTTTCAAACGATTCCCAACGCTACCAACTTTGGCTGAGCGCGGTCATCTTACTAACGGCGATTTTCATTGCCAAGCGGGCATTTACTTCGGGAGCGATCCTGGGCGTCGCGACTGCCGTATTTTCGTTAATTTGGATTGGAACATTCTTTAATCCGCAACTATTTTATACGATAGATCTTTGGTTCATGCTTTCACACTCATTCTTAGCAATTGCGGTGGCAGTAGCAGCTTCCTCATACTTGAAAAGCTGAGGAATATAGATGCCAAAACCGAAATTTGTCGGATTTCAAGAGATTGTTGTGATTCCGCCCGAGTACAAAATTGTAGAAGTTCAAGAATCTATTGCATGCGATTTTAATAAAGATCAAGCTTTTTCATATTTAGTCGAACCCGCTCTGCTCTCGCGTTGGTTCTATAACGTACAATCGATTGATTCAAAGCCCGGTGGGAAAGTAAAGTTTCTTACCGAGGCAGGGGTGCAAGCAGAGGCGGTCTGCACCTCATTCATTCTAGGCAAGCAGATATCGATGGTCTCGGATGAATTCGGCCTTTTTTGTGGCAAAGTTGAAAAGAGTGGTAGCAAAATAATTTTTAATCTGCAGTTTAAAACTATGACTGAAAATCAAAAGCTACTCAAAGACCTTTATGCAAATTTCGTCCAAAACCTGCGTAGCATCTCGGGAAGCCTATGAAAAAGAAGGCAAATATCTACGACGTTGCCGAACGTGCTGGGGTCTCGCACCAAACCGTTTCACGCGTGATGAATAATCATGCCAGTGTTAAACCGGCCACGAGGGAGAAAGTGGAAAGGGCGATAATTAAGCTTAACTATCGCCCTAATCCAGCGGCGCGACAGTTGGTTACCTCGCAAAGTCGCATGATTGGTTTGTTGGTTGCAGATCTAGAACTTTACGGCCCGTCATCGATGTTAATTGCGATCGAGCGTGAAGCAAGGGTTACCGGATATTCCGTAATAACGATCCCCGTTGTTCGCGAATCACGAGCTTCTTGGCTTGGAGGAATTGAACATTTAAAGAAGCTAGATATTGACGGAGTTATTACGATCGCACTGACTAAAGAAGTTTTCCCAGAAATAAAAAAAGCGCTACGAGGTGTCGCTATTGTTGGATTGCAGAATGAACCATCAAAAGATGCAGATGTGGTCAACGTTGACAATCTCGCGGGAGGTAAGATGGCTACGGAATATCTCATAGATTTAGGACATACCGAGATCGTTCATATTTCTGGCCCTGTAAAATCTTATGAAGCAAATATGCGTAAATTGGGATACACGCAAGCCATGAAAGGCGCCGGTTTTAAACCAGTAATTGAGGCTGGTAATTGGTCAATGGAGACTGGATTTGAAATTGGCAAGAAAATATTTGCTGGGGCAAATATACCTACTGCGATTTTTTGCGCCAACGATCACCTAGCTATCGGAGTGATTAAGGCAACAAGCAAGAGCCTTAGGGTTCCTAATGATTTGAGTTTAGTTGGCTTTGATGATGTTCCAGAGTCTTCATATCTCACTCCTTCGCTGACAACTGTGAAGCAAAATTTTGAAGACCTTGGAAAAATTGCGATAAACCGAATTCTGACACAGATGAAAAATCCGATTAAATCTGAAATTTTTATGACAAATGCGAGTTTAATTGTTAGAGAGTCAACGCAGCCACCCAAGTCAGGAAAGAAGAAATAGAATGCCTGAAAAATATGTCATCGGAGTCGATTACGGAACCCTCTTTGGTCGAGCATTGATAGTTCGTGCTTCGGATGGTCACGAGATGGCTTCAGCGGTATTTGAGTATCCAAACGCAGTAATGGATCGAACTTTAAACGCCAACGGAGCCGTTTTAGGGCCAGATTGGGCGTTGCAGGATCCGAATGATTACGTGGAAGTACTGCAAAACGCGGTTCCGGCGGCGTTAAGCATCTCTGGAATAGACCCAAGTGATGTCATAGGTATCGCAACAGATTTTACCGCTTGCACGATGATCCCAGTACTTGAAGATGGCACTCCACTTTGCCAGTTACCAGAGTTCAAAAACAATCCTCATGCATATGTAAAACTTTGGAAACACCACGCCGCACAGCCACATGCTGATCGAATAAACAAAATCGCCAGAGAACGAAAAGAAAAATGGTTACCACGTTACGGTGGACAGATCTCCTCAGAATGGGAATTAGCTAAAGGATTGCAGCTATTAGAAGAAGCACCCGAGATTTATAATCGGATGTATAAGTTTGTCGAAGCCGCAGATTGGGTAATCTGGCAGCTCTGTGGTAATTATGTGCGCAATGCATGTACCGCTGGTTACAAAGGAAACCTGCAAGACGGGCAGTACCCATCCCGTGAATTCTTTGCTGCACTCAATCCAGATTTTGCAAACTTTGCCGAAGAAAAAATCGCTCACGCTATCGGCGAACTTGGCGACAGTGCTGGAACACTCACTAGCGCTGCCGCACAGTGGACTGGTCTCAACGAAGGAATCGCAGTCGCAGTTGGGAACGTAGACGCACATGTAACTGCACCTGCCGCAAAGGCAACTGAGCCAGGTCAGATGGTTGCCATCATGGGAACATCGACCTGTCACGTTATGAATCATGATGCGATCTCAGAAGTTCCAGGAATGTGCGGCGTCGTTAATGGCGGAATAGTTAGTGGTTTATATGGATATGAGGCCGGGCAATCTGGCGTGGGCGACATCTTTGCTTGGTATGTAAATAACCAAGTTCCACAGCGATACTTTGACCAAGCCAAATCCTTGAACAAATCAATCCATCAACATTTGACCGACCTCTCCGCCCAAGAAGGAATTGGCGCACATGGGCTGATTGCCCTTGATTGGCACAGCGGCAACCGTTCCGTACTAGTTAATCACGAACTCAGTGGCGTGATCCTGGGGTTAACGCTGACAACTACGGCAGAGCAGGTCTATCGTGCACTTTTGGAGGCTACCGCTTACGGAACTCGGATAATCGTGGATACCTTTAATGAGGCAGGAGTGCCAGTAAAAGAGTTCATCGTTGCAGGTGGGCTGTTAAAAAACGATATTCTCATGCAGATGTACTCGGATGTCACAAGGTTACCTATTTCAATTATTGATACTGATCAAGGGCCGGCGTTGGGATCTGCAATCCATGCGGCAGTAGCCAGTAAGTATTATCCAAGTGTCAAGCTTGCGGCAGAAGCCATGGGTAAAGTTCGCAAACATATCTATCTCCCTAATGAAGAGAGATCTAAGCAGTATGACAATTTATATAGAGAATATTCGCAACTACATGATTTCTTTGGGCGTGCTGGCAGTAATGTCATGAAAAGACTGAAGCAAATGAAACGTGAGGGATGAAAATGGATACTAGGCAACAGTTGATTGACACAGCGCGTGAATTACTGGTTGGACTGCATCAAGAACTGATTCGCTACAACTTAGTTGTTTGGACTAGCGGAAACATCTCACAACGAATTAAATTTGATGACGGTTCTGCTGATGTACTCATTATTAAGCCATCCGGCATTCGTTATGAAGACTTAACACCCGAATCTATGGTGGTCTGCGATTTAGATGGAAAGCTTGTGCAAGGAAATTTTCCAGCTTCAAGTGATACCGCAGCTCATGCATACGTATATAAAAATATGCCTCACATCAACGGGGTGGTTCACACGCACAGCAACTACGCCTGCGCCTTTGCAGCTGTTGGAAAAGAGATTCCATGTATTTTGACTGCTATTGCCGATGAGTTTGGCGGGCCAATACCAATAGGCCCGTTTGCCATTATTGGGGATGACTCAATCGGCCGTGGGATCGTTGCAACCCTTGCCAAACACCGATCCCCGGCGGTTTTGATGCAAAATCATGGCGTATTTGCGATCGGGGCAGATGCCACCGCCGCCGTAAAATCTGCGGTGATGTGCGAGGACAACGCAAAAAGTGCCTGGCTGGCCGCGCAACTGGGTACAACCATTCCGATTCCGGAAGCCGCAGTTGAATCTTTATTCAATCGTTATCAAAATAACTATGGAAAATAAGAGTTTGTTGATAAATTTCCGTTCAGAAATGTGAGCGCTCACCTAAAAGGCGATCGGGGTATTTAATTCAAATATTCCATTCATTTTTCGCGCTTTACTAAACCAAGGACTGGGTTTTGTAAATAGAAGTAATGCAAGTCCGCTAACCCGATGAAAGGAACAAAATTGTTGAAAAAAATTTCTAGCATCATCGTTGTCTCAGCCATGATGTTTGCAACACTTACTGGTATCGCACTTGCCCCTGCTAACGCAGCCACCTAAGGCCTTATTGGTGTAGCAATGCCAACACAGTCATCGACTCGTTGGATCAGCGATGGGAAAAGTATCAAGGCAGCTCTTGAAAAAGCTGGTTTTACTGTCGACCTCGCGTACGCAGAAGATGATATTCCAACACAGGTAACACAGATTGAAGGAATGCTTACAAAGGGCGCAAAGGCTCTAATCATTGCTTCAATTGACGGAGAACAACTAACTGACGTGCTTCAGTCTGCAAAGGACAAGGGAGTTCCTGTCATTGCATACGATCGCCTTATCCGTAAGAGCGCAAACGTCGATTACTACGCAACTTTCGATAACTTTAAAGTAGGCGTACAGCAAGCATCATCACTTTTGGTTGGTCTTGGCGTATTCAAGAGTGAGACCAGCAAAAAAGCAGATGGCCCAAAGGCTAAAGGCCCATATAACGTTGAATTGTTTGCCGGATCACCTGATGACAACAACGCAACATTCTTCTTTAACGGAGCAATGTCAGTACTAAACCCTCTCATCAAGAGCAAAGTAATTGTTATTAAGTCAGGCCAGACGGCTTTCACAAAGGTAGCAACCTTCGCTGGGATGGTGCAGTTGCACAGAAGCGTATGGAAGACATCCTCGTGGGTAGTTATTCCAAGGCAAAGATCAATGGAGTTCTTTCTCCTTATGATGGCCTAAGCCGTGGAATCATTGCTGCACTTACAGATGCCGGATATACAAAGAAGACAATGCCAAAGATCACAGGCCAAGATGCAGAAGTTCTTTCTGTTAAGTCAATGATCGCTGGCGAGCAGTACTCAACAATCTTCAAAGACACGCGTGAACTAGCGAAGGTTGCAGCAGATATGGCAGTAGCGCTCCTTAACGGAAAGAAGCCTGTCACCAACGATACAAAGACATACAACAATGGCGTGAAGGTAGTTCCATCATTCCTTCTCACACCGTATGTCGTTACAAAGAAAAACTACAAGAAGGTCTTGCTTGATTCTGGTTACATCAAAGCGTCTGACCTAGGTTAATTCCGAACTACAGTAATATTTTCGCAACAGTGTGGCTCAAGAATTTTAAGTATTGGAAAGTAAGGGACAATGACCGATAGCATGCTGGAAATGCAGAAAATCACAAAAACATTTCCCGGTGTGATTGCCCTTGCTGATGTTTCTTTAACCGTCAAGCGTGGCGAGATTCATGCAATCTGTGGTGAAAATGGTGCCGGCAAATCAACCTTAATGAAAGTCCTTTCTGGCGTTTATCCTCATGGGAGTTTTGAAGGTGAGATAGTTTTTGAAAATAAATCAATTAGCTTTAAAAATATGCGAGATAGTGAACACCTTGGAATTGTCATCATCCACCAAGAGCTGGCGCTTAGCCCACACCTTTCAATTTCCGAGAATATTTTTCTCAATAATGAAATCAAACATAGAGGGCTAATCGACTGGAACCGAACCAACCTGGAAGCACAGACATTATTAGCGAAGGTTGGACTGTTAGAAGATCCCAATACTCCCGTTAACAAACTTGGAGTCGGTAAGCAGCAGCCTGTGGAAATTGCAAAAGCGCTGTCAAAGAAAGTTAAATTGTTAATTCTTGACGAACCTACTGCCGCCCTAAATGATGCTGACTCAGAACACTTACTTGATCTCTTGCGACAATTTAAAAGTCAAGGAATGACCTGTATTATTATTTCTCACAAGCTAAGTGAGATAGCTCAGATTGCAGACAAAACCACAATTATTCGCGATGGTCGCATTATCGAAACCCTAGATATGCATGGCGACAAGATCGATCAAGAGCGCATCATTAAAGGAATGGTGGGTCGCGAGATGAACAACCGTTATCCAACCCGCACTCCAAGTATCGGTAAGGAAATTTTTCGAGTCGAAAATTGGACAGTCCATCATCCAGATGATTCATCCCGCATCGTGGTTGACAAAGCCAATATCTACGTTAACGCTGGCGAAATCGTCGGATTAGCTGGGATCATGGGTGCTGGAAGAACAGAATTGGCCCGAAGCGTCTTTGGACATAGTTGGGGATCTCGCATCTCTGGCACGGTGTATGTAAATGGCCAACAGGTAAATGTAAAAACGGTGCGCCGGGCAATTGATGCCGGTATTGCATACTCCACTGAAGACCGAAAGCGTTTTGGTTTAAATCTGATTGATGACATCAAACGAAATATTTCGCTCGCATCATTAGATCGTTTCGTCAAGCGCGGCATGATAAACGCCAATGAGGAATACCGAGTCGGAAACGAATATTTGAAATCCATGAATATCAAGGCACCTTCAGCAAACTCAATCGTTGGTAAACTATCTGGTGGAAATCAACAGAAAGTGGTTTTGAGCCAGTGGATTAATGTGAATCCTGAAATTTTGATTTTGGACGAGCCAACTCGCGGAATCGATGTCGGTGCTAAATATGAGATTTATACGATTATTCAAGAGCTAGCTGCGCAAGGAAAAGGTGTTTTAGTTATCTCTAGCGAGCTTCCAGAGCTCATAGGAATCTGCGATCGTATCTATGCAATTGCCGAAGGTGTTATTAGTGGTGAAGTTTCTAGAAAAGACTTCTCACCAGAATTATTAATGCAATACATGACCAAAGCGAAGGAACGAACAAATGTCTAGCTCAGGAGAAAAATTGAATTCACGTACTAAAAATATTCGCCAACGCCTAGAAGGTGTCGACCTTCGACAAAACGGTATCTTTATTGCGCTTTTGAGTCTGGTTGCTTACTTTGCGATTACTACACCTGGTCATGCATCTGCGACGCCAGATAACTGGTCTAACCTAGTAGTGCAAAACGGTTATATTCTTGTACTGGCAATCGGAATGGTTATGGTTATTATCGCCGGCCACATCGATCTTTCAGTTGGTTCGGTGGCGGCATTTATTGGCGCGGTAGCGGGAATCCTTGCTGTGCGTCCACTTGAACAAGATGGTTGGAGCTGGTTTCCAGCACTTCCATGGTGGGCAGCGATTCTGGGCGCGATATCAGTAGGTGCGATAGTTGGAATGTGGCAAGGATATTGGGTTGCATATGTTGGTATTCCTGCATTCATTGTGACACTCGCTGGCATGTTGCTCTTCCGCGGTTTAGCGTTGATGACTTTACAGAATTCAAATATCGGCCCTTTCCCAACCGCATTTCGGGCAATTGGAAATGGCTTCGTTGATAAAGAGAACGCGATTGGCATCAAACTAGGCCTCACTGGCCTCAATGCTATGGCGCTGATCCTCACAGCGGCTGGGATCCTCGCTCTGTTATGGCAATCAATCGCTGTTCGACGTGGCCGCATTAAATACAATCAAAGCGTCGAGCCTCGCACATGGTTCTTTATTAAAGCGATCCTTCTTAGCAGCATGATGGGTTACGTCGGATTCCAATTAAGTCGAGCCAATGGAATTCCTTGGACACTGATTCTTCTTGTTGTGCTGGTTGTGATTTACACAATCGTCATGAAGAAGACAACATTTGGTCGCCACATTTATGCAATTGGTGGAAACCTAAATGCTGCTGTGCTTTCTGGAATCAATGTGCGCCGAGTTAACTTCTGGCTCTTTGTGAACATGGGTGGGTTAGCTGCGCTATCTGGCATTCTTATCACTGCACGTATGAACTCAGCAGTTCCTAAAGCTGGTGATGGCTTTGAACTCGATGCTATTTCATCCGTATTCATTGGTGGCGCAGCGGTGCAAGGTGGCGTGGGAACGGTTACCGGTTCAATCGTCGGTGGAATGATTCAAGGCGTTCTCGGAAATGGAATGAACCTAAATTCTGTTGGAATCGATGCCCAAATGACAATCAAAGGCTTAGTACTTCTCTTCGCCGTAGCCTTCGACGTATGGAGCAAGAAGCGCACCAAGTAGTTTGTAAGTAGGAATTGAAACCCGCATAAGATAAAAGGAATGATTATGACTAAGCAGATTTGGTTCTTAACCGGCAGTCAAGATTTATATGGCCAACAGACATTGGCTCAGGTTGCGCTGCAGTCACAGGGTGTCGTCGCGAAGATTTCAGCCGACTTGCAAGCTCCGGCAGAGATTATCTGGAAACCTGTGCTAAAAAACACAACGGACATTAAGCATATGATGCTTGATGCTTCTAGTGATTCGAACTGTATTGGTGTCATCACTTGGATGCATACATTTTCACCGGCCAAGATGTGGATTCAAGGTTTGGATCTTTTGAGAAAACCATTGCTTCATTTACACACCCAAGCTAATCAATCATTGCCGTGGGCCACAATTGACATGGACTTCATGAATCTCAATCAAGCGGCACATGGTGACCGAGAATTTGCCCACGCAGTTGCCCGGGTAGCAATCCCCCACAAAGTTGTTGTTGGAGATCCTGGATCCAAAGATGTCAGTGGCCGAATTGACGCATGGGCGTGGGCCACGATTGGCTGGAATAAATCTCAAAACCTAAAGTTGGCAAGATTTGGCGACAACATGCGCTTCGTTTCAGTCACTGACGGCGATAAAGTTTCGGCGCAACTCCAATTTGGTATCTCAGTTGAGAATTATGGAGTCAATTCACTAGTTGAAGAAGTAGCTACAATCTCAGATTCGGACGCGCAAGAATTGTGTGTTGAGTATGAGCGTTTATACGATGTCTCACCCGAGCTTAAGCAAGGTGGAGCTCGCCATGAATCTCTGGTCTACGCGGCTAAGCAAGAGCTAGCCTTTCTTAAAATCCTTAATACAGGTGATTTTGATGCATTCACTAGCAATTTTGAAGACTTAGGTGCGCTCAAACAACTTCCGGGTCTTGCCGTGCAACGACTTATGCAGATGGGATATGGATTTGGTGGCGAAGGCGATTGGAAGACATCAGCTCTAGGCGCCGTGCTTAAATCTATGACACCAGTTGGCGGCGGTACCTCATTTATGGAGGACTACACATATCACTTTGGCCCAGGAACTCCGAAAATTCTAGGCGCACACATGTTAGAAGTCTGTCCCACAATTACTAAAGACAGGCCAAAAATTGAAATTCATCCACTCGGAATTGGTGGCAGGGAAGATCCAGTCCGAATAATTTTTACAGCTTCACCTGCCCAGGCTCGGGTAGTTTGTCTCGTTGATATGGGAGAGCGTTTTAGAGTCATCAGCAATGAAATTACAGTGGTTGCTCCAACGGAATTGCTTCCAAAGCTTCCAGTTGCTCATGCAGTCTGGGAGCCAAAACCTTCACTGGCTATTAGTGCAGAAGCATGGATGCTCGCCGGCGGATCGCACCACACAGTTTTAACAAATGCGGTATCACTTGAAACAATCGAAGACTTTTCTCGGATGGCCAAAGTTGAGCACGTGATCATCGATGAGCAGACAAATATTCGCGAGTTCAGACGCGTGCTTCAATGGAACGCGGCATATCATCGATTCGCTGAGCGGATTTAACTAAGCAAACTCACTTTTTCCGCAAGCCCCACTCTAGAAATCCTGATGGTTCGCAGGTATTTCTTCACCAAGAATGGCTTAAAGGTGATGCCTTACGGTTTGGTTAATCGCTAGATGTGCTGGGGCAGATCTTTGATCAGGCAAAACTCGTTACCGAACGGGTCACTCAGGACCGCCCATTCAAGGAACGGCTGCGCCGAATCCAGCGGGTAGGTTCCTTTCTCGCGACATAAGGTTCCACCCAATGCCAGCGCTTGCGCAACTGCTACGTCAACATTTTCTACTGTGAAATCAAGGTGGGCATTATTGGTTGGTGTCGGATTATCTGCTGGAACCAGTTGCAGCAGGATGGAGTGCGAATCGCGCGAGCCGAGCCGCGAATAAAGAGTTGGATATCCGACCGCACTGAATCGGACCGGGAGTCCAGTAACTTCGGCCCAGAATTTTTCACCTTGCGCCAAATCAGTAACGTTCAAAACGGTACAACGGAACTTTCCAATCGC